>WNGQ01000509.1_pt1 | contig 41544 bp, 36 predicted proteins | sample 5407661 | NCBI WGS metagenome assembly WNGQ01 (sample SAMN13153382, study PRJNA577476) | soil metagenome | isolation source: 60 cm soil or saprolite under Garry oak tree replicate 2 | place: USA:California | collected 2016-06-15 | reverse complement strand
TCTTCGCGTCGCTCGGGGTCGTGCTCGTATGTGGCAGTCAGCCCGCGCTGGCCCAAAGCGCAGGGAAGGGCGGAGAGGCAGAGCCGCGGGCCAGCACCCTCCCGCCTCTCGAGCTCGTCAAGTCCTCCATGACCCGCGTGCTCACCCTCACCCAGTCGCAGGCTGCCGGCCCCGCCGCGAGCACCCAGCGCCGCGAGCTGCGACGGGTGGCGGAAGCGCTGTTCGACTTCAACGAGATGTCGCGGCGGATACTGGGAGCTCACTGGAAGGAGGGGACGCCCGAGGAGCAGGCGGAGTTCGTCAGGCTCTTCACGGACCTCCTCGAGCGATCCTATTTGACCGCGCTCGGGCATTTCCCGCTGGCCACCATCAGCTTCGAGGGCGAGATGGTCAGTGGACCGTACGCCCTGGTCAGCTCACGGATCGCGGTTGGACGTCGAGGGACGGCGTCGCTCGAGTACCGTCTCCTGGAGACGGATGGGCGCTGGGCCGTGTATGACATCGTGGTCGACGGCGTGAGTCTCGTCCTCAGCTACCGGAGCCAGTTCAATTCCATCCTGCGGACCTCCCGGTTCACCGAGCTCCTGGATCGGATGCGGAGCCGCGAGGCGTATGTGACCCCGCGAGACGACTAGGGGCACTGAAAGAGCATTACCCCGCCGCGGCCCCGGCCTGACGCGGGACCAGTCAGGGACGCGGTCCGGCGGGGATCTCCTGTGGAGGTCCGCCAAGAGAACGACCGAGCTGTCCCCGCCACCGCACCAACCACAGGCGCCCACGCTCGAGGAAGAGATATACGACGGGCGTGGTGTAGAGCGTGAGGAGCTGGCTCAGGAGGAGACCGCCCACGATGCTGATGCCCAGGGGCCGCCGCAGCTCCGAGCCGGTGCCGGTGCCGAGGGCGAGGGGAAGGGCGCCCAGGAGGGCGGCCATCGTCGTCATGATGATGGGGCGGAATCGCCGGAGGCAGGCAAGGTGCACCGCCTCGCGAGCGCTGCGCCCTTCGCGCCGCTCGAGCTCGAGGGCGACGTCGATGACCAGGATGGCGTTCTTCTTGACGATGCCGATGAGCAGGATGACGCCGACCATGCCGATGATGGAGAACTCCATCTGAAATGCCATCAAGGCCAGGAGCGCGCCCACACCGGCCGACGGCAGGGTGGACAGGATGGTGAGCGGATGGATGTAGCTCTCGTAGAGGACGCCCAGGACGAGATAGACGGCAATCAGGGCGGCCAGGATGAGCATGGGCTGGGTGGACAGGGCAGCCTGGAAGGCCTGGGCGGTGCCCGCGAAGCTTCCCCGGATGCTCGTGGGCATGCCGATTCGCCGCTCGGCCGCAGCAATGGCCGCCACCGCGTCCCCGAGGGCGACGCCCGGAGCGAGATTGAAGTACGTGGTCACGGCCGGGAAGAGCCCCTGGTGGTTGATCTGGAGCGGGGCCGGGCTTGGCTCGAATCGGGTCAGCGCCGTCAGGGGCACCGACGTGCCCGTGGCCGACTGGACGTAGATGTTGCGCAGCGCGTCCGGATTCTGCCAGTAGCTCGGCGCCACCTCCATGACGACGTGGTACTGGTTCAGCGCCGTGTAGATCGTTGAGACCTGCCGCTGTCCGACGATCGATGGTGAGCGGGACCTGGAGGCCGGCGTCCTGCTGGTCACTCGACACGTCCCGAAGCTGAGGCAGGGTGCGCAGCGCTTGAAGGACCTTGGGCGCCCAGGAGCTCAGATCGCTGAGGCTGTCGGCCTGAAGAGTGAACTGGTACTGGGCGTTGGAGAGGCGTCCCCCCAGCCGGATGTCCTGCACAGCCTGGAGATACAGCGTGGCGCCCGGCACCCGCGCGAGCTTGGGGCGCAGACGCGTGATGATCTCGTCGGCCGTCGCATCTCGCTGGGAGCGCGGCTTGAGGGACACGAACATGCGGGCGGAATTGACGGTGGTCCCGCGCCCTCCTCCGCCCCCCGTATAGGCCGTGACGGTGGCGACGCCGGGGTCCGCGCGGACGATGTCCGCGAGCCGGCTCAGCTTCTCGCGCATGGACTGGAACGAGATGTCCTGGGCGGCGACGGTGATGCCGGCGAGGCGCCCGTTGTCTTGCTGAGGGAAGAAACCCTTGGGGATGTTCCAGAAGAGGTAGATGTTGACGCCGAAGGTGACGGCAGCGACGAGGAGCGTGATGCCGGGATGTCTGAGAGCCCAGCCCAGGGTGACATCGTAGAAGCGGACGACGGCGTCAAACATCCGTTCGCTCACCCGATTGAAGCGGCCGCGGTTGCCGCCGTCTCGCGAGCGGAGGAGGAGGGCGCACATCATGGGGGTGGTGGTCAGCGACAGGACGAGGGAGATGAGGACCGCGATCGAGAGCACGGCGGCGAATTCCCGGAAGAGCCGGCCGATGAGACCGCCCATGAGCAAGATGGGAATGAAGACCGCCACGAGCGAGACGCTGATGGACAGGACCGTGAAGCCGATCTCGCGCGCCCCGGTGATGGCCGCCTCCATCGGGGGCATGCCCGCCTCGAGGTGGCGCATCACGTTCTCGACGACGACGATGGCGTCGTCCACCACGAATCCCGTAGCGACCGTCAGGGCCATGAGCGAGAGGTTGTCGATGCTGTAGCCGATGAGGTACATGAAGGCGAAGGTGCCGATCAGGGACACGGGTACGACGACGCCGGGAATGGCGGTGGCCCGGACGTCGCGAAGGAAGAGGAAGACGACGAGCACCACGAGGGCCACCGAGATCATCAGGGAGATCTGCACGTCGTGGACGGAGGCGCGGATGGTGACGGTCTGGTCGAGCACCGCCGTCAGCGTCACGTCGGCGGGCAGGAGCGCGTGGAGCTCCGGCATCTCCTCGCGTATCCGGTCGACGGCCTCGATGATGTTGGCGCCCGGCTGACGGAAGATGATGAGGAGGGCGGCCGGCCGGCCGTTGGCGAGACCGATCGATCGCAGGTCCTCGACGGAATCCACTACCTCGCCGAGGTCAGACAGGCGCACGGGGGCGCCATTCCGCCAGGCCACGATGAGCGGGCGGTATTCCTCGGCGAAGCGGATCTGATCACTCGTCCGGATCTCCCAGGCTCGCTCGGGCCCATGGATCTGGCCCTTGGGACGGTTGATGTTGGCATTCGCGAGCACCGACCGCACATCCTCGAGGCCGATCCCATAGCTTGCCAAGGTCATCGGATTGAGCTCGACCCGGACACCGGGAAGGGAGCTTCCGCCCACGAAGACCTGGCCGACCCCTTCGATCCGCGCCAGCTTCTGTTGCAGGACCGTGGACGCCACGTCGTACATCCTGCCGGTGTCCACGGTGGAGGAGGTGAGGGCGAGGATCATGATCGGCGCGTCGGCGGGGTTGACCTTCCGATAGGTCGGATTGGCGGGCAGGTTCGAGGGAAGCTGACCGGCGGCGGCGTTGATGGCCGACTGGACGTCGCGCGCGGCGCCGTTGATGTCACGGGCCAGATCGAATTGCAGGGCGACGCCCGTGGAGCCGAGGTAGCTGGCCGAGGTCATCTCGGTGATGGCGGCCACGCGGCCGAACTGGCGCTCGAGGGGAGTGGCGACGGCCGAGGCCATGGTCTCGGGGCTGGCCCCGGGCAGCGCGGCCGAGACCTGGATGGTCGGGAAGTCGACCTGGGGAAGCGGCGCGACAGGCAGCATGCGATAGCAGATGATGCCCGCGATCACGAGGGCCAGCGTGAGCAGCGTGGTGCCGACGGGACGACGGATGGCGGGTGTCGAGAGGTTCACGAGACGCCCTCGGCGCGGGCGGACGCGACGGTGACGGGTGCCTTTCGTCGCGCCGCGCGTGAGGCCAGCCGGTCGAAGGCGAGGTAGATGACGGGCGTGGTGTAGAGCGTCAGCAGCTGGCTCATGATGAGGCCGCCCACGATGGCGATCCCGAGCGGCTGGCGCAGCTCGGATCCGACGCCGCGACCGAGGGCGAGCGGCACGCCGCCGAGGATGGCGGCCATGGTCGTCATGAGGATGGGCCTGAACCTGAGGAGGCAGGCCTGGTAGATGGCCTCGCGGGCGGGCCGGCCCTCGGAGCGCTGGGCGTCCAGCGCGAAGTCGATCATCATGATCGCGTTCTTCATCACGATGCCGATGACGAGGATGATGCCGATGAGGGCGATGACGCTCAGGTCCAGCCGCGCGGCGAAGAGGGCGAGAAGCGCGCCCACCCCGGCCGAGGGGAGCGTGGAGAGAATCGTCACGGGGTGGATCCAGCTCTCGTAGAGGACGCCCAGCACGATGTAGACGGTGACCACGGCGGCCAGGACGAGGAGCGGCTCGTTGGCGAGCGAGGCCTGGAAGGCGCGCGCGGCGCCCTGGAAGCGCGCCTGCACGGTGATGGGCATGCCGAGATCCTGCTTGGCCGTCTCGATGGCCTGGACGGCATGGCCGAGCGAAGTTCTCGGGGCGAGGTTGAAGGAGACGGTGACGGCGGGGAACTGGCCCTGGTGGTTCACGGCGAGCGGCGTCGCGCGCTCCTCGATGAAGGTGAAGGCGGAGAGGGGCACCTGGCCGGCCGTCGAGGACCGGAGGTAGATCTGCTGCAGGGCCTCAGGGCCCTGGCGGAAGTCGGGCTTCACCTCCAGCACCACCCGGTACTGGTTGAGCTGGGTGAAGATGGTCGAGACCTGGCGCTGGCCGAAGGCGTTGTAGAGCGCGTCGTCGATCATCTGGGGCGTGATGCCGAGCCGGGAGGCGGTGGCGCGATCGATGCGCACGGAGGTCTCGAGACCCTGATCCTGCTGGTCGCTCGCCACGTCGCGGAGCTCGGGCAGCGTGCGGAGGCGCTCCACGAGCCGGGGCGCCCAGGTGGTGAGCTCGACGAGATTCGGATCCTCCAGGCTGTACTGGTACTGCGTCCGGCTCACGCGATCTTCCACGGTCAGGTCCTGGACGGGCTGGAGATAGAGCGTGATCCCGCCGACCTGGGCAAGGGAGGAGCGCAGGCGGTCGATCACCGTGCCCACGCTCACCCGCCGCTCGTCGAGGGGCTTCAGGGTGATGAGCATGCGCCCGCTGTTGAGCGTGACGTTGGTGCCGTCGATGCCGATGAAGGACGACAACGTGGCCACGGCGGGGTCCGTCAAGATGACCTCGCCGAGGGCCTGCTGACGCGCGGCCATGGCGGGGAACGACACGGCCTGCGGAGCATCCGAGATGCCGAGGATCACGCCGGTGTCCTGGGTCGGGAAGAGCCCTTTGGGGATGAGGACGTACAGGACAAGGGTGAGCGCGAGGAGGCCCACGGCCACGAGCAGGGTGAGGCCCTGATGCTCGAGAACGCGGCGCAGCGTACGCGCATAGCCCTCGCGAAGGGCCTCGAAGACGCGCTGGGCGGTCCTCGCGAATCGATTGGTCTCGGCCTCCGTGTGGTGGCGGAGGAGCTTGGCGCAGAGCATCGGGGTCAGGGTCAGGGAGACGACGGCGGAGACGAGAATGGAGACGCTGAGGGTGATGGCGAATTCCCGGAAGAGGCGCCCCACGATGTCGCCCATGAAGAGGAGGGGGATGAGCACGGCGATGAGGGAGACGGTCAGGGAGAGAATGGTGAAGCCGATCTGCCCCGAGCCCTTGAGGGCCGCCTCCAGCGGCGAGTCGCCCGCCTCGATGTAGCGGGCGATGTTCTCGATCATGACCACCGCGTCGTCGACCACGAAGCCCGTGGCGATGGTGAGGGCCATCAGCGAGAGGTTGTTCAGGCTGAAGCCCAGCGCGTACATGACGGCGAAGGTGCCGATGATCGAGACGGGCACGGCCACGCTCGGGATGAAGGTGGCGGCGGGGCTGCCCAGGAACAGGAAGATGACGAGCACCACGAGGACCACGGCGAGCATGAGCTCGAGCTGGACGTCGTGGACCGAGGCGCGAATGGTGGTGGTGCGGTCCGTCAGCACCGAGACCTCCACGGAGGTGGGCAGCGTGCCCTGGAGCTGAGGCAGGAGCTGCTTCACGCGATCGACCACCTGGATGAGGTTGGCCCCCGGCTGTCGCTGGATATTGACGATGACGGCCGGACGGGTGCCCATCCACGCCGCCTGCCGGAGGTTCTCGGCGTCGTCCACGGCGTCGGCGACGTCGGAGAGGAGCACGGGGGCGCCGTTGCGGTAGGCGATGACGAGCGACCGGTAGAGAGCACTCGTCACGAGCTGATCGTTGGCCCCGATGGTATAGGCCTGCTGGGCGCCGTCCAGGCTGCCCTTGGCCTGGTTCACGTTCGCCGCCGCCACCGCCTGCCGGACGTCGTCCAGGGTCAGTCCATTGGCGGCCAGGCGCGTCGGATTCGCCTGGATGCGGATGGCGGGCTTCTGTCCGCCGCTCAAGGTGACGAGCCCCACGCCGGGAAGCTGCGACATCTTGGGCACCAGGCGCGTGTCGGCGAGGTCTTCGACGGCGGTGAGGGGAAGCGCGTTCGACGTCAGTCCAAGCGTCAGGATCGGTGCGTCGGCCGGATTCACCTTGCTATACACGGGAGGATTGGGCAGATCCTTGGGCAGGAACGACGAGGCGGCGTTCATGGCCGCCTGCACCTGCTGCTCGGCGATGTCGAGGGCCAGGCTCAGGTCGAACTGGAGCGTGATCACCGAGCTCGTGCTCGAGCTCGTGGACGTCATCTGCTTGAGGCCGGGCATCTGACCGAACTGCCGCTCGAGGGGCGCTGTCACCGCCGAGGCCATGACGTCCGGGCTGGCCCCGGGATAGAAGGTCTGCACCTGGATGGTCGGGTAGTCGACTTGGGGCAAGGCGGAGACGGCGAGGAGGCGATAGGCGACGGCGCCGGCCAGGATGATGGCCAAGGTCAGGAGGGAGGTGGCGACCGGCCTCAGGATGAACGGCCGAGACAGGTTCATGCGCCGGACTTGGCGGGCGGGCGATCGCGGCTCGTCGGCTCGACCCGTGAGCGCTCCTGCACCTTGTCGGCTCCGTCGACGATGACCGCCTCGCCCGCCTTGAGCCCGTCGCGGACGGGGGCGAGGCCACCTTCGGTCGGGCCGAGCGCGACCTTGCGAAGCTCGACCGTCTTGTCGGGTCGCACGACGTAGACGAAAGGCCCCTGCACGCCCCGCTGCACCGCCTCCACGGGAACGAGGACGGCATCACGAAGCGTGTCCACCAGGATGCGCACATTGACGAACTGGTTCGGAAAGAGCGCGCCGTCCGTGTTGGCGAAGGACGCCTTGATCTTGACGGTGCCCGTGCCCGAGTCGATCTGGTTGTCCAGGGCCACGAGCGTGCCCGAGGCGAGCTTGGTCCTCCCCTCCCGATCGTAGGCGTCCACGGTGATGGCGCCACCGCTCCGCATCCGCGCGAGGACGGGTGGAAGGTTGTCCTGGGGAATCGCCGCCACGACGGCTATGGGCTCGATCTGGGTCAGCACCACGAGCCCGCCGGGATCGGTCGCCTTGATCATGTTACCGGCATCCACGAGGCGCAGTCCGGCTCGCCCGGCGAAGGGAGCGAGGATCTTGCAATAGACGAGCTGGAGCTTGATGCTCTCGATCTGTCCCTGATCGGCCTTGACGTTGCCCTCGGCCTGGATCACTGCCGAGGCCTGCGTGTCGAGCTGCTGCTGGGCGATGAAGCCGCCCGCCACGAGCCTCTTGTAGCGCTCGAGATCGAGACGGGTATTGGCCAGCGCGGCTTGATCACGGGCGAGCTGCCCCTCGGCCTGGTTCAGCTGCGCCTCGAATGGGCGGGGGTCTATCTCCGCGAGCAGGTCTCCCGCCCGGACGATTTGCCCCTCGCGGAAGAGGACGCGCATGAGCTGACCATCCACGCGGCTCCGGACCGTGACGGTGTTGAGGGAGGTTACCGAGCCCAGCGCCGTCAGGTACACGCCCAGGTCGCCCGTCTTGGCGGTTGCCGTCAAAACGGGCACGGCTCGGGCTCCCGCCCCGGTACCCGGTCGCCCGGTGGCGGGCTGCGCCCGGCCCGGCCGGTTCAGCGCGAAGTAGGCGCCTCCCGCCAGCAAGAATGCGACGACGAGACAGATGACCCAGGTCCGCCGCGACCACGGTCGCGGCGGGTGACCTGGGGCATCTCCTATCTCCTCGGATCCGGTTCCCTCGATCGTCATAGGGGCCTGTCGCTCGCTTGTAGCACAGTCTACCCTAGGGCGAGAACAGAGGGGTTGGGGTCGCGCCGAAGGGAAGAACTGACCGGCCACGATCCTCGAATGCAGCGCCCGGAGGACCGGAGACGGCCTCCTCACGTGGAAGGAGCCTTCAGACCATGCCCAAAGCCGAGCTCGAGTTCTTCAAGCCGGACCATTTGCCCTGGGAACCTGTGGCCGCCTCGGCGGCAGGGGGCGCAGGCGGTGCCGGCGTCAAGCAGAAGATCCTCAGCCGCAACGAGGAGGGGGACGTGACGCGGCTCCTGCAGTTCGACACGGGCGTGGAGACGAGCGAGACGATCGTCCACGACTTCTGGGAGGAGGTCTGGATCCTCGAGGGCGAATTGACGGACCTCGGCAAGAAGCAGACCTTCACGGCGGGCATGTACGCCTGTCGCCCGCCCGGCATGGTCCATGGCCCGTACCGAGTGCCGAAGCGGTGCGTGACCCTCGAGCTGCGCTACTTCAAGCGCTAGCTTTTCGAGCTGAAACGCTCGACGAGCCGAAGGCGTCGCAGTTCGAGCTGAGCGGCGCAGCCGCGAGGCGAGGCCCGAATGGATCAGCGGTGAGGCGAGGGCTGAGTTAAACCGGACCGAAGCCGATGGCCGCCTGCTCGCCCATGACGAGCGGGCGGAAGCGAACGGGGAGGCCCACCCGGAGCGTCTCCAGGGAAATGTCGACGATGCGGCCGAGAAGCGAGACGCCTTCCTCGAGCCGGACCACCGCCACCGCGTAGGGCACCTCGGCCGCGCGACCGCGCGGGGCAACACGGATGACCGTGAAGGAGGTGATGGCGCCTCCGCCTGCCAAGGGGATGGGAGCCCAGTCGCGCTCCTGGCACGCCGGGCAGAATTCCTTGGGAGGCATGGCAAGGTCGCCGCATCGGCGGCACCGGATCGCGGTCAGCCGACCCGCGCGTGCCTCCTCGAAGAAGTGTTTGAGCGTCACCACGCGCTCAGCCACGGCCGAAAAGGCTGACGAGGACCGTGGCGGTGTTGCCGCCGAGGGTGTGCGTCAGGCCCGTGCGCGCGCCCTCGACCTGGCGCAGGCCGGCTTCGCCACGCAGCTGGGTGACGATCTCGGCGATCTGCGCGGCGCCCGTGGCGCCGATGGGATGCCCCTTGGCCTTGAGGCCGCCCGAAGGGTTGACGGGGAGCTTGCCGCCGAGGCTGGTCCAACCCTTCTCCGCCGCGAGGCCTCCAGTGCCGGGCTCGAAGAAGCCGAGCCCTTCCGTGGCAACGATCTCGGCGATGGTGAAGCAGTCGTGCAGCTCGACGACATCCACGTCGGCGGGGGTCTTGCCCGCCTGACGGTAGGCGCCGGCGGCCGCCCGTTCCGTCGCCGTTATCCGTGAGAGATCACGCTTCTCGTGCACGAACATGGTGTCGGAAGCGGCCTCGCTGCCCAGGACCCACACCGCACGCGGACGTTTTCGCGCCACCTCCTCGGAGGCGAGGACGAGGGCGGCGCCCCCGTCCGTGAAGGGGCAGCAGTCGAAGAGCTTGAGCGGATCGGCGACGTACGCGCTCTTGAGCACCGTCTCCAGCGAGATCTCTTTCTGGAATTGCGCCTTGGGATTGAGGACGCCGTGGCGATGGTTCTTCACGGCGACATGGGCCATCTGCTCTTCCGTGGTTCCGTACTTCTCCATGTGGGCGCGGGCGATGAGGGCGAACACGCCCGGGAAGGTCAGCCCCACCGATTGCTCGTAGGTAGCCTCGGAACAGTAGGCGAAGTACTCCGTGGCCGCGTCCGTGGGGACATTGAGCACGCGCTCGGCGCCGCCCACCAGCACCACGTCGGAGACACCGGCGGCGATCTCCATCAGGGCATGGCGGAAGGCGGCATGGCTCGTGGCACAGGCGTTCTCGAAGCGGGTCGTGGGGATGGTGGGCAGGCCGAGGAGGGTGGCGGCCAGCGGTCCCATGTGCAGCTGGCGCTCGCCCTCGCCGCCGGTGACGTTGCCATAGTAGAGAGCCTCGATGGCCGAGGGAGCGATGTCCGCGTCACGGATCGCCTGGGCGGCCGCCTCCGCGAATAGCTCGGCGCTGATGCGGTCGTGCTTCCCGAACTTGGTCACTCCCACCCCGATCACGGCGACCCGGCGCATTCAGCCTCCCCCTCAGAGATAGCGCAGCACGGCTATGGCCATCATGGTCTGTCCGCCAAAGGCGAGTCAAGAGTCTCTGGAAGGGCTCACGGAGCCCGTGATAACGTTCCAAGGACATGCGGGACAGGCGCGGATGACCCTCGAAGAGGGCCTCGTGGTGGTCCTCGCCCTGGTGGCAGCCACCCTGCTCTTCATCGGGCTGGCCCAGGCGCTGGAAGCGCGGCCCGCGCCCCCCCGACCAGGCCGGCGGATCGCGCCGCCTCGTCCCCGGCTTCCCGAGCCTCCACCTCGCCCTCCCTATACGGGACCGGAGCGACGGCGCTCGGCGCGCGGTCGCCGTCCCGCTCCCTCACCGCCACCGATCACGTCCGGGCCGGCGAGCGAGTCCGGAGCGGGAGGGATGCCGGTCGCGGCAATCCAGCCGGACCTGCCCCTGGGCAGCGTGGTGCCCACGGCGGAGAAGGCGGCCGTCGAGGCCGTGGATTCGTGCTTCGCGCTCTACCAGGAGGGGCAGCACGGAGCGGTGTTCGACGCCGTCGCCCCGCATCTCGTCGAGCGCGCGCCCGGGACAGAGATGGGTGAGGCCTCCTTCACGCGCGCCGCCTTGTGGACGATGGTGGGCCTCTCGCGACACGCGGTGGGCGACACCGAAGGCGCCCAGGCCGCCCTCGAGAGCGCCGTGCGCGAAGCTCCCGACGGCGCGGCGGAAGGCTGCCCGCAGCGGATCGCGCTCCTCGCCGCACCCGCGGCCCGCCGGCTGCTCGCCGCGTCGGAATCCATGGACCCTACCGCAGTCGAGCGACTCGCCGTGCTCCGGGTGGCCGTGCTCTGGCTCGAGTGGCGCATCGTCGCGGCGCCCGCCACCGGAGACGTGAGCGAGCTCCTGGACAAGGGTCGCGAGGCGCTGTGGGACGGCTATGGGGTGGTCGCCCGCGCCATGGTCCGACGGAAGCGGTTCGCGGATTCGCGCGCGCTCGTCCGTCAGGCGCTCGATTCCGAAGACTTGCCGGGGACGCGGCGGGCGCCTCTCGGCGATCTCGCCTCCGTCAGCCTCGTGCGAGAGATCGGACGCCTGGCCGCCCGCGCCCGCGGCACCGCCACGCCGGAGCCACAGGCCCTCGACTCACTCGAGCGCGCGGGCGAGCTGCTGGCCGGCGCGCCGCCCGAAGGTCTCGGTCCATCCCGGTGGCATGCCGCCAATCGACGCATCTGGCGGGGCTACACGCGTCTGGCTCAGCGGCACCTCGAGGCCTTCGAGCTCGAGGCGGCTCTGCCCCCGCTGTTCCGCGCGCTGCACCTGCGCGATCTCGACCTCGGGCTCGACCGCCGGACCCGCGAGCTGCTCGCGCGCACCATCGAGCGCGTCACCGACAAGGCGGGCGAGACCATCAGCCGCCTCCTCAAGGACGGGGACCGCGAGGCAGCCATGCAGCGATGGCAGGACGTGCGGTCGCTCATCCAGAAAGCGCGCGATCAAGGCCTCTCGCACGAGCAGCTCGCCGCGGCCTTCGCGCGAGCCCGCCAGATGCTAGAGCAAATCGAAGAAGTCAGCCCCTAGCTGGAGGCGGCTCAAAAAGGTCCAGATGCGAGGCGGCGCCCGAAGGCCGCAGGTGAGGCGTACTCCCTGTACGTTGAACCTGCGGCCGAGGGCGCCGTCTTATGGTTGGCTACTTGTGGATGACCTTCGTTGAGCGGTAGGGTCTCTTCGCGCAAGCGCTCATCGCCGCAGCTGGGCCTTTATCGGCCGCCTGCGCTAGTGTTCGCGGGCGGCGGGACCCTTGGGGGCAGCCTGCGGCCACTCGACGGATCCGTTGCGGATGGTCTCGAGCAGCTCGAGGGGAATCTTGAGGAAGTTCTCCACCACGTTGGGATCGAAGTGCGTCCCCGCGCAGCGGGCGATCTCCTTGCGGGCCGCGTCGAAGGAGATGGCCACCGAGTAGGGCCGGTCGAAGGTCATCGCATCGAAGGCGTCCGCCACCGCGAAGATCCGCGCCCCGAGCGGGATCATCTCGCCGCGCAGCCCGAGCGGATACCCGGTGCCGTCCCAGCGCTCGTGGTGGTGATACACGATGGGCACGGCGCCCCGGAGAAAGGGGATGCGCTCGACGAGGCGGCGCCCGAGGTCCGGGTGGGTGCGCATGATCTTCCACTCGTCGGACGAGAGGGGCCCGGGCTTGAGGAGGATGCCGTCCGGGATGCCGATCTTGCCGATGTCGTGAAGGAGCACGCCGTGCTCGATGTCACGGAACTGGCTGTCGGGCAGTCCGTGGGTGCGGGCAAGGGTCAGGGAGTAGCCGACCACGCGCCGGGAGTGGGCGTGGGTGCCCACGTCACGCGTGTCGAGAGCGGAGCCGAGCGCCTCCAGGGTCGCGCGATACGTGTCCTCGAGCTCGTTCAGGGCCGCCGCGAGGTCGCGGGTGGCTTCCCCCACGCGTCGCTCGAGCATCGCGTGGTATTCGCGGCGCTCCATGAGGAGCTGCCGGCGCTCCAGCGCGCGCTCGGCGGCGATGAGGACCGCCTCCACGTTGACGGGCTTGGTGATGAAATCGTATGCCCCGCACTTGAGGCTCTCGATGGCCGTCTTGATGTCGCCCACGCCCGTGATGACGATGACGGCGGCGTCGCTGTCGAGGGTGCGGGCCCGCCGGAGGAAGTCGAGGCCGTCCATGACGGGCATCTTGATGTCGGTCAGCGTCAGGGGCGGGCGCTCCCGCTCGAAGGACTCGAGACCCTCGCGACCGTTGCTCGCCACCCGGCACTGGTAGCCGTCGGAGAGGAAGACTTCCCGGAGGGCGGACCGCACCTTGGCGTCGTCCTCCACGATGAGCACTTCCTTCCGCACGGGCGGCGTGCTCATTCGCCCTTGCCGTCGGACACGGCCTGGACCACCCCGATGTCCTCGTGCACGGAGACGCGGTTCTTGCCCGACCGCTTGGCCGCGTACAGAGCCTCGTCCGCCGCCTGGATGAGATCCTCGGCGGTGGGCGCCACGTCCTCGGGGAGGGAGGCGATGCCGAAGCTCGCCGTCACGCGACGCTTGTGGGCGAACTGATACGACGAGAGAACATAGCGGATGCGATCCGCGTAGAGGCGCGCCCCCGCCTTGGACGTCTCCACCAGGAGGACGGCGAACTCGTCGCCGCCATAGCGGCAGATGACGTTGATGCCGCGCGAATGCCGGAGCAGGATCTCGGCCATCCCCCGCAGCGTCTCGTCGCCCGCGGGATGGCCCAGGTCGTCGTTGACGGACTTGAAGCCGTCGAGATCGAGGAGCACCACCGACACCGGGTGGTTGAACCGACGATAGCGCGAGACTTCCTCCTCGAGGCGGATGGAGAAGAAGCGGCGGTTGTAGAGCCCCGTCACCTCGTCCTTGAAGGAGAACTCCTTCAGCCGGGCATTGGTGGACTCCAGCTCCTTGTACGCCGTGTCGAGCCTCACCGCGTAGCGATCGATGGCCGAAGCCTGCTGCTCGATGGGGGCGAGCATCCGCGAGAACGAGTGCAGGAGGCTGTCGACATCCTCGCCTCCCCCGGATGCGGGCGGTGACCCGGGGGTGGACGTCTCCAGGGCCGGCGCCCGCACGGGACGCTTGCCCAGGGTGCGGGTCAGGTCCCAGATCAAGAGCCCGCCGACGGCCATGAGAAGACCCGTGAACGCCAGGAGCGCCTGCAGCCATGGCAGGTCGCGGACCCGCCTCGAGTGGTCAAGGAGGGGCGTCAGGTACGCATACATGCTGTAGCCCACGACCAGCAGGGGGATGAACGAGGTGAGCATGAGCGACAGCATGATGGTGCGACGGGCACCGCCGGCGACCAGCGTGGGTTCTTCGGTCCCCTCGGCGAGGTTGTGCTTGGACTGGGCCATCAACGAATTATCGGGCCCGGGGACGCGAGGTGTCAAGATTTGTCCGGTCCGTTCTTGACGCCACCTCGCACGCTGGGCTACCGTATCGGGACATGGCTGTCGATCCCAAACTTCTCATTCCTGACAAGCAGATCGACTGCACCGGCCTCTTCTGCCCCATGCCCATCGTCAAGACACGGGAAGCCATCCGCGACATGGAACCCGGGAGCCTCCTGGCCATGCTCTCCGACGATCCCGCCTCGGACGCGGACATGCGGAGCTGGAGCCAGATCACCGGTCATGACCTCCTGGATGTTTCCCGGCAGGACGGGGTCTATCGCTTCCTCGTCAGGAAAACGCGGTAAGGGCGTGGAACGCGGGGGCGCCGCTCCCGATCGGGTCTACCTCGACTATGCCGGCTTCGCACCCGTGGATCCGAGGGTGCTCGCCGTCATGCGCCCCTTTCTGGAGGCGGGCATCGGAAATCCGTCGGCGCCCCACTCGCTGGGTGCCGAGGCGCGCGAGTCCCTGGAGGCGGCGCGTGCGAAGGTGGCGCGGCTGGTGGGCGGGGCGTCCTCGGGCATCGTCTTCACCTCGGGCGCGACCGAGGCCAACAACCTGGCCATCCGGGGCGTCGGGCTCCGAGCGGGAACGCCGGCCGCGCACATCATCACCTCATCCGTCGAGCACATGTCGGTGCTCAATGCCTGCCGCGAGCTCGAGAAGGGTGGCGCCACCGTCACCCTCCTGCCCGTCGACGCGGAGGGGCGCGTGGACCCGGACAGCCTGCGTCGGGCGCTTCGCCCGGACACGACCCTCGTCTCCATCGGCGCGGCCTGCGCGGAGGTGGGGACGCTTCAGCCGATCAGCGAGATCGCCCGAATCACGCGCAGCGCGGGCGTGCCACTGCACGTCGACGCGGTGGGCGCGATCGGGCGCATTCCGCTGCCCGGCGAGGTCCTGGGACTCGACCTCGTCACCGTGGCGAGCAACGACATCTACGGGCCGCCGGGCGCGGGGGCCCTCTGGGTACGCACCGGCGTGCGCCTCGCTCCCATCCTCCTGGGCGGCGGGCAGGAGGGCGGCTACCGCTCCGGCACGGAGAACCTGCCCGCGGTGGTCGGGATGGGGGTGGCCGCTGAGCTCATCCGCGCCGAGGGACTCCACGGCGAGGCGGCGCGGCTCCAGGCATTGCGTGACCGGCTCGTCGAGGGGCTCTTGCTTTCCATCCCGGGCTGCCGCCTCACGGGGGCTCCCGCGAAGCGTCTCCCGCACCACGCAAGCCTGGTCCTGCGAGGGGTCAAGGCGGACAGCATCCTGCTCGACCTCGACCTCGCCGGGGTGGCCGCTTCGTCCGGATCCGCCTGCGCGCAGCGCACGGGGACGCCGTCTCCCGTGCTGCGCGCCATCGGGTGCACACGCGAGGAGATGGAAGGCTCGCTCTGCTTCACCTTTGGCCGCTGGAGCACGGCCGCCGAGGTCGAAGCGGTCGTCCAGTGCCTCCCGCCCATCGTGGCGCGCCTGCGCGCCCTCGCGCTGCCCGCCCCCCGGTGAGCTTCCCCGTGCGTCTCGTCCTCTTCGACGTCGACGGCACCATCCTGTCGGCGCGAGGGGCGGGGCGTCGCGCCTTTGCGGCGGCCCTCATGGAGGTGTACGGGACGGCGGGAGACATCGAGCGCTATGACCTGCGGGGGGCGACCGACCAGCGCATCGTCTTCGAATTGATGGAAGGCGCGGGACTCTCGCGCGACGGTGTCCGGGAGCGTCTCGACGATTGCTTCGAGGCCTATGCCCGGGGGCTGCATGCCGAGATCGGCGATGGGCGTGGCGTGGTCGTGATGCCGGGCATCGCCGATCTCGTCCAGCGCCTGGACGGGGAGAAGGCGGCGCTGGTGGGCCTCCTCACGGGAAACATCGAGGCGGGGGCGCGGATCAAGCTGACGCCGACTGGGCTGTGGCCGTATTTCCAGCTTGGCGCCTACGGGTCGGATCACCACGATCGACGCCAGCTCCCCTCTCTCGCGGCCCGTCGGGCGCAGGCGCTGGTGGGGCGCGGGTTCAGGCCCGAGGAAATTCTGGTCATCGGCGACACGCCCCGCGACATCGAGTGCGCGCGCCACTTCGGGGCCGTCGCGGTTGCCGTGGCCACGGGGCAGTACTCGCGGGCCGAGCTCGAGGCCGAAGGCCCCGATCTCCTCTTCGACGACTTCTCAGACGTCGAGGCAGCCCTCGCGAAGTTTCTCTCCCGCTGACGCACTGACGCCCCACGGGCCGCCAGGGAAATGCAGGCGGCTCAAAAAGGTCCAGATGCGAGGCGGCGCGTGCGGCGGCACCCCGAGGCGTACTCTCTGTACGTTGAGCGGGTGCCGCCGCACGCGCCAACGAAGCAGCTGGGCCTTTTTCAGCCGCCTGGAAGGCCCGTTATCTTTATGCCGCTGCCCTTGAGCTTGTACCTGCGGTTGATCGTGGCGAGCACCGCGGTGATGCTCTCGAGCGGGCCGGCGTTGGTCAGGGGGCCCGTGTCCACCGCGCGCAGGCCCATGGATCGTCCCAGCTCGGCCACGAGCTTCTTCGCCTCGGCGTCGCCGCCGCAGTGCAGGAGATCGCAGTCGATGGCGTGATCCGCCGAGGCGAGCTCGTGAGCCGCGATGTGATGGAAGGCCGCCACCACCCTGGCCTCCGCGCCGAGCAGCTCCTGGACTTCCTCGGCCGAGGAGCCCTGGGGCGGGGGCGTGAAGAGTCGTCCCCCGCCGAAGGTCAGGGGCACCACGGTGCTGATGACGACCTTGCCCCGGCACGCGTCCTTGAGATCGCCGAGCGTGGCCGCGAGGCCGCTGGCGGGGAGGGTGAGCACGACGATCTCCGCGCGCGTCGCCGCGTCGCGGTTCGACGCCCCGCTCAGCTTGACCTTGGCCTGCGCTCCCAGCGCCTCGGCCTTCACGCGCGCCCGGTCGGCGTCGCGCGAGCCGATGATGATCTCGTGGCCCGCCTCTGCCCAGCGGAGGGCGAGCCCCGCGCCTTCCTTGCCGGTGCCGCCGAGTATGCCGATGAGCATCGAGAGGGCTCCTAGCGAAAGAGGTCGCGAGCGGGGTCGCGGATGAGGGCCCGGCTCCCCGTCTCGCCACGCGGCCAGTCGAGGCCGCGGATGATGACGACGGGAATGCGGTCGAGCTTGCCCATGATGGGCTCGGCGGCGGCCGCGAGCTCGTCGGCCACGGCCAGGATGGTCGCCTGGAGCACGTAGCCGGCGGGATCCTTCTCGCCGAGATAGCTCTTGATCGGCTCGATGCCCGCCACGCCGATGGCGACGTTGGTCAGGCCCTCGCGCCAGGGACGTCCGAAGGTGTCGGCGACGATGATGCCGAGATCGTGGCCGGTGAGCCGGCGGAGCGCTTCCCGGAGCTGGCGGGCCGAGCGGTCGGAGTCCTCGGGCAAGAGACAGGCCGTCTCGAGATCGACGTTGGACTGGTCGACGCCGGCATTGGCGCAGATCCAGCCATGTCGGGTCTCGACGATCAGGACGCCCGGGGCTTTCCTGACCACGCGCCGGCTCTCGCCCAGGATGACCTCGACGAGGCGCGGGTCGCGGCCGATCTCGGCGGCCATCTCCGCTGCCTCGCGCGAAGGCACGACGCCGCCGAGATTCACGATCCGCCCCTCGGTCTTGGAGACGATCTTCTGGCTGACCACGAGGAGATCGCCGGCCTCGAGCGGCGTCCCCTGGGCGCGGGCGGCCTGGGCGAGGAGCCCGGCGAGGTCGTCGCCCCGATGGATCTCGGGCAGCCCCTCGATCCCCACGACCTCGTAGCGCCGCGGCACGGTCAGGGTGTCTCGAGGCGGGAGGCCAGGCGTATCGGTACCGCGAGTCGTCGGAGCAGGGCCGCGCTTCGAGTGGACGGCCCCCGTCCGAGGAGGAGGGTGAGGTCCTCGGGCTCGTCGATGTCGAGCCCGAGGCCGGGCATCCGGAGCACGACTGGCTTGAGCCCCGCGGCGCGCGCCGCGACCACGTGGTTCTGGAACGAAGGCTCGCCGAACTTGAGCGCCATGGAATCGGGCGGCGCCAGGAGGACGGCGTTGGTGCCGTAGCCCGAGAGCGAGGGCACGAAGGCGATCGCGGGACCATCGACGACGGAGGCGTCCAGGGCGGCCAGCTCGCCCGGCGTGGCACAGGGCACGTCGCCGGGGATGGTGAGGAAGCGCTTCACGCCCCGAGCTGCGGCCTCGCGCTGCGCGTGGGCCACCGCCTCCGTGTGACCGCGATTCACGTCCTCGCGCAAGAGCTCGGCCCCGTGCTTGAGGGCCAGCGATTCCACCTCGCGATCCCGCGTCACCACGAGGACCGGCCCGAGGCGCGCCCGCGCCAGGGTCTCGAGGACGTCCTCGAGCATGGCGCTCGCGAGATCGTGGCGCTCCGCCGCGGAGAGCAGCGGGATCAGACGCTGCTTGGCGTTGACGAGATCCTTGACGGGCACGGCGACGAGCGTGCTCATGCGAGCGTCTCCAGAATCCGGCGGGCCAGCCGCATCTCCTCGACACGTCCGGTCATGAGCGTGCTCGCCACGACCGGGCGCGCGCCGGCGGCTTCGATGGACGGGGCGAGGGAAGCGTCCTCGTCGTCGATGATGAGGATGTCGAGCCAGGGCGCATAGCCCTGCGCGATGCCCAGCGCCGAGACAGGGAGACCGCGCGCGGCCATGAGGCGGCCGGCGGGACCGGAGACGGCGCGACCGCCCACGATGGGGCTGATGGCGAGCACGGGCGCGCGCGTGCCGTGAAGGGCCTCGACGATGCCGGGCACGGCGAGGATGGGGCCGACGGACGTGACGGGATTCGAGGGGCAGACGAGCACGGCATCCGCCGCGCCGATGGCCTCCACGAGCCCGGGCGCGGGCCGGGCCTCTGGCGCTCCCGTGTACTCGACCGCGCGCACCTCGACCTGGGTCTTCTCGCGGACGAAGTATTCCTGGAAGCCGAGCCAGCCGTCCGGCCCGAGCACGCGGGTGCGCACGGGCTGATCCGACATGGGCAGCACCGCGTGCCTCACGCCGAGATCCGCGGCGAGCTTGGCCGTCACCTCGGAGAGGGAGCGCCCCTCCGCGAGGAGACGGGTGCGGTGCAGGTGAGTGGCGAGGTCGCGATCGCCCAGGTTGAACCACGTCGGCTCACCGAAGCGAACCATCTCGCCGAGCGTCCGGAAGCTCTCGTCGCGAAGGCCCCAGCCTCTCTCCTCGTCGAGGAGGCCGCCGAGGGTGTAGCAGACGGTGTCCAGGTCGGGAGAGACGTGAAGGCCCCAGACCTCGGCATCGTCGCCCGTGTTGCCGACGACGGTCATCGCTCCCCGCTCCAGAAGCGTGTCGAGGCCCCGAAGGAGCTTGGCGGCACCGGTGCCGCCGGCTAGGGCCACGAGGCGCATGACGGTGGCGGCTCAGCGAAACGCGGGAGAGGTGCGCCGGTCCCGGCCGCGGGCGGCGGCGCTCCAGAGAGCGCTGCCGCCGCGCCAGCCGAACAGTCCTATTCCCGGTCGACCACGGAAGGATTCGGTCAGCTCGGCCTCGGGCACCGGGATGAAGCCCAGGCGCACCCAGACCCGATCGAGGCCCTGGGGCCTGACGAAGACGGTGTCGATCTTGGCGGCGGCGGCATGGACCAAGGCCTGCTCGACGAGCTGGGCGGCGGCCTCGACCGCGGACTCCGTGTCCGCCCCGGCGGGAGCGGCCACGGCCGGGCCGTGGAGCATGGCCGAGCCGTCTGCCCGCTCGATGACGAGCGCACCCACGATCCGCTCGGCATCATAGGCGCCCCAGCCTTCCTGGGCCGCCGCGGGCGGCTCACCCGCGCCCACGAAGGCGAACAGCGCGCGGGCGGCGGCCACATCCCCCGCCTCGAGGGGCCGCACGGTCAATCTTTCCCAGGCGCTACTTCTTGCCAAGCACCGAGTCCTTCAGGCTCTTGGCGAGCCGGAACTTGACCACGCGCTTGGCGGGAATCTTGATCGGCTCCCCCGTCTGCGGGTTCCGGCCCATGCGCGCCTTGCGGTTGGCCAGAACCAGCCGCCCGAACTGGGGCAGCACGAAGATGTTCTTCGCTTCCTTGACGGCGAGCGCTTCCAGCTGGTCGAAGAAGTCGACGACCTGTTTCTTGGCGAGGCCGCTCTTCTGGGACATGTGGGCGATGATCGCGGACTTCGTCATGGGTTTTGCCATCCGGGGTTCCTCCGTCTCGGGGTTGAAAGGGTCGAGTCGGTCGTTGCTCACGACCGCCGTGCGAAAGCCAAGGCCGGATTGTACCCGAGCGCGGCCGGCTGGTAAACACGGACATTGCCCGCGGCTCAGCGGTGCGGCGTCTCCGAACGCTCCGGATGAAGAAAGCGGAATTCTCCGGAAGAGGCGAGGCGACGATACGAGCCGAAGCGCGCCTCGGGGTCGGCGATGTGGTCGAGGGGCGAATCGTCCTCGTCGGTGGCCGAGGTGTAGACCTTGACGAGCTCGTAGAGGGTGCTGCGGCGTGCGGGCACCCGCCCCGCCTCACGCACGAGGCGGCGCAGCTCGGCGGGGGGCACGAGCTGGCCGAAGCCCGCGCCCGCGGACGTCGAGATCGACTCGTTGATCAGCGTGCCGCCGAGATCGTTGGCGCCCGATGCCAGGAGGTACTGCGCCATCTTGGGGCCTTCCTTGACCCACGAGGCCTGAATGTTCGTGAAGGAGGGGCCCAGCATGAGCCGGGCGAGGGCGTGCATCTTCACGACCTCGATGCCCGTGGCACCCTGACGCACGTCGGGCACGAGGCCGCGGCGGTACATGGGCGCTTCCTGGTGGATGAGGGAGAGCGGCACGAACTCGGTGAAGCCGCCCGTCTGGCGCTGGATGTCGCGGAGAAGCGCCATGTGGCGGATCCAGTGGGCCGGCGTCTCCACGTGTCCGTACATGATGGTGGAGGTGGTGCGGATGCCCAGGGCATGCGCAGAGGTGATGACCTCGATCCACTGATCCACCGTGATGCGGCCGCGCGCGATCCGGTCGCGGATCTCCTGGTCGAGGATCTCCGCCGATGTTCCCGGCAGGGTGCCGAGCCCCGCCGCCCGCAGGGTCTTGAGATACTCGGGTATGGGCAGGCCGGAGCGGAGGCTGCCGTACAGCACCTCCTCCGGGGAGAAGGCGTGCAGATGCATCTCGGGCACGGCGGCCTTGATGGCCCGGCAGAGGTCGACGTAGTACGAGCCGTCGAGCTTGGGGGGCAGCCCCGCCTGGATGCACACCTCGGTGGCGCCCATCTCCCAGGCCTCCACGGCGCGGCGGACGACTTCCTCCAGGGGAAGGAAGTATCCCTCCTCCTCGCGGTGGTCGCGGCTGAAGGCGCAGAAGGTGCAGTGCTTGATGCACACGTTGGTGAAGTTGATGTTGCGATTGACGACGTAGGTGACGAGGTCGCCGGCCTGCCGGCGGCGCATCTCGTCCGCCACGAGGGTGAGGGCGTGCAGCTCCCGGCCCTGGACCTCGGTGAGCCGCACGCCCTCGTCGACGGTCAGCTCCTCGCCGTCCAGGGCATGGCCGAGAATGCGGCGCACGTCGCCGGCGATCCAGTCGAGGCGGATGGGCGTGGGCGGGGCCTGCGTCGGAGCGCGGTCGTTCAGTTCCACGTTCGCCACCTTTCGAGCTCTGATCTCACGAGGCCGCCTCCGTCCACGAGGGCGGCCACGCGGGGCCGCAGCGACTCGTCGAGGAATTCCGGGCGGGATACGTAGTCGGGGTAGAGGGCAAGCCGCTCGCGCAGCTCGAGGCCCGCGCGCTCGGTCGCCCGCCGGAGAGCGCCGAGCCCGGGCCAGGGTCTTTCGGGATTGATGTGGTCGGGGGTGAGCGGCGAGACCCCGCCCCAGTCATTGATGCCGGCCGCGGGCAGGGCATCGAAATCGCCCGCGGACAGATTCGGCGGGACCTGGATGTTCATCTCCGGGCCCAGGAGGAGCCGCGTCACCGCCGCCGTGCGCAGGAGGTCGATCATCGCGGGCTCGGGGTGATCGCGCATGGGGATGTCCGGCTTGCTGCGGAAGTTCTGGACGATGACCTCCTGGATGTGACCGTGACGCTCGTGGAGATCCCGGATGGCCAAGAGGGCCTCGATCCGCTCCGCGTGCGTCTCTCCGATGCCGATGAGGATGCCCGTGGTGAAGGGAATGGCGAGCTTGCCCGCGAGAGCGATGGTGCGCAGGCGCCGCGCCGGCACCTTGTCGGGGGCGCGGTCGTGGGCCATGCCGGGGCCGAGGAGGCGCTCGGACACGGTCTCCAGCATGATCCCCATGCTGACGTTGACCTCGCGAAGCGCGGCGAGATCCCGCTCCCCCATGACTCCGGGATTGGCGTGGGGCAGGAGCCCGGTTTCCTTCAAGACGAGCCCGGAAACTTCGCGGAGGTAGTCGAGGGTGCTCCGATGTCCCATCCGACGGAGAAAGTCGCGATGCTCGGCGAAGAGGGCCTCGGGCTTGTCGCCCAGAGAGAAGAGCGCTTCCTTGGCCCCGAGGCGCTCGCCCGCGCGGGCGAGGGCCAGGACTTGCTCGGGAGTCATGGTGAAAGCGCCGGGCTCGCCCGGGTCGCGCCTGAACGTGCAATAGCCGCAGTAGTCGCGGCACAGGGTGGTCAGCGGGACGAAGACTTTGGCCGAGAAGGTGAGGCGCCGCCCGCGTCCGCGGTCTCTCGCCGCCGCGGCGGCTCCCAGGAGCTCGGGGAGCCGAGCCTCCGGAGTGTCGAGGAGGGCGACCGCCTCATCCGCGGTGGGCGTGGATCCGCCCAGCACGCGCTCGAGGGCGTCTAGCTCGCGTACTGCCATCGGAGCACCCTCTGCGGCGTGATGCGGATCATGGTGCCGCGCTCGCGAGAAAGACCCATGGCGCGGTACTGGGGGTACTTGGAGAGCAGAAGCTCGGCGGCCGCCGCGAAGTCCTCGCCCGCCGTCACCACGTCGGCCAGCCCCTGGAGGATGACCCAGCGCAGCCGGCTCCAGTCGTCGTCGTACTCGTCAATGACGAGGGAGACCTTGGGGTTCTCCCGGATATTCCGCACGCGCGCCAGGTCGTCGGCGGCACGCCGCTTGGGCTTGGCGTCCACTGCCGAGTACAGCACCCGCCCATCGAAGGCGTAGCAGATGGGCAGCACGAGCGGCTGGCCCGTCGCGTCGGCGGTGGCGAGACGCCCCACCCGGGCCCGCGTGATGAACTCGCTCACCTCGGAGGTCAGCGCGGTCATGCCCGCTTGACGGAGCGGGGAAGGCGGGAGCGAACCTCGTCGGCGAAGCGCTCCATGAGGGCGAGCTGCCCCTTGAGATCCGGGGCCACGAGGTCGAAGACGAAGTGGGTGACCCCGAGCGCCGCGTAGGTCATGATGTCGCCCTTGACCTGCGCGGGCGTGCCCCGGAAGAGGGTACGGTCGCTTGCGGCAGGCTTGGCGCGCTGGGGCAGGACCTCCAGCGGACAGCGGAAGCTGAGGGTGACGGCCCTGGGATCGCGGCCGGCCTTCCTGGCCCAGTCGTGCACGATGGCGACCTTGTCGCGGAACTCCTCGGGCAGCAGCATCGCGGGCGGTCGCAGCCCGATGGGATGCCAGCCGTCGGAGAGCTCGCCGGCGCGGCGCAGGGCCACGTCGGTATGGCCGCCCGTCCAGATCGGAATGCCTCCGGCCTGTCGCGGCTTGGGCAGCGCGCTCACCGCCTCCATCTTGTAGAAGCTTCCCTGCCAGCTCACGGGCTCGCGGCTCCAGCATTCGCGCATCAGCCGGAGGTACTCGTCCGTCACCGGGCCGCGCCGCTCGAAGGCCTCCGCGCGGAGCGCCTCGAACTCCTCCTTGAACCAGCCCACACCCGCCCCCAGGATCACGCGCCCGCCCGACAGGACGTCGAGGGTGGCGAGCATCTTCGCCGTGACCACGGGATTCCGGTAGGGAATCACGAGGACGCTCGTGCCCAGGCGGAGCCGAGTCGTCTCGCCCGCCAGGAAGCTCATCAGCGTAAGGGGCTCGAGATAGCCGTTCGTCCACTCGGTTGCGAACTTGCCGGAAGGTGAATACGGATACGCGGAGGCGTTCGTCATCGGAATCACGACGTGATCGGTGACGAAGATCGAGGAATATCGGAGGGCTTCGGCCTTGTGCGCCAATTTGACGAGTACCTCGGGGGTCGCGAACGGTCCGCGACCGGGAAGGGCGAAGCCGAAGTCCATGGCGCAGCCATATTGCTCGCCGGCCTGGGACCTGTCAAGGCGAGGGGGTTTGGGTCAGTACGGTTCCATTCCGTCAGCATTTGACGGCCAGAGACCACTCAAGACACATGGAGTATTGGATCAGCTTCCATATCTCATCTAGCAGAGTTAGAAGGGCTAAAGCCAGCTTAGGACGTACATGCAGACCCTGGTGTCAACCTGGTGACACTTTTCGGGATGGTGTGCTAGGTTGGGGATGCCATGCGTTTGTCCTACAAGGTCTTCATGACCGCCGCTCTGATCATCATCGCCCTGCTCGGGGTGGCGGCCTGGAGTCTCCTGGCCATCAACCGCCTGGTCGAGGTCAATCGAGGGCTCGCCACCCAGGCCTTGCCCGCCCTGCGCATGGGCGCGGTGCTCCGAGAGCAGTTGACGGGTCTGATGCGCGTGGAGCAGGACGCCGCCTCGGGCAGAGAAGAGATCCGGAAGGCCTGGAATGATCGGGCGGCGCGGATGGCCAAGGACTTCGATCTCCTGCGCACCTTCCTGGGCTCGGATGACGAGCGCACGTATCACCACGAGGCCACGGTCGCCTTTGCCACCTACCGGCGGCTGGCTGCGACCGGGGGTGGGATCGACCGGGAGGTCCGCGGGGCGGCGGAGCGAACGGCCACGGGCATCGATCGAATGCTCGGGGCGACGTATGCGGCGCTCGACGAGGCCCAGGTCGAGGCCCGCCAGCTCGAGGAGCGCACCTGGAACACGGTCTACTGGTGGATGCTAGCGGCCGTGGCGGTGGCCCTGGCTGCCACCGGCTTCCTGACCCTGCACATGACCCGCGCGCTCCGCGGGCTCACCGTGGCCACGGCCCAGCTCGCGGAGGGCGCCTTCACGAAGCCGCTGCCCGTGAGCAGCCGGGACGAGATCGGCCAGCTCTCGCGATCGTTCAACCGGATGGCGGAGCGACTGCACGAGGTGGAGCAGCTGAAGGAAGAGTTCTTCTCGCACATCTCCCATGAGCTCCGTACCCCGCTGACCTCGGTGAAGGAAGCGACCCATCTTCTCCTGGAACGCGTGCCCGGAGAGCTCACGCCGAAGCAGAAGCGGCTCGTCGAGATCATCGGGACGAGCTCCGACCGGCTGCTTCGCCTCGTCAACCAGGTCCTCGAGCTGTCGCGCCTGCGGGCGCGCGTGCTTCCGCTGGAGCGGCGTCGGGTGGACATGGAGAAGGTCGTGGCCCGGGCCCTCGACGAGCTGAGGCCGCAAGCGGAGGAGCGCGGGCTGGTCATCGGGCGGGCGACGAGCGGGGTCAACTTCGACGTGCAGGGGGACGAGGACCGGCTCCTTCGCGTCATGGTCAATCTCATGGGCAATGCCGTCAAGTTCACGCCCCAGGGCGGCTCGCTCACGGTGGGGCTGGCGGACGTCGGAGACGGGCTCGAGATCTCGATCGAGGACACGGGCGCCGGCATTCCCGCGGGCGATCTGTCGCGCATCTTCGATCCCTACAAGCAGGCGCACCGGGGGCGCGGCGGCTCCGGGCTGGGCCTCGCCATCGTCAAGGGCCTCGTGGAGGCCCACGGCGGGACCGTGTCGGTGGAGTCCGAGGTCGACCGTGGCAGCCGGTTCGTCGTGCGCCTGCCCCGAGAGGGGGTGCCCGCCGAGATGTCGGGCGCCGTCGTGGGCGCCCAGCCATGAGGACCCAGCCGTGAGGGCCGCACGCGCGCTCGTGGTCGACGACGATCCGGACATCCTGGCCGTCCTCGAGATGAGGCTCGAGTCCATCGGGCTCGACGTGTCGGTCGCGCGCAGTCACCAGGAAGCCCTGACCCTGCTGAACGAGCACGGCTTCGACGTCGCCCTCTTCGACTTGCGAATGGAGCCGGTGAACGGGCTCAAGCTGATGGAAGACGCGCACGCGCGGCACCCGCGTCTGCCCGTGCTCATCATGACGGCTCACGGCACCATCGACAATGCCGTGGAGGCGGTCCGTCAAGGGGCGTTCGACTATCTGACCAAGCCCTTCGTGCCGGAGGAGCTCCGCGGAAAAGTCGGACGCGCGCTCTCCGAGCGCCGATGGGCGCGGGATCGCACGCTCCTCCGGGCCGTGGGCGAGGCCCTCGGATCCTCGGGGACCATGGACGGCATGTTCGAGACGGTCGCCCACGCGACGGTGGAGGCGACGGAGGCGCACCGGGCTGCCGTGTTCCTGCTGGAAGACGGGCGCCTGGTGACCAAGGCGGTGGCGGGGGCCAGCGCGGAGGACGGCGCGGTTCCTCTTGCGGGCTCGCTCGACGAGCTCGGCCGCGCCGCGCGCCTGGTGATCGAGAAGCAGAAGCCCGAGACCATGTCGGGGGAGGGCAGCCGCGTGATCCTGGGCGCCCCGCTGTTCGTTGAGGGCGGTGCCGCGGGCGCCCTCGTGGTCGAGACGCCGGTCGAGCCCACCGCCGAGGACGTGGAGCTTCTCGCCCTGTTCTCCTCTCAGGCGGCCATTGCCCTCAAGAACACCCGGGAGCTGGAACGGCTGCGGAGCGGCGCCCTGGCCGCCCTGGGCAGGATGGCAGCCCAAGTGGCGCACGAGCTGCGGAACCCCCTGGGCGGGCTCAAGCTCTTCGCCGAGTACCTCGAGCATCGGCTCGACAAGGTGGCGGACGCCGAAGGCGCGGATGTGGCGCGCAAGATCAGCCGCGAGATCGACCACATGACCGAGCTCGTCCGCGAGATCACGCAGTTCGGCCGGCCGGCCGCCCTCCGGCGCACGCCGACCACCCTCAACGGGCTTCTCGAATCCTGCCTGGCCCTCGCCCAAGCCCGCGTCAAGGACACGGGCACCCGCGTCGTCCAGGAGCTGGATCCGGGGTTGCCCCCGGTGTGGCTCGACCCACGGGAGATGCGGAAAGTGTTCCTGAACCTCCTCGTCAACGCCTTCGAGTCCCTCGAGGGAGGCGGGACCCTCGTGCTGCGCTCGTGCCCGGCGGAGCCGGGATGGGTAGAGGTCTGCGTCGAGGACACTGGCACCGGCATGGCCGAGGAGACACGCGCGCGCATGTTCGATCTCTTCTTCACGACCAAGGACACGGGCACCGGTCTCGGGATGCCCATCGCACGCTCCGTGGTGGAGCAGCACGGCGGTCGCCTCGAGGTGCGCAGCCAGCTCGGGCGCGGCACGCAGATCCGGGTCCTCTTGCCCGTGGAGGCGCCGTGAAGCCCGCCGTCCTCGTAGTCGACGACGAGCCGAGCATCGCGGACGGTCTCCGTCTCATCCTCGAGCGCGAGGGATACGCGGTGGACACCGCGGGCAGCATCGCCGAGGGCGCCGCCTGCCTCGACTCTCAGGACTTCGCCCTCGCCCTCGTCGATCTCGTGCTTCCCGACGGCGACGGCATCGGGCTTCTGAAGCTGCTCAGGGCCCGCGATCCCGACATCGAGGTCATCATCATGACCGGCCACGGCTCCATCTCCAAGGCCGTGGAGGCGACGAAGGAAGGCGCGTTCTACTTCGTGGCCAAGCCGTTCGACTCGGGCGAGATGCTCACCCTGCTCGGCAAGGCGCTCGAGCGGCGGCTCCTCCTCGCCGAGACCTCCGACCTCAAGCGCCAGCTCGCCGAGCAGCTCGGCTACGGCGAGATGCTCGGCAGCTCACCGGGCATGCGGCGGGTCTTCGAGCTCCTCGATTCCGTGGCCGCCTCCGACGCCAACGTCTTCATCGTGGGCGAGAGCGGCACCGGCAAGGAGCTGGCGGCCAACGCCGTTCACGCCAAGAGCCCGCGGGCGGAAGGGCCCCTCGTCAAGATCAACTGCGCCGCCTTGCCCAAGGACTTGATCGAGTCCGAGCTCTTCGGTCACGTCAAGGGCGCCTTCACGGGCGCCACCTCTGAGAAGCCGGGCCTCCTCGAGGAGGCCCACAAGGGCTCCCTCCTGCTCGACGAGATCAGCGAGATGCCGCCGGACCTCCAGGCCAAGCTCCTGCGCGTGCTCGAGGATCGAAGCGTCCGCCGCCTCGGCGGCACCCGCGCGGTGCCCGTGGACTTCCGGCTCATCTCCTCCACCAACCGGGATCCCGATGCGGCCGTGCGTGACGGCTCGCTGCGCCAGGATCTCTACTTCCGCATCAACACCGTCACCGTCGCCCTTCCGCCCCTCCGGGAGAAGACCCAGGACATCCCGCTCCTCGCCAAGGGATTTCTCGAGCGCTTCCGGCTCAAGCACGGCCGGACGGTCGATGGCATCGATCCCGAGGCTTTCCGCCGGCTGCTCTCCTACCCATGGCCGGGCAACGTGCGAGAGCTCGAGCACGTCATCGAGCGCGCTGTGCTCGTGGCCCGCGGCAAGGAGATCACGGCCACGGACCTCCCCGAGGCGCTCAACGCCGGCGCTCCCGTGGTGTCCGCGGGCCCGCCCGCGGGCTCGCTCGAAGAGATCGAGCGGGTCTCCATCGTGCGGGCGCTCGAGTCCACGGGATGGAACAAGCAGGCCGCCGCGGTCATCCTCGGCCTGCGGCGACCGACCCTGTATTCGAAGATGCGCCGCCACGGCATCCCGCAGCGCCGCACGACCTGATTCAGCCGTCCCCTGCGGAATCAATTCAGCCCTTGTCTCGCAGCTGCGCTGCTCAACTCGAAGAGCGGGCAGCGTCTCGGCTCGAACAACAGGAGCTGCCCGTCTGCGCGTGGACAGTGTCACGGTGAGATGTCAAGACCGTGACGGGGAAATCGGCTCCCGCCCCGCGCAAATACCCGTTTCCGCGTCAGGGCGAGCGCGGCAGGAATCCTGCAACGCCCCTTGGCCAGGAGGACCTGCGCATGCCGAGGATGCTCGTGGTGGACGATGACCCCGCGTGGAGAGCGCTGTACCGGATGGGCTTCGAGAGCGACTTCGAGGTCTTCGAAGCCGTGGACGGTCTCGACGCGCTGGCGACCTTGGACCGCGTGAAGCCCGACGTCATCGTGCTCGACCTGCGCATGCCTCACCTCGACGGCATCGGGTTCCTGCGCCAGCTCGATCGGCGCGGCATCAAGGTTCCCGTCGTGGTCTGCTCGGGCACCTTCACCATGGAAAGCCCCCCCACTATTCCCGGTGTCTTCCCGGCTCAGAAATCGCCGGACATGCAGGGCATCTGGAGCGCGCTCGAAGCGGCCCTGCCTCAGGGCGGCGGAGAGAGCGAGGCCGGTGCGCGGCCGCGCCGCATGGTCGAAGCGACAGTCTGGCGCGACTGATTCTGTAAGACTCACCGCCTCGGTTCCTGCCTAGCGCCGAGGCACTTTTCATCTTCTGCCCACCGATTGGGCAGAAGTCTGTTTTCCGCACCTCCCGCCTTCGAGCTCAACCCATTGAATTGTCTGGCCTGAATAGAATACAGTCACCCCGGCATGGCAGGTGCAGTTCAGACCGCCCCGGGGAGGGCCCATGAAAAAGATCGAGGCTGTCATCAAGCCGTTCAAGCTCGACGACGTCAAGGAAGCGCTCACGGGCATAGGCGTGATCGGCATGACGGTCTCCGAGGTCCGCGGGTTCGGCCGCCAGAAGGGCCACACGGAGCTGTACCGAGGCGGCGAGTACACGGTGGATTTCCTTCCGAAGATCAAGGTCGAGGTGGTGGTGCCGGACAGCCTGACCGACAAGGTCGCGGGCGTCCTGGCCGCGGCCGCCAAGACGGGAAACATCGGCGACGGCAAGATCTTCATTCATCCCGTGGACACGGCGATCCGGATCCGCACCGGGGAGCGCGACGAGAGCGCGCTGTGAGCGAGTCGACCAAGGAGGACAGGGCGCAATGAGAGCACTACCGCTCACCGTGGTACTTCTGCTGATCGCCGCCGTGGCGCTGGTCGCGGTCGGCGATGTCTGGGCCCAGGCCCCCGTCTTCCCGCCCGCCGCTGCCGCACCGGCCGCGTCGCCCGCACCGGCGCCCAAGGTCGACTCCGGCGACACGGCATGGCTCCTGATGTCCTCGGCGCTCGTGCTCCTCATGACGGCACCGGGGCTCGCGCTCTTCTATGGCGGCATGGTCCGCCAGAAGAACGCCCTCGGCACCCTCATGCACAGCTTCATCATCCTGGCCCTGATCTCGGTGCAGTGGGTGCTCTGGGGCTACAGCCTGGCCTTCGGCCCGGACAAGGGCGGGATCATCGGCGGCCTCGAGTGGGTCGGACTGCGCGGCGTGGGCGCTGCGCCCAACCCGACCTACGCCGCCACCGTCCCTCACCAGGCCTTCATGCTCTTCCAGATGATGTTCGCGGTGATCACGCCCGCGCTGATCACGGGCGCCTTCGCCGAGCGCAAGAAGTTCTCGACCTTCATCGTCTTCGTCCTCGCATGGGCGACCCTCGTCTACGACCCGCTCGCGCACTGGGTGTGGGGCGACGGCGGATGGCTGAAGAGGCTGGGCGCCCTCGACTTCGCCGGGGGCACCGTCGTGCACATCTCCTCGGGCGTGTCGGCCCTCGCGGCCGTGCTCGTGATCGGCAAGCGCCGGGGCTTCGGCCAGCATCCCATGCCCCCGCACAACCTCCCCTTGACGGTGATGGGCGCGAGCCTGCTGTGGTTCGGCTGGTTCGGGTTCAATGCGGGGAGCGCGCTCGGCGCCAATGCGCTCGCCGCCCACGCGTTCACGACCACCAACACTGCGGCGGCCGCCGCCGCTCTCGGCTGGATGCTCACAGAGTGGAGCTCGCGCGGCAAGCCTACCGTGCTGGGGGCCGCCTCGGGCGCGGTGGCGGGCCTCGTGGCGGTGACGCCGGCGGCGGGCTTCGTCACGCCCATGGCCGCCCTCGTCATCGGCGCCCTCGCGGGCATCCTCTGCTACAGCGCGTGCAACCTCAAGACCAAGCTGGGCTATGACGACTCGCTCGACGTGGTCGGCGTGCACGGCGTGGGCGGCACCTGGGGCGCGATCGCCACGGGCATCTTCGCCACCAAGGCCGTCAACGCCGACGGGGCCAATGGCCTCCTCCACGGCGACCCCGGCCAGGTGTGGAAGCAGATCGTCGCGGTGGCGGCGACCATCGTGCTCGGCTTCGTCATGACGGTGGTCATCCTCAAGGTGCTCGACGCCATCATGGGATTGCGCGTCAACGAGGATGATGAGATGGCGGGCCTCGACCTCTCGCAGCACTCGGAGACGGCCTATGCCCTCGGCGGCTCGACCTACGGAGAATACGGCATGAGCGGCGGCGGCAGTGGCCCGTTTTCGGAGGCGATGCGCGCCGCCCAGGCCAAGCGTCCCGCGAGCTAGGAAGGCCGCGGTCTTGACGGGATCCTGACAACCGCATAGGGTATCCGGGCCGGCGGGCCATCGACGCTCCGCCGGCCCGGCATTTTGCTCCCACGTCATTGCAAAGGAGGCAGAGCGCATGACCCCGAAGGACGTGTTGAAAATGGCCAAGGAGAAGGGCGTCAAGATCATCGATCTTCGCTTCATCGATCTCCCCGGCCTCTGGCAGCACTTCTCGATTCCCGTCTCCGAGCTGAGCGAGGGCATCTTCGAGGACGGCCTCGGCTTCGACGGCTCGTCCATTCGAGGCTTCCAGACCATCGACGAGTCGGACATGCTCCTCATGCCCGATGCCTCGACGGCGCAGATGGACCCGTTCACCGCCGTGCCGACCATGGTCCTCATCTGCAACGTCAAGGACCCGATCACGGGGAAGGCGTACACGCGCGATCCCCGCTACGTCGCCCAGAAGGCCGAGGCCTACGTCAAGAAGTCGGGCGCGGGGGACACGATCTATATCGGCCCCGAGCTCGAGTTCTTCTTCTTCGACAGCATTCGGTTCGACCAGACGTACAACTGCGGCTACTACTTCATCGACTCGGAAGCAGGGGCCTGGAACACGGGCCTGGAGGGCACGGCCGACCGGCCCAACCTCGGCTACAAGCCGCGCTACAAGCAGGGCTACTTCCCGGTGCCGCCCATGGACAAGTTCCAGGACATCCGCTCCGACATGGTGCTGGCCCTGGAGTCGGTCGGGGTCCGGATCGAGGTGCACCATCACGAGGTGGCCACGGGCGGGCAGACCGAGATCGACATGCGCTTCGACACGCTGACGAAGATGGCCGACAAGGTGTGCTGGTACAAGTACTGCGCCAAGAACACCGCCAAGAAGTGGGGCAAGACGGCCACCTTCATGCCCAAGCCGCTCTTCCAGGACAACGGCTCGGGCATGCACACGCACCAATCTATCTGGAAGAACGGCAAGAATCTCTTCTACGAGCGCGGCGGGTACGCGGACATCTCGAAGATGTGCCTGTACTACATCGGCGGCATCCTCAAGCACGCGCCCGCGCTCCTCGCCTTCATCGCCCCCAGCACCAACAGCTACAAGCGGCTGGTGCCGGGCTACGAGGCGCCCATCAACCTCGTGTACAGCCAGCGGAATCGCTCGGCGGCCATTCGTATCCCCATGTACTCCAAGAAGGAGGGGGCCAAGCGCATCGAGTTCCGGACGCCGGACCCGACGTGCAATCCGTACCTCTCGTTCGCCGCCTGCGTGATGGCCGGCCTGGACGGCGTGGCCAACAAGATCGATCCCGGAAAGCCCGTGGACAAGGATCTCTATGAGCTGCCGCCTGCCGAGCAGAAGCGGATCAAGCAGCTTCCGGGGGCGCTCGACATCGTGCTGGACAACCTCGAGAAGGACCATGCCTTCCTCCTCAAGGGCGACGTCTTCACGCCGGATCTCATCGAGACCTGGATCGACTACAAGCGGAAGAACGAGGTGGATCCCGTAAGGCTGCGGCCGCATCCGTACGAGTTCGCCCTCTACTACGACATCTAGTTCACTATCGGCCATCTGACGGCGGCCGCCCGAAACGGACGGCCGCCGTTTGTTGTCCCCCGCCGCTAGTCGGCCGCGGCGGGCGAGCCGCCGCGCGCGCCCTGCCGGCCCGCGAAGAGGGCATAGACGGCGGGCAGCACGAACAAGGTCAGCGCGGTGGAGGAGATCAACCCGCCGATGACCACCCGCGCCAGCGGTTTCTGGATCTCCGCGCCGATGCCGTGGCTGAGGGCGGCCGGGAGGAAGCCGATGACGGCCACGATGGCCGAGACGACGATGGGGCGGAAGCGGATCTCGCACCCGCGCGCGATGGCCTCGCGCAGGGGCAGTCCGTCGGAGAAGGCCTGACGGATGGAGGAGACGAGAACGGTGCCGTTCAGCACGCTGACGCCGAACACGGCAATGTAGCCCACGGCCGCGGAGATGTTGAAGTTGCTTTGCCAGAAGAACAGGGCCAGCGTGCCGCCGATCAGCGCGAAGGGCAGATTGAGCATGATGAGAAGTGCGTCACCGACCGAATTGAAGGCGCCGAAGAGGAGCACGAAGATGATGAAGATGACCAGGGGCACGATGACGTAGAGGCGGGCAAGGGCGCGCTGCTGGTCCTCGAAGCGGCCGCTCCAGACCATCCGGTAGCCCGTGGGCAGCTGCACGGCCGCCTCCACCTTCTGCATCGCCTCGGCGACTAGGCTGCCCATGTCGCGTTCCCGCACGCTCCACTTGATGGCCAGACGTCGAACGTTGTTCTCCCGCAGGATTTCGGCCAGCCCGTCCGTCCGCACGAACTCCGCCAACTGGCTGAGGGGAATGCGCTCTCCGCTGGGGGCGCTGACCGCCACGTTGCGCAGCCGGGCGGTCGGCTCGCCGGGCTGCCCGACCTTGACCACCAAGTTGAAACGTCGCTCTTGCTCGAAGATCTCGGTGACGGCCCGGCCCTTGGTGGCGGCCTCGATCGTGTCCTGGATGTCCTGGACATTGATGCCGTAGCGGGCGGCCGCGGCGCGGTCGATGACGAGCTGGAGCTGGGGCTGGCCCGTGCAGTGGTCATAGTCGAGGTCGGCGACGCCGCGAATGTTCCGGAGCGTGTCGGCGATTTGCCGGGCCACGCCGTCCATCACGAAGATGTCCGGCCCATAGAGCTTGATGGCCAGCTCACCCTTCACGCCGGCAAGCGCCTCGTCGACGTTGTCCTTGATGGGCTGGGAGAAGTTGGTGGTGACGCCGGGAATGTCAGCGAGCGCGGCGGTCATGGCCGTGACCAGCCGCTCCTTGTTCGGATTTGCCCACTCCTCGCGCGGCTTGAGCCCGACGTAGAACTCCGAGTTGTCGGGCGCCTCGGGATCGGTGCCGTCGTCCGGGGCGCCGAGCTGGGACACGACCACGCGGACTTCGGGAAAGCGAAGGAGCCGCTCACGGATCTCCCGCACGTACGGGCGCACGCCCTCGATCGACACGCCGACGGGGAACTGGACACGCACCCACAGATCTCCCTCGTCGAGCTCGGGGAGGAACTCCTTTCCGAGGAGGCTGAACGTCCACAAGGAGATCGCGAGGAGACCGGCGGCCCCCAGGATGGGGATGACGGGCCGGCGCACGCACCAGCGGAGAGCGGGTAGATAGGGACGACGCAGCATGGCGAGGAGCGGGCTCTCGCGCTCGGAGGGCGGCCGCCGGAAGAGATAGCTCGCGAGGACCGGGATGAGGGTGAGGGTCAGGAGGAGCGCGCCGATGACCGCGAGCGAGATGGTGACGGCCATGGGGCGGAAGAGCTTTCCCTCTATGCGCTGGAAGGTCAGGATGGGGACGTACACCGTCATGATGATGAGCACGGCGAAGGTCAGGGGCCGCGCCACCTCGATGGCCGCGTGCTGGACCTCGCGGACGACCCGGCGGCCCGTCGGCTTGTGCTCCGAGAGATGGCGGAGGATGTTCTCGGTCATGATGACGGCGCCGTCGACGATGATGCCGAAGTCGATGGCGCCCAGGGACAGGAGGTTGGCGGGGATGCCGCGCAGATCCATGAAGATGAAGGCGAAGAGGAGGGAGAGCGGGATGGTCACGGTGACTATGAGGGCCGCGCGGATGTTGTAGAGAAAGAGCGAGAGCAGGATGACCACGAGAACGGCGCCCTCGATCAGATTGCGCATCACGGTCGTCACCGTGGTGCGGACGAGCCGGTCGCGGCTGTAGTAGTCCCGCAGCTCGACGCCGGCGGGCAGCGTTCGCTTGAGATGCTCGATCTTTCGCGCCACGCCCTGGATCACCGCATCCGGGTTCTCGCCCTTGCGCATGAGCACGATGCCCTGGACGAGATCGTCGTCATGGTCGCGGCCCAGCACCCCCAGCCGAATGGCCGTGCCGACGCCGACGGTCCCGATGTCGCGGACGCGGACGGGCGTGCCCTTCTGGGCGCTGACCACGATGTTCTCGATGTCGCGCATGGACTGCACGAGCCCGAGCCCGCGCACGGTCACGCGGTACTCGCCCTGGGCGATGTAGCCACCCCCGGCGTTGGAGTTGGAGGCGGCGGCGGCGTCCAGTACCTGCTTGAGGGTGAGGTTGTAGGCGCGGAGACGGGCGGGATCCACGGTGATCTCGTACTGCTTGGTGCCGCCGCCCCAGGACACCACGTCGGCCACGCCCGGGACCTGGCGGAACTCGCGCTCCAGGACCCAGTCCTGAAGCGCCTTGAGGTCGACGAGCGACATGGTCTTGGACTCGAGGGTGTAGCGGTAGACTTCGCCGATCACGCTCGACATGGGGCCAAGGCCGGGCTTGGCATCGGCGGGTAGCTGGGCCTGGGCGATACGCTCCTGCGCCTGCTGCCGGGCCCAGTAGTCGTCGGTTCCGTCGGCGAACACCACACGGATGTTGGACAAGCCGAAGAGGGTGTCCGACCGGATCACCGTGACGCGCGCGATGCCGTTGAGCTCGTTCTCCAACGGGATAGTGATGAGGCGCTCGACCTCCTCGGCCGCGTGCCCCGGCCAGAGGGTGATGACCTCGGCGCGGACGTCACCGACATCCGGATAGGCTTCGATAGGAAGGTTCCGGAAGGAGGCGACGCCCATGACGGTCAGGAGGAGGGCGAGAGCCAGCGTGATGAAGCGCTGGCGCAGCGAGAAGGCGATGAGGCGATCGATCATCGCGCGTCGCGCTTGAGGAGGACCCCGCCCGTGCTGACCACATGGTCCTGGGGCGTCACGCCGTCCAGGACCTCCACAACGCCGTCGAACTCGGCGCCCGTCTTCACCGCGCGTCGCGCGTACTCGCCCGCGGCCTTCTCGAGGAGCACGAAGGTCTGCCCGTCCTGACGCTGGATGGCGCTCTGGGGCAGGGTCAGGACCTGCGAGGCGCCCATCTCGATGGCGGCCTTGACGAACATCTCCGCCTTGAGCGTGCCGCCGACGTTCGGCACCACCAGTCTGATCTTGAGGGTCCGGCTGTCCTTGTCTATGGCGGCGCCGATATTGGCGACCTTGCCCTCGTGGCGATCCTGGGGACAGCAGGGGAGGGTGACGCGGACGGTCTGGCCCAGACGCACCCTGGGCACGTCGGGCTCGTACACGTCGGCGAGGATCCACATCGTGGACAGGTTGGCGATGACGAAAAGGCTGACGGGAGTGTCCGACTGGCCATAGGCCACCACCTGGCCGGGGGTGATATTGCGCTCGACGATGATCCCTCCACGCGGAGCCGTCACCGTGATGGCGGTGGAGGCGTCCGCGCGAGCCGCGATGTCCTTGAGCTGCTCCGGCTTCACGCCGAGTGTTCTCAGCCGCGAGGCCGCCCGCTCTCGCTCGGCCATCGCCTTGTTGTAGTCGTTCTCCGCCTCGCGCAGATCCTTCTCGGCAGTGGCCTTGATCTCGAAGAGCTCGCGCGCGAGCTTGATCGCCTTCTCGGACCGCTGGAGATCCGAGAGGGCCTTGGCATAGTCGCTCTTGGCCTGGCCGAGATCGGGGCTGTCGAGGACAAAGAGGCGGTGCCCAGGCTCCACGGCCTCTCCCGGGCGCGCGAGAACCTCGAGTACCCGACCCGTGACCGGAGCATTGACGCGCACGAGCTGCTCCTCATTGAACTGGACCTTGCCCGTCGTCTCGAGGACGGCGGTGCGCGTGCGGGGCTCCGCCTGGACGATCCGGACGGGACTCTGGGTGGTGGTGGCCGGACCCGGGGAGGTGGGGGTTTGCGCGGACTTGGCATCCTTGCACCCGGCCGCCAGGGCGCCCACCAGGACCATGATGAGGACGATGCGCATCTTACTGCCCCAGGGGTGCGCCCACGGCGGCTTCGAGAAGGTAGATGGCCGTCTGGTAGTTGCCGAGCGCCTGCAGGTACTGCAGCGCGGTCTCGCGATAGGTGCGCTGGGCGTCGAGGTAGTCCAGCAGGCTCACCCCGCCGCGCCGGTAGGCGAATTCGACCGTCTCTCGCGCCTGCTTCGCCTTGGGCAGATACGTGTCTCGCAGCACCTCGACCTTGCCCCGCTCGGTGTCGACGGCGGCCAGGGCCGTGTCCACCTCGGACAGGGCCCGGATCACCACGGCATCGCGCACGGCGTCCACCCGGAGGGCGTCGGCCCGGGTCCGCGCGATCTCGCCCTGGTTGCGGTCGAAGATACGGAGGGGCAGTCCGAACCCGAAGCCGATGGTGTTGTCCGGCCCGATACGCTGGTACTCGACCTGGGGCGTGACGTCCCACCAGGCGTTGGCCTTGGCGAGGTTGATGTCGGCCTTGGCCTTGTTGCGCGCCGCCTCGGCCGCCCGGATGTCCGGGCGCGTGTCGAGGGCCCGGCGGTAGAGCTCGGACTGTGTGTAGGAGGATTGCCGGAGCTCGAGAGAACCGGCGGCGTCGAAGTCATCGGTCACCTTGTCGGCGCCGATCAGGCTCCGCAGGCCGATCTTTGCTGCTCTCAGCGCCTGACGGGCATCGGCGGCGTCGCGCTCGAAAGCGAAGCGCTGCACCTGGATCCTCAAGAGCTCCAGGCCGGAGAGATCGCCCTTCTCGGCCCGGAGGCGCTGGATCTTCTCGAGCTCGTCGAGGGCCGACAGATTCTGCTCTGACAGGGCCAGCGCGTCCTTGGCCACGAGGATGTCCGTGAAGGTCTTCTTGACCTGGAAATCGATCTGCCGTCGCAGGTCGGCCAGCTCGTGGGTGGTGACCTTGGTCTGGGCGGTGGCGCTGTCGATGCGGCGCTGGCGCTTGCCGCCCAGCTCGATGGGCTGGCCGATGTTGATGGTGTACTGGGTCTGGGATGCGGAGGAGGCTCCGCCGAACTGCTCAGCGAGGAAGTTGGCGGTCGGATTGGGCCTGAGCCCGGCCGTGATCTCGCCGGCGCCCACGGCCTTGAGCTCGAACTCCTTGGCGCGCACGTTGGGGTTGGTCTCGCTCGCCAGCCGCAGCGCCTGCTCCAGGGTGAGCGAGGACAAGCGCTCCTGCGCATGGACCGCTGCCCCGGCGCCGAATAGCGCGAGACAGCAGACGGCGATGACTATCCTGAACATAAACGTTTCCCTCTATCCGACGTGATTGATCCGGTGAAAGCGGCGAAGCGATCAGGCGGACGGAGCGGAGTCTGCGAGCGAGGCGCGGGGCAGGGCGAGACGAGGGCCACGCCGGCCGCGGGGGCCGGGCTGGGCCGGAGCATGCGCGGGCGCACTGATCTGTCGGAGGCCGCTGGCCTCGAGCACCAGGACGACGACCGAGAGGAGCATCCAGAGCTGCGCCGGACCGGAGAGCAGGGCGCGCTTTATCTCGTGCGCGGGCTCGGCGAGCTTGATCGGCGTGGTCGTCGTCGGCGGCGTGGGGAAGTCCGAGCCGTCGACGTCGAGGACCTCGAAGAGGATGAAGGAGCACACGAGCCCGATGCAGACGACATAGGTCACCAGCCAGAGCGTAGCCACGAGCTTGACAGAGAGGGGACGCCGTCTCACGGGCAGAGCATCCCACCGGCTCCCTAGGGAAGTCAACCTCTTCAACAGCTGGCCGCGAGATTGCTCATCGAGTGAGCGTTTGGCGTAATGTGCGCGGCCGCTGAGCAGGGGCGAGCTCCTCGGAGGTTCATAATCGCCCGATTTTGCAGGCGCGCTCCATGGCATCGTCCTTGCTGCCTCCAGCCCGGCATGAAGACCACACGCTGGAGAGTCCTGATCGTGGATGATCACGCCCCGTCCCGGGCGGCCGTGGCCGAGGCCGTCGGCGCCCAGGGGGGCACCGTCGTCGGCAACGGGAGCCGCGTCGAGGATGCCGTGCGGCTCGTCGACAAGCATCGCCCGGACGTCGTGCTGCTCGCCGTCGGCCTCCCCGATGGCGACGGGATAGAGGCCGCCCGCCGGGTGATGACGGCCCTGCCGTGTCCCATCGTGCTCCTCACGAGCCACACCGATCCCGACATCACGGCGGGCGCGGTGGAGGCCGGGGTGCTGGGCTTTCTGGTCAAGCCGCTCCGCCCCGAAGAGCTGGCCCCAGCTCTCGAGGTCGCCGTGTCGCGCTTCCGCGAGCTTGAGGCGGTACGGAAAGAGAACGAGGAGCTCAAGCGGAAGCTCGAGTCGCGCAAGCTGGTGGACAGGGCCAAGGGCATCCTGATGACGCGCATGGGACTGACCGAGCCCGAGGCCTTTCGTCGCATCCAGAAGACGGCCATGGATACGCGCAAGACCATGGCTGAGGTCGCGCAGGCCCTGCTCCTGACCAACACGATGGGGCCGCTTAGCACGACGCGATAGATCTGCCGAATTCTGAGGCACCAAAGGGCCGCTGCCTACCAACTAGGCATCGGCCCTTTGAATTTTCTCAGCCTGAGCCACGCAACTAATGGAAAAGACTGAGGCTGTACACGGGCATGGGGCTTGCTCCCCCCAGGGCGGCGCGCCGAGACAGCGGGGTCTGAGGCCGAGCGCCGGTTCTGTCCCCAGATCACTGGCCCGACGGAGGGCCCACCACTCACCCCGAAGTCAGAAGGAGACGGGCATGCAAGGATTCTCGCGAAGGGACTTTCTGAAGGGGACAGCGGCGGCCGGCGTCGGCGCGGCGGCGGGGCTGGGCTTTCCCGCCGTGCTGCGGGCGCAGGGCGGCGGCACTGTCAAGGTCGGCGTGCTTCACTCGCTGTCCGGCACCATGGCCATCAGCGAGGTATCGCTCCGCGACGTGTGCATGATGGCGTTCGATGAGATCAACGCCAAGGGCGGGGTGATGGGGAAGAAGATCGAGCCCGTGGTGGTGGACCCCGCCTCCAACTGGGACCTCTTCGCGGAGAAGGCCAAGCAGCTCCTGCTCCAGGACAAGGTCTCCGTGGTCTTCGGCTGCTGGACGTCCGTGAGCCGCAAGTCCGTGCTGCCCGTGTTCGAGAACAACAACGGCCTGCTCTTCTATCCCGTGCAGTACGAAGGCGAGGAGTGCTCGAAGAACGTCTTCTACACGGGCGCCACGCCCAACCAGCAGCTCATCCCCGCCGCCGAGTACATGATGTCCAAGGAGGGCGGCGGCTACAAGAAGTTCTACCTGCTGGGCACCGACTACGTGTTCCCGCGCACGGCCAACAAGATCCTGCGCGCTTTCCTGGTCGCCAAGGGCGTGCCCGCGGACAACATCGCCGAGGAGTACACGCCCTTCAATCACCAGGACTACCAGACCATCGTCGGCAAGATCAAGCGCTTCGCCTCCGGAGGCAGCGCGGCCGTGCTCTCGACCATCAACGGCGACAGCAACGTGCCCTTCTACAAGGAGTTCGCCAACCAGGGCCTCCGCTCGGAGAACGCGCCCATCATGGCCTTTTCCGTGGCCGAGGACGAGCTGCGCGGCATGGACACCTCCGCCCTCGTCGGCCACCTCGCCGCCTGGAACTACTACCAGGTGGTGGACACGCCGCAGAACAAGAAGTTCGTGCAGGCCTTCAAGGCCTACGCGAAGAAGACCAACCTCCCCGGCGGCGACAAGCGCGTCACCGACGACCCGATGGAAGCCGCCTACTTCGGGGTCTACGTCTGGAAGCAGGCCGCGGAGAAAGCCAAGTCGTTCGAGGTGGACGCGGTCCGCAAGGCCGTTTACGGCCAGACGTTCCTGGCCCCGGGCGGGCAGATCAAGATGGACGAGGCCAACCACCACACCTACAAGCCGGTGCTCATCGGCGAGATCCTGAAGGACGGGCAGTTCAAGATCGTGTCGCGCTCGAAGGGCCTCGTCAGGGCCGAGCCGTGGAGCAAGTACACGAGCCCGGACAAGGGCTGCGACTGGGTCAAGGAAAAGGGCACGTACCAGAAGAAGGCCTAGCCACGCACGTGATCATCCGTCTGCTGTTGGCGCTCGCGCTGCTGTCGGGGCCCACTGCTCCGGCGGCAGCGCAGGACGCTGCCCCGGCGCTGCCGCCGGAGATCGTCAAGGCCATCGCCGAGGTCGCCTCGAGCGACGCCGCCGTCCAGGAGACGGCGGCCATCGCCCTGGGCAAGACCGGCGACCGCAAGCTCCTCCCGCTCCTGGAAGCACTCCGCGAAGGCA
>WNGQ01000774.1_pt1 | contig 41545 bp, 29 predicted proteins | sample 5407661 | NCBI WGS metagenome assembly WNGQ01 (sample SAMN13153382, study PRJNA577476) | soil metagenome | isolation source: 60 cm soil or saprolite under Garry oak tree replicate 2 | place: USA:California | collected 2016-06-15 | reverse complement strand
CACCGAAAAGAAATTCACCGTACTCGTGCTCGACACCGTGAACGCGCCCGTGTACACGGTGCTCGACGTCGTCGGCGTTGAGCCATCGGTGGTGTAGTAAGTGTTCGCTACCCCCGGCCCGCCGGTGTCCGTGGCCGACAAGGTGACCTGGACGGCCGCGTTGTACCAGTTACTCGAGCACGGCGCCCCGTTACACGCGATCGTGGTGGCCGGCGACGCCGTGTCGATCTGGATCTGCTGGGACTTGACCGACTCGCTGTTCCCGGCAGTGTCGATGGAGAAGAACTTCACCGTTGCCGTCTGAGAGACCGTGAACGGCCCAGTGTAAGGCGTCGCCGTCGGGCTCGTGCTCGGGTCGCTCCCGTCGGTGGTGTAGAAGGTGGTGTTCACCCCGGACCCGCCGCTGTTGTCTGTGACCGACAGCGTGACATTGACAGCTGCGCTGTACCAGCCACCAGAACAGGTCCCGCCGTTACAGGAGATCGTGGTGGTGGGCGCGGCCGTGTCCACTTGAATCTGCTGCGAATTGACCGGCTCGGCACTCCCCGCGTTATCCACCGAAAAGAAATTCACCGTACTCGTGCTCGACACCGTGAACGCGCCCGTGTACACGGTGCTCGACGTCGTCGGCGTTGAGCCATCGGTGGTGTAGTAGGTGTTCGCTACCCCCGGCCCGCCGGTGTCCGTGGCCGACAAGGTGACCTGGACGGCCGCGTTGTACCAGTTACTCGAGCACGGCGCCCCGTTGCACGCGATCGTGGTGGCCGGCGACGAGGTATCAATCTGCACCTGCTGGGACTGTACGGACTCGGTATTACCGGCAGTGTCGACGGAGAAGAACTTCACCGTCGATGTGCTCGAGGCCGTGAACGGGCCCGTGTACTTGGTGCTTGAGGTGGTCGGCGTTGAGCCGTCGGTGGTGTAGTAGGTCGCGCTGACCCCGGACCCACCCGTGTTGTCCGTTGCGGCCAGGGAGACGGAGACGGGCGCGTTGAACCAGCCCGAGCAGGCTCCCGAATTGCAGGACATCGTCGTGGTCGGAGGCGTGCTGTCGGGCGCGCCGTGGCATGGTGCGGTGCCTGAGTCGTTGGTGGTGCCGTCGGTGTCGGAGAGGAATTTCCAGTCGTAGCTGCCGTTGTGGAGGGTCATTTGCAGCACGCCGTGGCCGGCGTTGCTCAGCACGACGCTGCTGGGGTCCTGGGTGGAGGGCGTGTCGAGGCCCTGGCCGCCGGTCCCGACGATGAACTCGGTCACCCCGTGGGCGGAATCGGGGTTGCCGTTGGCGTCCAGTGGCTGGTACCGCTCGTACCAGTGGGTGTGGCCGGCCAGCACGGCGGTTACGCCGCCGTTGTAGAGGTCCTGCCAGAGTGGCTGCACGTAGGGGTACCCGCCCCTGCCGTTGGAGGCCCAGCGTGGTTGCTGCATGTAGGCAAGCGTGCAGGCGGCGGTGTTATGCGCCAGGTCGTTTTGCAGCCACAGGTCCTGCGTGCTGCCCGAGGCGCAGAACGAGGGGCTGGCTTCGCAGGCGCCGGAGTTCAGCGCCACGATGTGCCAGGAGCCCAGGTTGTAGCTGTAGTAGCCGGTGGAAGGATCGGTGTTGACGGCCGATGGCACCGCTGAGCCGGAGACTCCGGCGGTGGTGCTGAAGTACTTCTGGTACCCGGCACCCGCGGTGGACGGGCAGTCGGTGCCGCCGCTGGTGTCGAGGTCGTGGTCGCCGGGAACCGGGTAGCTGATCGACTTGAACCTGCCCCAGGTGGGGTCGTAGGACTGCAGGTAGGCGTTGTAACCGCCGCACCCGTACTGGTTATCGCCCATCGGCAGGACCGCATCCGCGCCGACCAGCAGGTTGGACGTGCCGAGTTCCCGGCAGTCGGTGTTGGTCCCGTTCCCGCCGTTGAACGCCGCCTGGGTGGGATCGCAGGCGATGTCGGCGGCCGCGGCGATGACGGGGTCGGGGTTGGATCCGACCTGGATCGTCGCGGTCTGCACCGGCTCGGCATTCCCGGCGTTGTCCACCGAGAAGAACTGCAGCGTCGTGGTCTTCAGCAGCAGCAGCGGCGTGTCATACACCGGGCTGGAGGTGGTCGGGGTGGTGCCGTCGGTCGTGTAGTAGGTCTTGGCGACCCCGACGCCGCCGGAGTCGGTGGCGGTGAGGCTGACCCTCACTGATCCGCCGTAGGGTGTGCCCTGGCACGGTGACCCGGCGCACAGGGCGGTGGTAGACGGCGGCGTGGTGTCGGGGGCGTTCATGGCCTGGCGCACGTCCTGCACGACAACCCCCGCAGGCGCGCCGCCCTGCTGCCCCGCGTTTTGCAGCCAGTCCATGAACTGGCCCATGAGGCCGTCGTTCACCGCGCTCCAGGTGGACATGCACGAGCTGTAGTCCGAGGCGCCCTGATCGCAGATCTCGTGGAAGGTGAGCGGCAGCCAGCCGCCGCCGTGCGATGCCGCCGCGGTGACGAAGCTCTCCAGGTCGGCCAGGGTCTTCGGGTTGGGGGCGTCCACGTCGACCGTGCGCAGCGCATACGGGTCCTTCGGCGGAAGCGTCTCCGCCCACGGCGAGCTGGGCGTGGTGGTCGAGGACGAGATGCCGCCGCCGGTCCGCGATTCCTGGAACCCGCACGACTTGACGATGCTCTCGGCGGTGGAGTTGAAGGAGCCGAACGGGTAGGCGAACGACGCCGGATCGTTGATCCCGTTGGTGATCAGGTCGGTCCGGGACCCGCAGACATCCGCCACCTTCTGGTCATAAGTCGTGCTCGGATCGGTCAGGTTCAGGTGGTTCACCCCGTGCCCGCCGATGTCGTTTCCCTCGCGCTGCAGGGTCCGCAGCTGCGAGAACCCCATGCAGCACTGATAGGGACCGGCACTGTCGCTGTTGATCACGTAGAAGGTGGCGTTCATGTTATGCGACTGCAACAGCGGGCGCAGGTAGAGCCACATGTTCTCATAAGCGTCGTCGAAGGTCAGCGACACCACCGTCTTGTACGGCTGCACCTGGACCTGCTGTGAGTTGACGGACTCGGCGTTGCCGGCCAGGTCGGTGGAGAAGAACTTGACCGTGGACGTCTGGGTGAGCGTGAACGGGCCGGTATACACGGTGCTGGAGGTGGTCGGGGTGGAGCCGTCGGTGGTGTAGTACGTCTTGTCCACGCCCCAGCCGCCGGCATTGTCGGCGGCGCTGAGCGCGACCGTGACCTGCCCGGTGTACGCCGTGCTCGCGCAGGCCGCGCCGTTGCACGAGATCGTGGTGGCGGGCGGGGTGGTGTCCGCGGACTGCTGGATCCCGATCACCTGGGAATGCGCGGTCTCCGCGTTACCGGCGTTGTCCCAGGACCGGTACTGGACGGTCGCCGACGAGGTCAGGCTGAACGGCCCGGTGTAGGCCGGGCTGGAGGTGGTCGGGGTGGAGCCGTCCGTGGTGTAGCGGGTGCTCGCCACCCCCGACCCGAGGTCGGTGGCGGACAGCGCCACGCCGACCGTGCCGGTGTAGGTGCTGGACGCGCACGGCGACCCGTTGCAGGTGATCGACGTGACGGGCGCGGCCGTGTCCGCCGACGCGGCGGCCGCCCCCATCGTCTTGAACGCCGCGCCGGCCGGCCCGCCGCCGGACTGCCCCGCGTTCTTCACCCAGGACAAGAAGGTCTGCAGATCCCCCAGGTCGACCCAGCCGGCCGAGGCGGTGCAGGTGCTGTAGTTGTTCGGATCCAGGGTCTGGGAGCACACCTTCTGGATCACGATCGGGATCCAGCCGCCGCCGTGGGTCGAGGCGCCGGTCACGATCGACTCCAGGTTCGCCAGCGTCACCTGCCCGGACGGCGCCCAGGCGCGCAGCGCCAGCCAGGTCTTCGGCGGCAGGGTCTCCGCATAGGTCGCGCCGGCCGGTGACAGGCTGCCGGCCGTGCGGGCGTTCCCGTAACCGCAGTTCTGCACCTCGCTCTGGATGGTCGAGTTGTTCGCCCCGCCCGGATAGGCGAACGTGAACGGCGTGATCCCGTGCGAGATGATGTTCTGCCGGTCATTGCAGATCTCGGCGATCTGCTGCGACGCGGTGAGCGTGGTCAGGTTGGTGCCATCGACGGTCTTGCCGCCGACCTCATCGCCCGCCGCGGCCAGCGTGCCCAGCTGCGACCACGTCATGTACTTCGACGCACTCGTGCCCACGGTGCCGCTGTTGACGTAAAACGTGGCGTTTACCCCGCTTGGCTGCAGGGCCTGCTGATATCCCAGGGTGTACGAGCTGATGGTGTTGTTGTCGAAGGTGAGCGACACCAAGGTCGGGGTCGCGGCCGACACCGCCGCCGGGGCGGCCACCGCGGTCAATCCGGCCGCCACCAGAACCGCGAAACCCCCGGCCGCCAGCCGGGTGCGCTTCCGCAGCCCCCGCCGCGGGAGCCGCCTGCGACCCTGGTCCCCGGATCCAGCGTGAAGCACCCTCGCTCAACCCCTCCCCAAACATCCCCCGATCGGCGCCACAGAGCGAGAAAGCCCGAAGCGGCGCCGATGGCGCTCCATCATGTCCGCCGCACGGGAAGAAGCAACATCCTCAAACGACGTAGACACCCTGCGAAATGGCAGGCTCGCTCGCCGGCCCTACGGGCCCGCGGTTAGCGACGGTGAAGGCGCCACGCTGATACAGGGTGAATTTCCCAGCCAGTCTCGTAATGCCCGAGCACGTACCCGCTCGGTGCGCTGTTGAGCGGCACGCCCTCCGAAACATGCGGGATATCCCAGTAGATATAGCCCTGGATGTCGATAGGGGTACGCAGCGGGAAGTCGGGCGGAGCCCATCCCCGTGCCTTCCACTGGCCGTCTATCTCGACGTGGATGCAGGTGAGATTGCCGCGTGGCCGGCCCACCATACAGGCATTCGCCGAGGTGTCATGGTCGGTGCCGGGCACACCGCCGTTGTCGTACATCCAGACGATTTCCACGTCGTGAACCTCAACGAAAACGGGGACCCCCGCGACCTGCGCCGGGGGAGGAACCAGCCGCTTCTGGTCTGCTCCGCGCACGACCTTCTTGCCCACCCAGTGCCTGCGGTCGGCCAGCGATGTGCCGCCGTGCCAGCCGCCGACACGGGTGGCGCCATCCATCGCATCTATCGTCGGGCCGAGGATCCCGGGGATGGTGGCACGCACCGGCCGAGCACTCACGTGCTTATTCCACGAAACAGTCGGCTGCGCGTCAGCGACCGCCGACGCGCAGCCGCTCACAAGAAACACCGCCGCGGTGAGGTAGCGGCCAGTGCGGTACCGGACCGAACCTGCCCGCCGGCGCCGCCGCGGAGCGCGGTCCGGCCAAGCATCAGCGGATGCCGGGGCGGAGCTGGTCCAGGTGGGGCCGGCTCATCGCCACGGCTTCAAGAGTGGAATGGACACCGAGCTTCGCCATGAGGTTCTGCAGGTGGGTCCGCACGGTGTTGGCGGACAGGTGCAGCAAATCCGCCACCTCGCGCCGTCCCGCGCCCTCTGCCAGGCAGGTGAGGACCTCCCGCTCTCGCGGCGTAAGCGCTTCGAGCAGCCGGTCATTGTCCTGACGCCGCTCCTGGTCCACCAGCAGCAACCGCAGCACGTGGCCGGCCTCAGCCGGGGGGAGCCAGGTCTCCCCATCCGCGACACCCCGAAGCACGCGCAGCAAATGCTCAAGGGGCTCGTCCTTGCGAACCCAGGCTGCTGCTCCCGCCCGCACCGCGTCCACAATCCGGTCAGCCTCCGAGGAGTAACTGAGCACGATGACACGCGGGGGGTCGTCGCGGCCCTGCAGTTCTTCACACAGGCGGATCGCAGCGCGCTCCGGCAGGTCGCCATCGAGAAGCATGACGTCGGCCTGCCGTCCCACGATCAAGCACTGGGCCGGCGTAAAGGCGTGCACCGCCGCGACGACCGCTACGTCCTCCTCGGCCTCCAGCCGGGCTGCCAGGGCATCGGCGAAGGTACGTTCGCGGTCGACGACGAAGACGTTAATCCCCATGCCCGGGAGCGTGACTCACTTCCCTACGCCGCGGAACCCCTGCCTGCCGTGGCTGCGCTACGTCAATTGAGGGGGGATGCGCGGCCGGGCCGCGGCTAAGCATGCGAGTCATGCGGACGACAGTTCAGCGAACAGGCCCTCGTCAGCGAACAGGCCCTCGCGGCTGGCGAGAGCAGCGGCCTGGAGCCTTGAGTGCGTACCGAGCTTGGTGAGGAGGTTCTTTACGTAGGTTCGCAGGGTGCTGGTTGCAATGTTCATCTCGGTGGCCATCTGATCGGTGCTCTGGCCCGCAACGATCCGGCGCAGTACTTCTCTCTCACGTGGAGTGAGCTCGTACAGCGGGCGACCGCGCCGGGATGCCGCTATGCCGCCACTCGCCAGCGTTGGGTCGAATACGGCGCCGCCCGAGGCGACTACGTCCAGAGCGCGCGTGATATGGCAGACGCTCTGGTCCTTACCGAGGAAGCCAGCAGCACCCAGCTGCCTCGCCTCCCACGATGCCGCGGGGTCGGACGAGCCCGAAAGTATCAGCACGGCGGTGCCCGGATAGCGGAGCCGTATTGCGCGGACCGCGGCGAACCCGTCCTCACCGTCGGGAAACCGCAGATCGAGCAGGCATGCGTCGGGTTCATGCTCACCGACCGCGGCGATCCCAGCAGCGGCAGAGGTCGTTATCGCCACTACCTGGTGACCGCAGGCTGTCAGCGCAGCAGCAAGCGCATCACCGAGAATCCGGTTGTCATCGCACAAAACAAGTCGCATGGTCCCCCATCCTTGTGCTCACCTATTCCAGGGTGAGGCCTCCGTTACGAGCGCACAACGTAATTGGGGCGTTTGACCGCTCAGGTCTGTAAGCGCTCAGCTGGCCTGCCCGGCTCAGCTGACCTGCCTGAATGAACGCAGCAGCGCCCCGAGCAGCCGACGCTTCCGAGCAGCCGACGCGGGTAAGCCGTCTCGCCGCCGGCTACCGCACAGATGATCTATGACGTCGCCCGTGCCTGCACCTGGTGCGAGGTTCCCTGCTGCCCATCGCCACCGCAAGCCGCCCCAGGGAACTTCCCGCTCAGGTATATAAGCGACGCACTCACGCGTCGCGACGGATGACAGCTCAGCCGTCTGGACGCCGACGGAAAAGCTCGGCGGCAGCGGCACGATCGGCGACATCCAGCTTGCGCACTATCGAGGTGATGTGCGCCCGGACCGCACTGGCCGAAAGCACAAGCGTTTCCGCGATCTCCGCGGTCGAGCGCTCCCGCGTAAGCAGCTCAAGCACCTCCCACTCGCGGCTCGTCAGCCGCCGTCCGGCAGCCTCATTGGCGACGAACGGCCTCCGGCGTGGCTCCCGCCCGTGAAACCGCTCAAGGACACGCGCGACCAGGGCGCGCGGCATGGCCGCTTCTCCAGAGCAGACGCCGTGCAGCGCACTCGGCAGCCGCCTTAGGTCCATCGTCTTCAGCAGATACCCATGGGCGCCGGCCCGCAGCGCGGCGAATAGAGCGGTGTCGTCGTCAGATACTGTCAGCATCACGATCTTCGCCTGCGGCCGCCTCGCGGCGATTTCCCACGCTGCGGCGAGACCACTGCCAGGCATCCGGATGTCGAGGAGGCAGACATCGGGCCGCTCGCGAACGGCGGCCTGCACGGCCTCGACGGCATCTGCCACCACCGCACACACCTCGAATCGCCCGTCACCCTCGAGTGCCCGCCGCACGTCATCGCGGGTCGGAGCGTGGTCATCGGCGATCAGCACACGCAGCGGCTCCGTCATATCGCTCAAACAGCGACCTCCACTTCGCTTCCCCGGCCCGGGGTGGAGCAGATGCGCAGCTCACCTCCGACCGTTCGGGCGCGCTCACGCATCGAGATGAGCCCAAAGCCGCCGGCCGGAACCGTAGTGTCGAAGCCGCATCCCCTGTCGGCGACTCGCAGCCGTATGAGAGAACCGTCGCGCTCCAGGCAGAGCGTCACTCTGCTGGCACCGCTATGGCGGGCGGCGTTGGTGAGGGCTTCACAGGCGATCCGCACGAGCGCCTCGGCGCGGGTGGGCGACAGCCGAACGCCAGGGACGAGATCGAGTTCGAGTTCCACGCGGAATCGTTCAGCGATCTCGACCGCCGCTTCCGCTAGCGCAAGCTCAACGGCCTGGTTCCTGGGCGGAGCGAGTGCATGGATCGCCCGCCGCGACTCGAGCTGCGCCCGGTCGACCGCCAACCGCAAGCGCTCCACAGCGTCAGCGTCCGCCTCTGCTGCGATGGAATCAAGATTGCGGGAGATGTAGGCCAACTCCTGGGCCACCCCATCATGCAGGTCACGTGCGATGCGCCGACGGTCCTCCAGCACTGCTGCCTCCGAAAGCGCCGTCCAGTACGACCAGATCTCCCGCATACAGCCAACCAGGAGGGCAACGTAGAAGGTGAAGCGGAAAACATCCCCAGTGTAAAGCACAGTGAGTAATTGACGTGTGAGACCACCGCCAGGATTGCGGCGATCGCGAGCCAGCCGAAGAACTCATCGCCGAACCGCCTGAAGCGGTTGATGAACCCAACTGCCGCCAAGCTGTAAAGTACTGCGACAAGGATCTCAAACGCGAAGAGCGCCGTATGCGCATGAAGGGCAGGCTGCGCCGCCGACTGCGGCGTGACGGTGGCGGCGTAGGCCGACGGCCAGCGCTGGGCGAACGCATGAACAAAGACGGTGGCGAGCCCCAGCGCCGTAATCACGCCAACAGCTGCCAGCGCCAGCACCTGTCCCGACTGCCGTAGCCGAAGGTGCGGAACGAACGCTGCAAGAGCGAACAGCACGGCGCCAAGCGAGCGGGCGAAGGGCGCGGCCCAGACTGTCAGGTCATCTGGTGCCCACCCGGCCACCGTCGGCACTGTCACGAAGAACAGGTTGGAGAGCGCGAGCACCGCGAGCGCACACGCCAGCAGCAATTCGTTCAGGTAAGTGCGCCGCAGGAGCCTGCCAAAAACGAGGAACGCGGCGACCAGCGCGATCAGCGACCCCGACGTCTCGAGCGCAAGACGCACCGCCGGCCACTGGTATTCCAGGTGAAGCTGCGGCAGCAGCGCAAACGCGATGGTTGCCACAGCCGAGATCATCGCCGTCACGACTGCCACAGCACGCGTAGCTTGCATCACACTGGCCGCGCCATCCGCACCTGGGCACTCTGATCACCGTGCGGCTGGCCCGGTGCTTAGTCTCAGCCGCCTCGGTAAAGCCAACGAGCCGGCGGCTTACCTCCCGCTCGCGGGACCGCCATCGGCTTGACTGCCTGTACGTCTCATCTCAGGCGGTGCTCAGCATCCCGCGGAACTTGCTGTCAGCGCCGCCCGCCCCCGTCTGGCCTAGCGCAGGCGGCAAGCAAAGGCTGACGCGTGCCCCACCGCTAGCACCGTTGCCGTGTTCAAGCCTGCCGCCGTAACTGACGGCGTTTCTGGAGACAGCGGCCAGGCCAAGCCCGAGGCCGCTCGGGATCTTCCCGAATCCTGGGCCAGTGTCCTCGACCGCGAGCAGCGCCGAGTTCTGCTGATAGCCGACTTCAACGGTCACCGTGCCGGATGGCCCCGCTGCGCGTGTCGCATTGTTCAGCAGGTTCGCGACCATGCAACGAAGCACCACAGGGTGGACGGGAGTAAATACCGCCTCGGCCAGGCTCACTATCCTCATTTGCCCAGTCCAGGTCAGGCACTCGGCAGCGACAGCCTCGCGAGCGACCAGCAGCAGGTCGGTCTGGCAGACAGCCTGCGCGCCCGGCGCGGCCGTATGCAGCGAGTGCCGGATAAGGTCTGCCAGCCACTCGGCCTGCTCAACGATCAGTTCCAGGCGCGCACGCGCAGCCTGCGGCAGTCCGGGCTCGGCCAGCGCGGCCGCCGCCAGCGCGAACATACTGGCGATCGGCTGCCGCATGTCATGACACGTCTCCCGCAGGCCCTGCACGAGCCCGGCCGTTGCTTGGACTTCAACGCTCGGCGCCACCGCCACCCACCCCCCCGGCTTGTGCCCCGACATCCCCTACCACGGGAGCCCGTAGCCCAGTCGCCCTGTTAAGCAAATAAGGGGCAAAGCCCCTCTAACATAGTAAGGACGCGCAGATGACCACGAAGGTTGACATCCGACGGAGGCGACTTTTACCTGACCACCAACGTGTGACACGCGGCTCTGGGCCACTTTTCCGTGATGCGATCGATTGCGGTGTATTACGGCGCGCGGCAGCGTCCGGAGGCACGTCAGGGCTGCGGGTTCCGGGGTGGAGTCAGTTGGCCACTGACAGTGCAGGCAGGTATCTGCGTGCACAAGTCCCAAATCACGGATGCGAGCGCTACGATGCGCCGATCAGCTCGTGTCCGGAGGGTGCTATGCCAGCCCGTCGCGGCGTCAGCGTCGCCATTGCCGCCGCCAGTCTCGTAACCCTGATGCTCGGTGGGTGCTCGGGATCCTCTTCATCGTCATCGTCATCATCATCATCCTCCTCCTCCTCCTCCTCCTCCTCCTCCTCCGCGTCCACGACTACGCCGCCGACGCCGGCTGCCTCATCCGCGCCAATCGCGCTGAGCATCACAGGGCTGCCGGCCCGGCGCCGGCTTGCACCAGGTGGTCGCGCGCTGACGTTCACGGTCAGCCTCCAGAACTCGGGGAGCCGCGCCTATCGGGACATCACCCCGGTTATCTCGATGGGTCACTGTGCTTGCACCAACACACCGCTCTCGCTTGCGCCGGAAGGCACCCTGCGCGAGCGGGAACCAGGCACCGGGATCTGGCGCCGCGTCACCTACAACCGGGAAGGCAGCGGCACGCGTTTCCTCCGTGTGGTCCAGCAGCCCGGGTTCACATTGAAGCCAGCGGCCAGGGCCAGCTTCACGTTCCGAGTTGTGTTTAGCGCGCGGCAGAAGCCAAGATTCGAAGCCGGCGCAAGCGCCATTGACATCACGTTGGTCCAGCTCCCAGCGCACACCCCCATCGGGGCGGTACCTGCCGCAATTGTCCGCATCCAGGTGTCGCGCTGACGCTTCGCATGGCCGCGCGCCAGCGCAGCAATCTGGCGTTGCCCTGGGCCAGGCCGGCGTTGCCCTGGGCCAGGCCGGCGTTGCCCTCGGCCAGGCCGGCGTTGCCCTCGGCCAGGCCGGCGTTGCCCTCGGCCAGGCCGGTGCTGCCCTGAGCCAGGGGACGAGCCGCAAGGCTCGCGGGCATGGCTGGCAGACTGCCCTTCGTGTCCCTCGCCCATCGCGGACCGTTCCGTGACCTGCCGCGCGAGGTGGCAATCCTCACCTGGGTCTCGTTCACGGTCGCGCTCGGGTTCGGGATCGTGGCCCCGGGCATCCCGGCGTTCGCCCGTCACTTCGGCGTGAGCACCGCCACCGCGGCGAGCGTGATCAGCGCGTTCGCCTTGCTGCGCGTGGCCGGGGCGCTGCCTTCTGGCCGCCTGGTAGACCGGTTCGGCGAGTACCGGGTGATGTCGGCCGGCATCGGCATCGTCGCGGTGAGCAGCGTTCTTGCCGGATTCTCTGAGTCGTTCACGCAGCTCATCGCGCTGCGCGGGGTGGGCGGGCTTGGCTCGGCGATGTTCAGCGTCAGCGCCCAGACTCTGCTGCTTGGCAGCGTTCCCGGCGAGCAGCGGGGCCGCGCCAGCGGCCTGTATTCCGGCGGGTTCCTGATCGGCGGGATCAGTGGCCCGGCGATCGGCGGGCTGATCGCCGCTTGGTCCCTGCGGGCGCCGTTTTTCATCTACGGCGGCATGCTGATCGTTCCCGCGGTCATCGCCGCTGCCGCGCTGCGTGACGCACCTACCCGGGCTCGCACCAGGAATCGGGGGACGACGCCGCGGTTCGCTGAGGTAGCCCGCGCGCTGCGCAGCCGGGCCTACCGCGCCGCGGCGTCCGCGAACCTCGCGGACAGCTTCGCCGCAATCGGCGTGCGCAGCGCCATCGTCCCGCTCTTCGTCCGCGATGTCCTGCACCGGTCGGCGGTCTGGACGGGCATCGGGTTCGTCGTTGTCGCCGCCGTGAACGCCGCGACGTTGCTGCCCGCTGGGCGGGCGGCCGACACACTCGGCCGGCGGCCGGTCATCCTGGCTGGCTGCCTGATATCGGCCAGCGGGATGATCATGCTGGCGCTGCTGCCCGGGCTCGGCGGATACCTGGCCGCCCTGGCCACCTTCGGCCTGGGCTCCGGCCTGCTCGACGTGGCGCCCGCGGCGATCATCGGCGACATCATCGGCGGCAACGGCGGGACGGTTGTCGCGTCCTTCCAGATGGCCGGCGACATCGGCACGGTCACCGGCCCCGTGGCGGCCGGCTTCCTCGTTGACACGGCCTCCTACGGCGCCGCGTTCGTGCTGGCCGCGGGCGTACTCGGGCTGGCGGCCTGGCTCGGGCTGATGGCACCGGAAACCAGGTGGCGCAGCGCCGAGTTAGCCGCCGGCGGTGGCTCAGCCGCGGCCAGCAGCCCCGAGTCAGCCGCCGGCGGCGGCTCAGCCGCGGCTAGCGGCCGGAGTCACCCAGGCGGGCCGCTGAGGTCTTACCAGCCGAGTTCGCTGAGCCGGTCGTCGTCGATGCCGAAATGATGGGCGACCTCGTGCACGACGGTACGGCGCACCTGGTCGGCGACCTCTGCCTCGGTGCGGCAGACCGCGCAGATCGCTCGGCGGTAGATGGTGATCCGGTCCGGAAGCACGCCCGCATAGTACGTAGTGCGGCTCGTCAGCGGCACTCCCTGGTAGAGCCCGAGCAGCCCGGGAGGACCCGCGTCATGCTCGACGGTGACCGCCACGTTGCGCATCAGCTTGCCGAGATCATCAGGCAAGTCGTCCAGCGCCATGATGACCATTTCTTCGAACCGGCCGGGTGCTACCTCGATCACGAGCCCATTGTCGGACGGCAGCGCCGCCACGGCGAATGCGTCGCCGCCGGATGATGTCCCGTCAATCTGCCCGGGCGTCCCGGGCCACCGCCGCGGCAACGACGGATCAGTCCGCGAGCAGCCGCTGCACCCGGGCCAGCAACTCCCGGAGATTGACCTCGGACGTCGCCTCGTGCGCCTCGCGCGGCGTCAGCCAGCGCAGCGGCGCGCCCGGGCTTTCCGCCCGCGCCGCGCCCGGGTTCTCGGTAGCCAGCACGAACCGCACGTCGGCATGCTCGTGCGCGGGCTCCAGGCCGCCAGCGGGAACGGGCACGATCACCACCTGCCGGACCCGCGCGTCCGGCCACGGCACCAGGTCAGATAGCCCGGTCTCCTCGCCGGCCTCCCGCAGTGCGACGGCAAGCGGATCGCTCTCTCCCGGATCGGCATGCCCGCCGACCTGCAGCCATGCCTGCTGCCGCTGATGCCAGCGCAGCAGCATCCGGCCGCTGCCCGGGTGCACGACCAGCGCCGACGCGGTCACGTGCAGCAGAGTTGAGCGCAGCCACGGGTCGCCCGCCGTCTCCGCCAGCCCGCGCAGCCGGGCGACATCGGCGGCCTCGGCCTCGCCCTCACCTCGGTACCGGCCGAGCAGATCGAGGAGCGGACTGCGCGGCGAGGACATGGTGGCGTGACACTCCGGCGGCAGCGGGGACAGTTTCGGGCAACGGGCAAACGCGGATACCAAGGCTAGCTGGCCATCGCGGATACCGGCTCGACGGCCGGCGGCTCGTGCTCATGCCAGCACGGCCCTGGGCCTTGCGCTGAGGTGCTGCACGATGATTTATTTACGGATGCCTGGTGGCCGGTCGCCCGCAACGCGGGCGGCGTAAATCCTGGCCTGTCCTTTGCCGGCCGCCCGCGGCGCGGCGATCTGATGCCGGGAACCGCTGAACTCAGCCGATCCTGGCGACCTCCGACTTGGTAATGACGCCGTCCTCGACGGCGTACGTACCCTGGTAGGTCTTGACGCTGCCGTCGGTTTGCACGGCGACCAGCCGGGCGGTCACGACGTTGCCGTTGACCGACAGGATGATCAGGGTGTCTTTGGCCGTGCTGCTGAATCCTTGCGCGAAGGCCGCGTAGCTGGAAGAACTGTTCCGCCCGCCGAGATGCCAAGCCCGGCGATAGTGGTGCCCGTTGATCGCGGCGATGTACGCCCTGACCGTGGCGGCAGGCCCGGCCGGACGCGCGTGGCTGGCCGGCCTGCCGGGGCTGGCAGGAGTGCTCTGGCTGCTCGGCCTGCTCGGATTACTGGTGCCGCCCGGGTCAGTTGCGCTGCCCGGGCTATTTGATCTGCCCGGGCTAGGTGCGCTGCCCGGGCTATTTGATCTGCCCGGGCTAGGTGCGCTGCCCGGGTCAGTTGCGCTGCCCGGGCCATTTGCGCTGCCCAGGTTACCTGCGCTGGCCGGGCTTGTCCCGCCGGACGGTAACGCGTTACCGGCGTGCCCGGAATCGGAGGCCGCGCCGCCACGCAGCACTAACAAGGTCGCGCCGGTGATGGCGAGCATGACGACCAGGGCGGCCGCCGCGATGACCGGCGACCGCCGGCGCCGCGCAGCCGGGTACGGTGCCAGCTCGCCAGGAGCCAGGTCGTCGGGCTCTGGTTGACCCGGCCCCAGCTCGCCCGGCCCTCGTCCGCCCGGCCCCGGTCCGCCCGGCCCCAGCTCGCCCGGCCCCAGCTCGCCCGGCCCTCGTTCGTACCGACCGAGGGCGCCCGGCGTGCGCTCGGCCAGTCCCACCCCGGCTAGTCCGGTTTCCGCAGCGGCAGGCCCGCCGCGGCCGGTCATTGGCGTGGCCCCCAAGGCCGACCCGGCCGAAGCCGGCAGCGGAGCCGCGGACCATGCTCGCTCGGCCGGATGGTGGCGGGTCGCGGCCAGGTCACGCCCGCGTTCGGCGAATACGGCCGGGCTAGCCGCCGCCGGCGGCGCGGCCTGCCCGGTCGCAACTGCCTGCCGACCAGCCAGCAGTTGCCCGGTGACGCTCCATTCGAGCCCGCATGCCTGCACCAGGGACGCAGCGAAGTCGAGGCAGCCTTGATAGCGATCAGTTGGCGACTTGGCCATCGCCCGGGCCAGCACCTCGTCGACCGCCGACGGCAGGTCCGGGCGGAGCGAGGTCAGCAACGGCGGCGGCTCGGCAAGCTGCGCCCACATCAGCCCGACATCCTCTGCCCGCCGGAACGGGGGCTCGCCGGCCAGCATCTCGTAGGCAGCGCAAGCCAGCGCGTAGAGATCGGCCCGCCCGTCGACCGGCCGGTGCTTGATCTGCTCGGGCGCCATGTAGTCGAGCGTGCCGACGAACTGGCCAGCGAGCGTCGGACCGGCAGCGGAAAGGGCTTGCCTGCTGAGCCCGAAGTCAGAGAGGTAGACGTGATCAGGGCTAGCGCTGTCCGCCGAGGCCGCGCCGAGCAGCATGTTGGCCGGCTTGACGTCCCGGTGTACCAGGCCAGCGGCGTGGGCCGCGTCCAGCGCCGATGCGACCTGCGCGATGATGGCTGCCACCCGCGCCGCTTCCAGCGGGCCGCGCCGGCGAACTAGGGTGCCGACGTCTCCCCCGCCGACGTAGCGCATCGCGATGAACAGCACTCCGCCGGCCTCCCCGGCCTCAAAGACCGGGATGATGTGCGGATGGTCAACCGCGGCCGCCGCCCTGGACTCGCCGATGAACCGCTGCCGGAACGACTCGTCGCGGGCAATCTCCGGCGCCAGGATCTTCAGTGCGACCCACCGGTCAAGCCGGATATCGTGCGCGCGGTAAACGACCGCCATGCCGCCCCAGCCGATATGCTCCGCCAGCCGGTAGCCAGCTACCTGCGCGCCAGCCGCGAAATCACCAGTTACCGGAGGGACTTCGTCCGCCACCGCGCCTCCATATTCCGCCGGTCAGTCCAATTCCCGCTATCGCTTTTCACACGGGCATCGTCCTGGCACCGGGATCACTCGGCTTACATGCAAATTGCACGCGTGGATTCAGTATTCACACCGCTGGCTATGAACTGTCAACCGGTCGGTAAGCTGCGCTGATTCCGGCGACCGAAACACGCTGCTGCGGAGTCCGGTTAATTCGCTGGCGGGTGAGCAGCGTATGAAGGATGTGGTTCAAGCGGGAGATGTCAATAGCGGGCGTGCGGAGCGCCGCTCCGGCCGGCCGGTCGCACGGTATCTCTGCGCACGGAGGCTCCCGGCCTGCGGCGGGTGGGGCGGACCGCTAAAGGCCGTTCGGGAATGTGATCGTTACCGGGGCGACCAGCGGCCTGCCGACCTCCAGCTGGATCTGGGCATGCGCGTTCAGCGGGATGTCACGCGGGTTTGCCTCATACCGCTGGCCGTCGTAGATGGCGATAACCGGCCCGGTGGCCGGGCCGACCCGGTCCGGGCCGAGCGGCTGGCCCCACTCGTCGAAGAGGTCACCCAGGGCGTAGGTCCGGTGCACCGGGGACTCGATGTGGATGATTCCGTCGGCGGCGTGGGTGTGCAGCCAGTAGAAGCAGGTGCCGGAAGAGATGAACGCGCCCTGCGGGGTGCTCTGAGCCTGGGCGCCTGGGATCCCGATGCCGGCCGGGATCTGGCGCGGCGATCCGTGCACGAAGATGGTCAGGTGCGCGTGGATGTGGAAGACGGTCTGCTCAGTGGTTTGGCAGCCGATGCCGTCGAGGCGCTTACCGGCTGCCGCACTGGCTGTGCCTGCCAGTGGCGCGGCAGCGGGAATCGGGACCCCGCCTTCGGGCCCCGGCCTGACAGTGCCTGAAACCGGCTTGAGTTTGCCAAGCGAGCTGAGTGATGCCAGCTTGAGCTGCGGCCTTCCGTCGGTCGCTGCACCCTGGCCGCCGCTGACCGCCAGGCCGATGCCCACCGCCGCGGCGATCAGCACGACCGCCGCTGCCATGCCGACCAGCCAGTTGCGGCGCCGCTTGCGACGTGCCTCGGCGGCCCGCATCTGGGCGACCCTTGCCCTGGCCTGCTGCCTGCCTCTGTTGGCCTTGGACACTGGCACCCGTTCCTCATCCGCCCGATCGCGCAAAGGAGGATAACCGATCGGATCCGGGCCGCGCGCTACCCGCCGGGCTCGCCCGGCCCCGAGCAGGGGCGACGCTAGAGTTGGCGGTGGTGCACCCCGGGAAGCCTGGTCGGGGAATGTTCCAGCCATGCCCGGCCGGGAGGAGCACCACTGTGACAGACACCGCGCCGTTTGCGCTGATAGTGCTCCTGACCGCCGCGGTGGGCCTGGTCGCCGTGCTGTCGAGCCGGCTGACCGAACGGGTCAAGCTGCCGTCGCCAGCCCTGGTCCTAGTCGGCGCGGCCATCGCGGTCAAGGTCATCCCCGCCCTGCACGCGCCACCACAAGCCGCGGTAACACGCGTGGTAACAGTGGCCCTGGTGGTCATCCTGTTCGACGGCGGCATGCACATCGGCTGGTCCAGGTTCCGGTCTGCGGCGGGCCCGATCGCCATCGTCGGCGTGGCCGGCACGTTCCTGACCCTGGCGGCCGGCGGCGTGCTTGTCCATTTCGCGTTCGGCCTGGCCTGGTATGTATCTCTGCTGCTGGCTACGGCGGTAGCCCCGACCGACCCGGCGGTGGTGTTCTCTGTGCTCGGCCAGCGGGAGATCGCCGGCCGTAGCGACACCATCTTGGAAGGGGAGTCCGGCGCGAACGACCCGGTTGGGATCGCGCTCATGGCCAGCCTCATCACCGCAGGCGGTCTCAGCGCGGGCGCACTCGGCCAGGTCGGCGGCGAGTTCCTCGGACAGATGGCCATCGGCGCGGCAGTCGGCGCCGCGGCCGGCCTCGCCCTGCTCTGGTTCATGCGACGGGTGCCATTGCCCAGCGAGGGCCTGTATCCGCTGCGGACGCTGACCTGCGCACTGTTGCTTTACGGCATTGCCACGCTGGCGCACGGGTCTGGCTTCCTCGCGGTCTTCGCAGCCGGGATCGTGCTCGGCGACGCGCGCGCGCCCTACAAGCGGGAGATCGAGCGATTCCACGCCGCGCTCGCCAGCCTGGCCGAGATCGTAGCGTTCGTCGTCCTTGGCCTCACCATTGACCTTGACGTAATCGCCAGGTCCGACGTGTGGTTGCCCGGAGTCATTCTCGGCGCGGCGCTCGCGTTCGTCATCCGGCCCGTCCTGGTCGGGCTGTGCCTCGTCCCCGCCAGGCTGAAGAGCAACGAACGGAACTTCGTGCTGTTCGCTGGGCTCAAGGGGGCCGTGCCGATCCTGCTCGGCAGCTTCCTGCTCACCGCCCGGGTGCCGGAGGCCGACCGTCTCTACGGCATCGTCGCCGTGGTCGTCGTTTTCTCCGTGGTCGTGCAGGGCAGCCTGGTGCCCGCCGTCACCCGACTGCTCCGCGTCGAGATGCGCGCGATTGAGCCGGAGCCGTGGGCGCTCGGGGTACGGCTGCGAGACGAGCCGGCCGGCGTGCACCGCCTCACGATCAGGGCCGGCTCGCCCGCCGACGGCCGCACCGTCGACAACCTGGCCGGCCTGCCCGGCGACGCCTGGGTCAGCTTCGTAGTGCGAGACGGCCAGCTCGTGCCCATCGGAGCCAAGACCAGGCTGCAGCCTGGCGACGACGTCCTGGTGCTGGCAGACCCCGGCCTGCACGACAAGCTGCTTACGGCCTTCGAGGGACCCCCGGCCAGCTAACCCAGCGCAGGGCTGGCTGCCAATCGCGCGAGATGAGCCGCCGTCGGCCATCCCGCGCCACACCCGCTGACCTGGCAGGCTAGGGTCTGAAAGGGTCACCCGAAGGTCACATGATGCAGTCGTAGCGCTCCGCTCGGTAAGTCAGTTCACCTTCGAGCGAACGCGTGTTCTAATGGACCTCTCTTCACATCAGGTCCGTACATGTGTTCTAATTGTGGGCATGTCTCAGGTCACCTGCGCCTTCGGGGCCTGGTCGGATGCCTCCTCACGCAGGCATCCGTCCTGGCCGCAAGGTGCCTGCCGCCATTCCGGCCGGTGCGAGCCACGAACTCGGCCAGCCATTGGCGCAGGCACGGCAGACGGCAAGGCTGACTCAGCGAAGATCATTACGGGAGCGGGCTGCCAGATGAGTCCGCCGGAGGCCGTACCGGCCGCAGGGATAGCTGACAGCGGGCCGTAGCGCCGGGGCTACCGCCGGCTGCTTCCCCCCGCACGTTGCCCAAAGCTACCCGTAGATCAGTTGCCTCGCAGGCAGGTTTCATACCGGTCATTAAAACTGGATATGCCTAGCACAGGCCGCACGCTAGAGGTGAAGAATGAAAACGCACTTCGAACACAATCTCCGCCAGCGGAGCCAGCGCCTCGCTGACTTGCAGAACAAGACTGCGGAACTCGAGCGTCAACTCCTCGACGCGCGCGTGTCGCTTGACTATGAGCTTGCCGAATCGGCCGGTAGCTGGGAAGCTACGCCCGGCCCGATGCGGGAATCCTACCGCCGCCCGCTCGCGGAGATGAGCCTCGACCAGGATGCTGGCAGAATACCCGAGCCGTATGCGGCAGCCGAGCCGGCAGGCGGCTATGCGGGCTCTGACGGCTTTGATGGCTATGACGGCTCGAATTCGGCCGGTCATGTGCACTCGGCTGGGGGGCGCACCGAGACACTCGTCAGCCACGGCCGGCGCGGCGGCCATTACCCGCGGCTTTCGCGCGGGCGCAAACTCGCGGCCGGATCGATCGTCGTCGCAGTGCTCGTCACCATCGGAGTGATGCTTTATCCCAGCGGTGGAGCGTCATGGCCGGCCAGCGTTGCAACAGTGCAAAGTGAAGCTGCCAAAGCTTGCAAAAATCCGGACGTGAAATCTGAGCCCGGTCAGGTCAACTTTGCCTGCGCCAGGGCCACACGCCAGATCCTCTGGGTCTTTGCCCTCATGACGAGCGCCAATAACCCGGACTTCGCTGATGCGCGGACTGGCCGAATGGGCCTGGAACCGATTACACCGGCGCAAGGCGGCCAGGTGGCCTGGTCCTTGAACCTGCATCATCCATACAACCCGGCTAATCCGATCGACAGCCTCGAGGTAGCAGCCCGGGCCATCAACAACATTATCGGCGGGGCAACCCTGACCCGGGCTAACGGCAAGCCGATCGTCCAGCCCGGGCTTGAAAGCCACTCCGCGAACTGCGTCCGGTATACCGGATCGGCAGCAGTGACTTCGCACGCGGGCTTTCCGGGTCGCTGCGCCAAGCCGGTGACTAGCCCAGCCGGGCAGGCTGCCCTCGTGGCCGATATCTACCAGAAGTGGGTTGTCGGTGCAGCGCCCGAGGCGGCGCAGGAGGCCGTCGTGCTGTTTGAGAACGCGAGAAACCCTGGCGACCCGCGGGTTCAGGCCATCCTTAGGCATCGGCTAAATCGAGAGTCGCTGGCGCAGCCATAGCCTAAGCGCTCAGCTGCAATTCTGCTCCTGAGCACAGTCCGCGGGGCAATCAGGAACGAGGTGAGCATATGCGTCCCGCTAGCCGGCCACGATGGCAGCAGGTGACTGCGCTCGTAAGCCTCAGCGCGGGCGGAGCGATAACAGGGTTCTCCTTCGTCCCGAGAGCTGCGGCCGACCTGGCATCGCCGACCGGCCTGCCGATTCGCCTGCTGGCGCTAAAGCAATCAGCCCACCAAGCGCCCGCGAATGATGCGATGCTGCGTTCAGCCATCGTCAACGTGGCCGATTACTACCTCCGCATGGCCAAGGACCGGACTCCGGCCGACATGGAGGCAATCATCTGGCAAAACGACAGCATAGATGGTGTCGACCATGGCGCATCGTGCGCAGCGTTTGCCAGTTTGACACTGGAGATGGCTGCCCAGGTAGTTGGCCAGCAAAGCTGGGTCACAGGCGGCACCTCCTACCCGTGGCCGCTGCATAAGTGGGCCGATGTCCGGGTTGACCCGAATCCGGCGTCGCCCGGCGTAATCTCGCTCCGCCAGGATGCGGAGGCACATCATCGCTGGCACCCGCTTGGCGACGGTTACGCGCCACAGCCTGGAGACTGGGTGCTGTTCAACGGCCACGTCGAGGTGATCAGGAAGTATGTCGGCGGAGTCTTGCACACCGTGGGCGGCAATTCGCTGCCAAATTTCTCCGTCAACGCGCACGAATATCATGATCCGCTTGGCGCCCAGGGTGTCGCCGGGTTCGTCAACAACGGCGAGTTGGCCGGCACCGCGAACGAGCCGGCCGGCGCCGCGAGCAAGACGCCGCCTGGCCGTGCGCACGGGTCAGGCGGCCACCGGGCGCTAGACCAGGCGCAAGACCAGGCGCAAGAGCAGGCGCAAGACCAGGCTGACCAGGGGCTGGCGGCTATCCCTGGCGTACCTGCGGCGAAGCCTCCGAAGTCGGCCAGGCCGCAGCGATCCGGCGGTGCGGCAAGCCCGGCGAAACAGGCGCGCCGCCAGTCACGGCAGCGCCAGGGAAGTACCTCAGCTGGCCGCAAGTCGCCGGACCGCGCCGGTGCCGGCCAGGCGGTCAGCGCAGACGTGCCGGGCACAGGCTTCTCTGGGGCAGGCTTCTCTAGGGCAGGCTTGTCGGGTTCAGGTTTGTCGGGATCAGGCTTGTCCGGGCCCGCAGATAGGCGTCATGGGGCGACGCCGGGCACCGCGGCCATTCCCGGGCTGTCGATGGGGACGCACCACCGGCCTGCTGGTCGGAAAGCACCATCGGCAGTTCCCTACCACCGGCATCATCCGTCACCCGCTGCGACGCCGCTGCATGATACGACCGCCCAGCAGGCATTCATCGGCCAGGTCGCACCGGGAGCGGTTGCCGCGCAACGACGGTATGGCGTCCCCGCAGCGGTGACGATTGCCCAAGCGATCGATGAATCTGGCTGGGGTCGAAGCAACCTGGCCACGAGGGACCACAACCTGTTCGGCATCAAGGGCACCGGCCCTGCTGGCAGCGATGTGCAGCCGACCCAGGAATACGACAATGGCAGGTCGGTGACGCGCACAGCCCCGTTTCGCGTGTACCACAATATCGCCGAGAGCATCGACGATCACGGCAAGCTGCTGGCAACCAGCGGGTACTACAGGCGGCCTATGGCTGCTGACCGTCACGATCCGAACGCATTCGCGGCTGCCCTCACCGGCGTATATGCGACAGATCCCAGCTATGGCGCGAAGCTCATCGGCCTCATGCGGCGGTATGACCTGTACCGCTACGACACCATTGCGCGAGGCGACACTTCCCCGGCGGCAACGGCGGCTGGCACTACCGCCGCCGGGCCGGCACATGCTGACCGCGCGTCAGCCGCAAGTACGTCGCCGGCCGCACCCTCGTCCAGCGCAACACCTGGACCGGCCAGGCAGTCCGCTGCTTACCGGCCCACTTCAGCGGCCCGCTCTGCTGCACAGACGATGCCGTCAGCCGAGACCGTCTCTGCCAGGCCAGTGCTAGCGCCAGTCAGCTACCAGCCGCGGCAGGCCGTATCTCGCAATGCCCGCGCACGTAGGCGGCAGTATCAGGACAGTGTCCCCGCATCCGTGCGGAATTCCTTCATGACGATGGCCAGGGTGCCGCTGCTGCGCGCGGAGCCGCTGTACCGGGATGTCGCCAGCTACAGCGGTATCCGCTGGGAGCTACTGGCTGCTTGCGACTGGATGCAGTGCGCGGCTCAGCCACGCTACTCACCGGTGCACGGTGAGAAGCTTGGCGCGGTAAATCCGGATGGCACGACCTACCGGACGAAATCAGCCGCCCTGGAGCAGTGCGCCGACGACCTGGTAGCGCTAGCTTGGGCAGTTTACCGGATTGACCTAGCCGCGCGGGGATATCTCTCCGTTCGAGATCTGGCCAACGTGTTTGCGGCGTTCCGTTGGGGCGGACTGCTCAGGCTGCACCACACATCGGCCATGGAATTCCCGTACTCCGTGGCGGGCCTAACCGTCCAGCACATTAACATGCGCTGGCCTAACATAGCCGAGCCGAATACGCCGGATAAGCCAGGCAGTCGATTCCGCATGCCCTTTGGGGCCGTGCCCATCGTGCTTGGCCTGCATTACCCGGCCACCGGCTAGTCACCCGTCCACCGTCCAGTCATTCAGCCACCGCCTAGTCACCCGACCACCGCCCGGTCACCCCGGGCCGAGTGTAGAAAGAGGTGGATTGCGTGGTTCGTTTCTTGGTCTTCCTGCTGGGCATGCTCACCGCGAGCAGGCCTGGGCAGCGGGACGCCGCCTGGCACCGAACTGAGGAATCCCGCGGCCGGAGAGAACCAGGCGCGCCGTACGCGGACTCGCACGAACCTGCCAATGGCGCCGCCTGGCCAAGTCAGCCCGGATCGCTGCCACCATGGCAGCCCGGATCGCTGCCACCATGGCAGCCCGGCGCGGCCGGCCGCGCCAGCCCGCAGGGTCCGGACGGGATGGGTCACGATCCCAGCCCGCACCGCCGCCGGATCTTGCGCTGGGTCAAACCGGCCGCCGTCCTGGTTGCGGTGGGCCTGATATTTCGCCGGGCGATTGCGTCGGTGGTACTGATCGCCCTGTCCGCGGCCCTGCACCTTGTGGGCGTCAACATCCATCTGCCGAGTATCAGGTTCGCCTGGCCATGGCAAACGATCAGCGCGGGTACCACAACCAACACCGATCTGGGCCCGTGGGTGCTGCAGAAAATTGAGGGAATCTCCAAGCCAGCTCTCGGCAAGGCGAATTTCAACTTCTTCTTCACCCGCAAGGTTTCCAAGAACAACGGCCCATGGCCCTGCTGGTACGCCAGCACCTTCTACGCCGTCGGCCACGCGTCCGCCACCGTCGACCTCAATCCAGGACCTGCCTGGTGGGCACCGGGCTCGGGCCACTACCGGTTGCAGGTCCTCAGCCGTCCGGCGGACGGCAAGCCCGGTCGCGTCATGGTCACGATGGTGCTTCCGCGACCGCAGCTCCCGCAGTCTGTGCACGACATTACTATCGACAACATCCCGTCAAGACCGATAGACACGCAGCACAGCTGGACTTACCCCGGATTCGGCTGCGGCGCGCTCATCCGGCCTCAGTTTGCAGCCGCAGTGCTGTATTCCGAGGCCCAGCATATCGCCTTCTATAAATCTAATCATGTCCCGCAGGTAACCCGCCCGCTGATGAGCACCGCCGAGACCGAGGCAGCACAGACGATTCGAGACAACTTCGTTCAGCCGACGGTAAATGCGTTCGGCTATACGCTGGATCGATTTACCATTCGCTGGGCCGCACCATAACCCGGAGGAAAGATATCGCGGGCCCCGCCGGGCTAATGGCCGACCCTGACCGCACTGTTCCCGGCGCTCAGTCGGTCATCGATTCGGTGGCGGTGCGAGGCCGGATGTCCTGGCTGATCGAGAGCTGGCCGTTGCTCATCACGCCGACTCGCTGGGCGCGTCCGGCGATCGTGGTGTCGTGGCTGACCAGGATCAGGGTGAGCCCGCGTTCCCGCCAGAGCTTTTCCAGCAAGTTGATGATCTCGTCGCGAGTGTCCTCGTCGAGGTTGCCGGTGGGCTCGTCGGCCAGTAGTACCGTCGGTTCCTTTACCAGGGCCCGGGCGATCGCCACCCGCTGCTGCTGCCCGCCGGACATCTCGCCGGGCAGGTGCCTGGCACGGTTGCCAAGCCCGACAGATTCCAGCGCGGCGCCGACCCGGCGGCGGCGTTCCGCGGCCCTGACCCCGAGCGGGCACAGCGCGGCCTCGACGTTCTCCGCGGCCGACAGCGTGGGCACCAGGCTGAAGGTCTGGAAGATGAACCCGATCGATTCCGCCCGCAGCCTGGTCACCTGGGCTTCGCGGAGCTTTGCCAGGTCCTTCCCGTCGAAGTCGATGGTCCCAGAGCTGGGCCGGTCCAGCCCGCCGAGCAGGTTGAGCAGCGTGGACTTGCCGTGCCCGGTGCGGCCCTGCACCGCGAGCCACTCGCCGCCAGGGATCACCAGGTTGAGATCCCGGACCGCGGTAACGGTGCGGCGGCCCTTGACGAAGAGCTTGGTCACGCCGGTCAGCTGGTACATGAGTTCCTCTCCCATCGGGTTCGTGCCGGTCATGCTCATGCCACCCGGGCCAGCGCGTCCGCGGGCCTGAGCCGGGCGATCCGCCAGCTGCCGAAGGATCCAGCGAGCAGCCCGCCGGCGATCGCGAGCAGCACGGCGAGCACGATCGCGCTCCCGCTGACCACCGCGGACATCGGCACGGCAACCGTGTGGGTGACGGTTGGCGAGTAATTCTGCGGCCCGGTTGCGCCGGAGCTGACTCCGATGGAGCTGATGTGCTCACCGGTCGGGTTCGCGATGGTGGCGGACAGGCTCGGCGCGATCGCGGAGATAATGGCCGCGCCGGCGAAGCCGAGGCCGACGCCGGCCGCGCCGCCGATGAGACCGATGGTCACCGACTCGCCCAGCACCTGAGCGATGATCCGCCTGGACCGCCAGCCGAGCGCCTTGAGCGTGCCGAACTCCCCAGCGCGGCGCGCCACCGCGGCCATCGTCAGCAGGCTGGCCCCGGCGAACGCCGCGATCAGCACCAGGATGGACAGCCACCGGCCCAGGTCGTCCGCCAGCTTGGCTGTGCTGGCCAGCGACCCGGTCACCTGGCTGGCCAGGCTGGCCGCGGTGGTCACCGTGTCGTGCGGGAGGAGGCGCTTGATCTCCTTCTGCACGGCCGGGATGTCGGCGGCGCTGGCCGCGGTCACGTAGATCGCGTTCACCTTGTTCTTCAGGCTCCCGCTTGGGCCGGCGGTTCCGAGCGCCTCGGCCCGGGCCAGCGGGATGTACATGTCCGGCGGGTTACCGCCCTGTGGCTGAGCGACGATCCCGACGACCGCGAACTTCTTCTTGGCGATCGTGACCGTCGAGCCGACCTTCAGCTTCTGGGACTTCGCGTAGCCGGAGTCCACCACGGCCATGTCCGAGTGCGCGTCGGAACCCTTGAGTGAGCGGCCGGACGTGATTGTTCCGGCGCTCAGCGGGCCCAGCGACAGATGGGAGGTGTCCACTCCGTCCACGTTGAACGAGCTCGGCGTCGGGAGAGAGCTGCCCGGCTTGCCGAAGTTCTTCGGGAGCGTCATCCGGTTGTCGGTGAGGGCGAGTCCTCCGGCGGCGGCCTTGACGTCCTTCAGCCCGGCGACTGCGGCCACCTTCGACTGGCTGATCGGGCCGTAGCTTCCGCTGACCAGGTTGTCGGTCGTCGTGCCCGCCGCATTGTGGCACTTGCCGTTCTTGCAGACTTGCGCGCCGCCCGGGCCGACCTGGAAAGTCTGCCCGCCCTTGGGCGGGCCGCTGCCTGGCGACCGCGGCGAAGGTGCCTTCCCGGTGATGGTGACATCGGTGCCGACCCCGTACAGCGAGCTCAGCACGTCTGACTGGGCCTTCCGCACGCCCGCCGAAGCGGCGGTCACGGTGACGACAAGGCCGATCCCCAGCGCCAAGCCCAGTGCGATGAAGACGGCCTGCCGCATCCGGCGGCGCAATTCCCGCCGCAGGTAGGTGATGAAGAACATGGTCTGCGCTCCTGATTGCGATCTGGCTTATCCGCACGGCCCGCCGGGCCCGCGCGTGCTTGGTGCCAGGTCTACGCGGCCGGTGGTTGCACGCCGGTTACACCGGTGACCGCCGGGCCGTGGCGAGCAGCCGGGGACTCGGCGGACTCTCAGCCAGTCCTCAGCCGGTGCTGCAGGATCTGCTGGATCCTGGCGGCGTCCCGGCAAAGGGGAGACGGTCGCATGCGGGTTCTGGTGATCGAAGACGACTGCGAGCTCGCCGAGGCACTCGCCGTCGGCTTGCGGCGCGAGCGGATGGCGGTAGATCTCGCCTTCGACGGGGACGCCGGGCTGGAGCGGGCTTTGGTCTATGGCTACGACGTGGTCGTCCTGGACCGGGACCTGCCCGGGATGCACGGTGACGAGGTGTGCGCTCAGGTGATCAAGCAGGGCCGCCGAAGCCGGGTGCTCATGCTGACGGCGGCGGCCACGATCGAGGACCGGGTGGACGGCCTTGGCCTCGGCGCGGACGACTACCTGCCGAAGCCGTTCGCATTCGCCGAGCTGGTCGCCCGGATCCGGGCGCTGTTCCGGCGCGCGCAGCCCGCGCTGCCCCCGGTTCTGCAGCACGGCGACCTGCGGGTCGACCCGGCCCAGCGGGCCGCAAGCCGCGGCGGCCGGCCGCTCGACCTCGGCCCGAAGGAGTTCGGCACGCTGGAGCTACTGCTGGCCGCCCAGGGCCGGGTGGTATCGGCCGAGGAACTGCTGGAAAGGGCGTGGGATGAGATGGCCGACCCGTTCACCAGCTCGGTGAAGGTCACGATCAGCCGGCTGCGCCGCAAGCTCGGCGATCCGCCCGTGATCGAGACCGTCGCCAGGGCTGGTTACCAGATCAGCGCATGACAGCGATGCCGGATCGCGCGCTGCCCCCGCCGCCCCCGATGCGCCGGGTGCGGCGGGTGCGGCGGGTGCGCCGGGTGCGCCGGGTACGGCGGGTGCGCCCGATGCGCCGGGTGCGCCGGGTGCGCCGGGTGCCGCGCCGCTGGCTTCGGGTGCCGCGCCGCTGGCTCCGGCTGCCGCGCCGCACCGTCCGGCTACGGCTCACGCTGCTCTATGGCGGGCTGTTCCTGCTGTCCGGCGCCGGGTTGCTGGCCATCACCTATGCCCTGGTCTCACACCGGTTGCCGGTCGTCGCCAGTGCCTACGGCGGCCCCGCGCAACTTTCCGGAACGGCGCAAGGCAGCACCAGCGTCTGCTTCTTCGCCCGGCAGCCAGGCTCGGTCACGCCGCCGGTGCCGCCGCCGAATTGCCTCGAAGCCAGCCAGCTAGCGGACCGGCAGCGCGCCGCCGAACTTAGCTCGCTGCTCACCGAGTCCGGGATCGCGCTAGCGGCTATGACCGTGGTGTCGGTCGGGCTCGGCTGGCTGGTCGCCGGGCGGGTGCTTGGCCCGCTCCGCACGATCACGGCCGCCGCCAGGTCCATCTCCGCCAGCAGCCTGCATGCGCGGCTCGCGCTGCCCGGCCCCGAGCACGAGCTCAAGGAACTCGGCGACACCTTCGACGGGCTGCTGGCGCGGCTGGAGGCGGCGTTCGGTGCCCAGCGCCAGTTCGTCGCCAACGCCTCGCACGAGCTGCGCACCCCGCTGGCCCGGCAGCGGACGGTGATCGAGGTCGCGCTGGCCGACCCGCAGCCCTCGATCGCCGCGCTGCAGGCCGTCTGCGAACAGGTGCTCGCGGCCGGCCAGCAGCAGGAACGGCTGATCGAGGCGCTGCTCACGCTGGCCCGCAGCCAGCGGGGCCTGGACCGGCGCGAGCCGATAGACCTGACGGCGATCACTGACCAGGCGGTGCTGGCGGGCAGGCCCGGGGCGGAACTCCGCGGGCTGACCGTCGCGACCGGGCTCGGGCCGGCGCCCGCCCTCGGCGACGCGCGGCTCGCCGAGCGGCTGGTAGCCAACCTCATCGACAACGCCGTGCGCCACAACGTGGCGCACGGCGTTGTCGAGGTCGGCACCGGGAGCTGGGCACATCACGCGGTGCTGTCGGTGTCCAACACCGGTCCGGTGATCCCGTCAGCTGAGGTTGGCCGGCTCTTCCAGCCGTTCCAGCGCAGCGGCGCCGACCGCACCGGCAGCCGCGACGGGCCCGGGCCCGGGCTCGGGCTCTCGATCGTCGGCGCGATCGCCGCGGCGCATGGCGCCTGGCTGCAGGCGGACGCGCTGCCCGGCGGCGGGCTCTGGATTCAGGTCGGCTTCCCGCAGACGGCGTGCCGCCACGCTGCCGCAGCGCGGAGTGAGCGGTAGAGAAGTTGCTGATCACCGAGCCGGTGCCGTAGTTCGCGTCCGAGTCCGCCGATGGGCACGAGGTTTTGCGGGGCGCGTGGGTCCTTGTGCGGGACGCTGGCCAACGGGGGTAGTAGCCGAGCGGTCAGGTCGGCAAGCCGGACTACCTCCGCTCGGGGCAGGTCTGCTGAGCATTCGAGCCGGACGATGCCGGACCAGGGCACGCCCGCTGTTCCGGGCAGCTGGAGATACCAGGAGTTACGCCGCCATGAGGTGCCCATCGTGAATGCCGGGGTGCGCTGCCCTGGCGCCAGGGCGGCAACGGCAGCGGCCTGCTCGGCTGGCAGGTACGACGCGTGGTGAGTCTTGATGTACCCGACTGTGCGGTCGAGCTGGGTACGTCCCCGCAGCGGCCCGTCAACGACGAGCAGATCGTCCCCGAACTGGTGCTCAGCGCGGAAGGCGAGCGCGAGCTGCACCTCGGCCTCAGCGAGGTGCTGCTGCAGCGCGAGCGAGAGCTGGTCGAGCCCCCCGCCGCTTGCCAGCCGGGCGGGGTAGCGAGCGTGCCGGGTGATGATATCGGTCGCCTCGGCAGCGGCGGTGAACATGCCCCGCCGGACGCTCAGGCCGGCAATGCGCGCCGCGCCGTCACAGCACACAAGCACGGCCGCGAATGATGCGGCTATCCCTGGGCCGGGTTGCGGGCTGCTGCCGTGTACCCAGATCTGTGCGTCGATGCGGCGCACACCATCACCGAACAGCACCGTGCTGGGCAGCCGGGGCACCGGGTCCGGGTCCACCGGGTGCCACCGGGCGGCGGGCATTTCCAGGTTCAGGTCAAGTTCCGCAGTCGACTCCTCCAGCGCGCCGCCGCCGGTGTCCGCACTGAACGCCAGCCCGTACCCGGGATCCCAGGGATCGACGGTGAACGCGACAGCAGCCGGGCCGGTCATCGCGGTCATGCGCGCTCCTTGCGCAGCGCTGACCCGGCGCCGGTGTGGCTGACCACGAAGCGTACCGGGACGCGTTCGGCCAGGGCGGCGACGTGAGTGATGATGCCGACCATGCGGTCGGAGTCCGCGGCGAGCCGTTCCAGCGTGGTGGCAACGGTTTCCATGCTGTCCTCATCGAGCGTGCCGAATCCCTCGTCCAGGAACATGGAGTTCAGGTCGCGCATCCCGGCGGACAGTCCCACCACCTGGCGCGAGAGGGCGAGCGCAAGCGCCAGCGATGCCTGGAATGTCTCACCGCCGGAGAGGGTGTGCACGGGCCGGCGGGCCGCGGCGTCCTCGTAGTCGATGACGACCAGGTCGTTCCGGTCGTCCCGGTCGAGCTGATACTGGCCGCCGGACAGCTCCATGAGCGTCTCGGAGGCCTCCTGCACGAGGGAGTCGAGCGCCTCGCTGCACAGCCAGCGCTCGAACGAGGTTGCCCGCAGCAGCTGGCCGAGCCTGGTCGCGACCTGTTCCTCCGCGCGACGGGCCTGGATCGCCGCGTCCAGTTTCGCTGCCTTCCTGCGGTCCCGGCGCACCGCGTTCAGCTCGTTCTCGGCTCGTACCCGGTGCCCGGCCACGGCGGCCGGGGCGCGTGCAGGGTCGGTCACGTCGGTGATGCCATGCTCGGCCAGCAGCTTGCCGAGCGCGGCGGCCTGGTCGGTGATGCGCTGCTGAAGGGCCGACGCGGTTAGGTCTAGTTCCGGCTGGCGCTTGCTGCGTGCACCGAGCTGAGCCCTGGCCCATGCGCTCAGCGTTTCCCATGCTGCGGCCAGATCCGTGCCGTCGACCGCAGGGGCGCCGAGCAAGACCAGGGAATCCCGGGAGCTACGGAGCTCACCCCATGCCTTTTGTTCCTCGTCAGTCAGCGCGGAGCGATTTCGCTCTGCTGCGGACAACTCTGCGCGCCGTGTTGCCGCGCTGTTACGTGCCTGCCGGAGCCTCTCGTCGGCCTCGATGATCGCCTCAAGCGACCGGGTCACGCCGACTTCGCTTGGCGCCTCGGCCAGCGCAGTGGAATATCTGGCTAGCTGCTGCCCGGTACCGGTCACTGTTCCGTGCGCAGCGGCTGTCGCCCTGGCTGCCCGGGAATGCACGCCAAGCGCGCGGTTGTGTTCCGCTTCGGCGCTCTCGGCTGACGCTCGTGCTTTCTGCAGGTCGGCAGGGACGAGGTGCTGCGGGAGGGAAACGACTGGCTGGCGGCAGACCGGGCACTCGTCACCAACCCGCAGGTCCCCGGCGAGTGCAACAGCGTTGTGCGCCTGCCCAGCCAGCGCCAGCGCATCCTGAGCCCGCTCGCGTTCCCGTTCCGCTGCCCGAAGTTCTTCCGCCAGGGTGTCCTCCGCCGCCTGCTTCGCCTGAAGCTCCCGCTCCTGTTGATTCAGCTGGGACGTCAGCTCCCGGCGTTCCTGATGGGATTTGCGGAGCGTTTCGATCCGGGTCTTGTCGGGCAGCGCCCCGCGGGCGCGTTCGGCTTCCGCTACGGCTTTCTCGGCGTCATCCCGCTGCTTCCTGTGTTCGGCGACGAGCCCGTCCGTCTGGGCAATCCGCGCGGCTAGGCCGGTAACCTTCCCCGGGGCCCGGAGGGCTGCAAGCAGTTTCGCTTCCGCACGGGCCGCGCGGGCTAGCTGCGCCGCTTCGTTCGCCTGCTCGCGGAGTCCGGCCAGGGCGGCAAGTTCGACGTCCACCGCGCCGGTCAGGCCGACCAGCGCCTTGACCCGGGCAGCGGCCAGGGCTTCGGCCTGCCCGGTCGCGCCAGCCAGTTCCGCACGCTCGCGCTGTGCGTTCCGCATGCGCTCGGCAGCGAGCTTGGCGCGGTCGCGCGCGCGCTCCCCGACCTCCTTGTAGACGCCGAACGCCAGCAGTTCCACCAGAAGCTTCTGCCGATCCCCGGATGTTGCCTGCAGGAAGTCCGAGAACTGGCCCTGGGGCAGCAGCACCGACTGCGTGAAGTGCCGGTAGCTGAGGCCGAGGATGTCCTGCACCCGGGATGTGACGCGATCCGGGCCTTCGGTGACTTGCTCGACGCTTGCCGCGAGCAGGTCGGCGATGGGCGCGCCGGGCGGGATAGCAGGATCGAGCAGCTCCAGCCGGGCCTCCTTCGTGTGCACCTGACCTTTCTTGTCGCGGGTCAGCGCCCGTACCGCGGCGTAACGTCGTCCGGCCGCCTCGAAGACCAGGCAAACCCGGCATGCGTTGGCCGCCGGGGCGAGCGCGTCGGCGATCACGTTCTCCTTGCCCCACCGGGGGACGGTGCCGTACAGCGCGAAGCACAGGCCGTCTATGAGCGTGCTCTTCCCGGATCCAGTGGGCCCGGTCAGCGCGAAGAAATCGACGTCGGAGAAGTCAGCTTCGGCCAGCTTGCGGTAGGAACCGAAGCCGTCAAGCAGCAGCCGCAAGGGTCGCATCACGCCTCCCCGGCGGCGGAGGCAAGGCCCGCGGAGTCATCAGGTGCGGCGATGAGTTCGTCGAGCAGTTCGGCGAACATGGCCGGTATCCTCGGGTCGGCTATGTTCTGCTCGCCGAGGTAGTCGCCGAACAGCTGCAGCGGGCTGCGGCCGGCCCGGCTTGGCTGCTCACCGCCCCGGCTGCCCGGCCGCGGGCGGTGCGCGTCATCGAGCACCACCTCAAGAGCGTTCGGCAGCGTCTCCCTGACCAGGTCGCCGAGCCCGGCGCGGCCCGGCTCGGCCAGCACGACCCGCAGGTAGGCGTCGCCTGCCTGCTCGCCCTCGGCGATCACCTGATCCAGCGTGCCGCGCAGCGTCCGCAGCCGGCGCCCCCCGCTGACCGGCACCGGCCTGGCGTCCGCGCGGATGCCAGGGGCGGCGTCGACGATCAGCACCACCGGCTCGTTCTCCTCCTCACCGAAGTCGACCGCCAGCGGCGAGCCTGCGTAGAAGATCGGGCAGGGCCCGGGAATCTCCTGCTGACGGTGCAGGTGGCCGAGCGCGACATAGTGCGCCGTGGCCGGGAACATGCTGGCCGGAATCTCGTAATCCAGTGTGGTCTGCACGTCACGCTCGCCACCCCCGCGCCGCCCGCCAAGCAGCGTCCCGTGCGCCATCACGACGTGCACGTCGTCGGCAGTGAACCCCTCGGTGAGCAGCCGCACGATGTCCGCGACGCCGCGGGAATAGTCGAAGGCGTGCTCGGCAGTCTCATGCAGCAGAACCTCGGCAGCGCGAACCGCGTACCGGTGCGAAAGGAACGGCAGCGCCGCGACCTTGACTATCTGGCCGTCGCGCGCGCGCACGCTGATCAGGCCGCCAGAATCGGGCCGCTTCGGGGCGCCAAGCACATGCAGTCCCAGCTCACCAAGCACTGGCCGGTATACCGCATCAAGCAGGGCCTGGTTGTCGTGATTCCCGGCGATCACCACGACCTGCCGGTCGTCCTCGCGCAGGGCCAGCAAGCTCCGCATTACCAGCCCCTGCGCCTTGGCGGTGGGTGCCGCGGTATCGAAGAGATCCCCGGCGACCAGCACCATGTCCACATCCTCGTCGCGGGCGGTCGCCGCGATGCTGCGGAGCACGGCCACATGCTCGTCGTGCCGGTCCCGGCCCTTGAGGACCTTCCCGACGTGCCAGTCACCGGTATGCAGGATCTTCACTCGGAGTTCCTCTCTGAAACCGGGCGGGCGAGGGGCCTAAAACGGCGGCGGGTCGTCGTCAGCGCCGGGAATCGCGGCGAACGGGTCAGCTGGCCTTGCCGGGCCGGTGTCCTGGCCTGCCCATTTGCCTTTCTCGCTGGGGCGGGTCGCCCATGCCGGGAACGGGAAGTCCACCGCCAGCGGCACCGGGATATCGGGCTGGGCGATGAACATCGTGCCCGGCTTGGCCAGAGTGGCGCGCTGCCGCTGAGCCGGCGGCAGGTAACCGTACTCGGGGCGTTCGGCTTCCGCGGCGTCAAGCCGGCCGGCCACCCGGATCGCGCAGTTGGACAGGATGCGGCGCTCGACCTCGCTGGCGGTCTGCTGCGCCCCGATCAGGATGACCCCCCGCGACCGGCCGCGTTCGGCGACATCGAGCAGGATCTGCTTGATCGGGCTGTCGCCCTCGCGCGGCGCGTACTTGTTCAGCTCGTCGAGCATGACGAACAGCGCCGAATCGCGCTGCCCGCCGACTGCTCGCGTCACCGGCGAGCCAGGCAGCGGCGGAACGTATACCTCCGGTTCGACCCTGGTCACGGATACCTCGGCGACCTCGCAGACCTCCGCGGGAAGCGCACCTTGCTCGATCAAGAACACGTCCGAGGAGAACCGGGCGCCTTCGTGCATCGCCTCAACATTCGTCACCACGCCGGAGATCTGCACGCCGGGCTGGCCCGGCAACTCGCGGTGGGTGACCACGACATCATCAAGCTGCGCGTACTGCCCTGCCGCCAGGCCCACCGAGAACTGCAGCGGCGTCGCGGGCACCGTTCCCACGACCAGGCCGAGCGCATCGCCGCCCGCCCGGCCAGGCGATGCCGCCGCCGGCCAGGCCGCAGGGGCAGGGATGTCTCCGGCTCGCGAAGCTCCCCCATCCGGCTCACTGGTCATCTGGCCCCCTCGACCGTTAGTCACTAGCTGGCCGGAGCCTACGTTCAGGATCGGACTTACATGCCTGCCGTCTCCACGTTGAACGCAAGACAGCCCAGGTCTGCCGCGGGAAAGGGCGGCAGCGTGGCTGACTTGCGCAACTGTCGCCCGTGCTGCTCCGGACTCGTCGCTGCGGCCGCAAATTACCGTCTATGCAGGGATCTCACGGTCGAAATGGAGCGCCGCCGGCGAGCCGCACGGTGGACCCGACGTCCGCGTCCAACTGGCCTGCGGTCGCTGGCGCGAGCACTACCTCAGTCGGGGCGGCTGGCAGCCGCCCGGCGGTGAGCACGACGGATCGGAGGGGCGGTCGGGCGGCTGGGGTTGGCTTCGGCGGCTATTGGGCGCTGGAAAGCGGCGCCGCGCCGATCGGCCGCGGCCATGGCGCGGGGCTACGGGGCTCGCAGGGATGCGGCTGGCCGGGTGCGCGCGGCGATGGCGGCGGGGACGGCGGTGAGCAGGTTGCCGGCCACGACGAGCGCGACCAGGCCGAGGATGAGCGCCAGCAGCGGGATCTCGATGACCGGGACCGCGCCGATCGAGCCGGCGAAAGCGTGCCAGGCCCAGCGCCCGGCGGCGATGCCTAGCGGCAGCCCGGCGGCGATGGCGATCACGAGTACAAGCGTCGTCTGCCAGGCGATGACCGCCCAGACCTGGCCCCGGGTCATGCCCAGGGCCTTCAGCAGCGCGAGTTCCTGGCGCCGCCGCCGGACCGAGCTCAGCACGGTCAGCGCCAGCGACAGCACGGCCGCGGCGGCTAGGCCGATCGCGAGCGCCAGCGGCTGATTACCCATCCGCGCGGCGTTACTGACCGACGAGGCGACCGCGTTGTGCAGCTCATATGTTCCCCCGGGCAGGCCGTCGGGATTGTGTGACACGATCTGGTGGATCACCTGGGCGCGCTGTGCCGCGGCGGCGCCGGGAACCAGGTCGATGGCCACGGCACTGGGCAGCGAAAGCGCCTGGGAGTTGGCGCGGTTCAGCCGGCCCTTAAGGCCTTCCACCGCCAGCAGGGTGTCCTCCGGGAGCATCGCCCCGCGGCCGAGCGATACATGATCCCCGGTGGACAGGCCGAAGGAGGGCAGCGCCACGGTCCCGGTGATGGTCAGGGTGCGCGCGTCCTTCCCAGCACCCAGCCGGACGGTGTCGCCGATTTTCTTGCCGAGGTCCCGCAGCGTCGTCTCCCCGAGCTCGATCTGGTTGCCGGCGCTCAGTGGATGGCCGCTGATGGTGAGCGGCTGGACCGGGTCAAGATGGCGCCGGATGCCCATCACAGGAAAGATGCGCCGGTCGATGGGCAGCTGGCCGAAAGCCAGCTCGGACCAGCCGGCCACCGCATGCTGGCCTCTGATCAGCTGGTTCATCCGGCCGGGGATGAAGGCACTGAAACCGCCCTCGGCCTGGATGGCGATATCCCAGTTCCAGCCGTACCGGGCCGGGTGGGAGACCAGCCCAGTCAGGCTGGTGCCGAAGATCACGGCGGTGATCACCGAGGTAACCGCGGCAATGGAGCCTACGATCGCGGACCGGACCGGCGCCGCGCGGGCTCCTGTTCCCGGCTCAAGCGCGTTGCGGCTGCCGATAACCGCGGCGGGCGGGAGGCCGGCCCGGGCAGCTGCGATGGCGATGGCCGACGGATGCCCGCCCGCCGCCCCGGCCGGGCGTTGCCGGACCGACCGCGCGGTCAGCAGCGCCAGCAGGATCAGCAGGACGATGGCGGCGATGGCCACGCCGCCGACGAGCACCAGGCTGTCTGCCTGCAGCCCCCGGACTGGGTCGAAATTGCGCACCGGCCCGACCGGCGCCAGCGGGGACAGGGCCACCGCTCCCGCTGCGGCCAGAACGCTGCCGCCGGCCACGGCCAGCAGCCCCGGCAGAGCGGCCGCCGTGGCGGCCTGTGCCCGGGTCGCGCCGAGCATCCGCAGCACCTCGGTGTCCGGCGCGGACCTGCTGATCAGCTGGGTGAGTCCCTGGCCGACCAGCACCACCATGGCCAGGGCGGCGATCCCGCCGAAGATGGCCAGGGCGGTCACCTGCGGCCGGATCGACTGCCGTACCTGAGCACGGACGGTGTCGTAGCGCTGGATGGAGAACGACAGGCCGGCGCCATTGTTGCCGGTGATACGGCGCTCTCGCTGGGCCATGCGGTCGGCCAGCTTGGCCAGTTCCTGCTGCAGCGCGGGGATCCCGGCGGTGCCGCCGGCTAGCCGCACCGCGACCCACGCGTAGCCGTAATACGGCAGGGCCTGGCGGGTCGCGCCGGGTGGCAGGATGCCGAATTCCGCGTGATCCGTAGAATCCACCAGCACCGGCGGCAGCTCCACGATCGCCGCCACCCGGTACGCCTTGCGGACTACCGGCCCGGTGGGCCCGCGGAGGCCGAAACGCTGGAATGCGTAGGTAACCCGCCCGCCCACTCCGACACCGAAGGCGCGGGCCACGCCGGATGTCAGCACGATCGCGGTGGTGGCCGACTGCGGCGGGAGACGCCCGGCCAGCACCGTCATCCGGTCCTGCCGGAAGTACTCACCGTCCAGGCTGCCGTTGAGTAGGGGGCCGCTGGCGGACATGTCGACGCGGCCACGGATGACTGGCCTGGCGTTCAGGCCGAGGTAGGTGGCACTGGACAGGATGCCGGGCAGCCGCGAGATGAGCCTGATCGGCCGCCGCACGGGCTCGGCGGGCAGCCTGCCCGGTACGTTCACGAACGCGTCGCTGGCCCTGATCGACGTGAGATAGCGGTCATAGGCCGTCGAGGTGCGCCGCGCCGCTGCAACGGCGCCGAGGGCCACCGAGCCGAGCAGGCCGCCGAGTAGCGCCAGCAGCAGCGCCTGCCGCCAGGACCGGCGCGCCGTAACTCGCCACCAGTACAGCGCTCTGCTCACTGCCGCACCGCCAGCTGGTCTCGCACCCGGGCGGAAGCCATTTCCGCCATGCTGCCCATTGTCCGCCCGCTGCCTGCTCCAGGCAGGACAGCCTGCACCACAACGCCAGGGCGTGCCAGCACCACCATGCGGGGTCAGCCGTGATGCCATCACTGGTCTCCGCCATGTCTGTGCGAGATGGCCCGCGCGACTGCGCTACAGACGATCAACGCTGCCGCGGCCAACCGCGCCTGGCAGCACATCGACAGAGAGATCATGCATTACGCGCCATGGATTCCGCTCGTCAACCCGCTCGGCATCGACCTGGTGTCTGGACAGGTCGGCAACTATCAGAGAACCCCGGCGTTCGGCGTCCTGCTTGACCAGCTCTGGGTAGTGAACTAAAGGCGTCTGCGCACGCAAGCGCTGCTCCGTGGCCGGCAGGCGCCGAGGACGAGATCCACGCGAGCCACCTGGGCAGGACGATCATCCACCCGTCCAGCGGGCAAGCGAAGCCCCCCGGTACCTCCGCGCCGCGATCAACCGCAACCTGCCACGCGGATCCACGATCTCCAGTGCCGACCTCGCCGCCCGCATGCTCACGCTGCGCGTCGTAGCACCTCAGCTGGACGGCGGGATGTTCTGGTTCATGTGGAAGAGGTTCTCCGGGTCGTAGACGCGCTTGATCTCGGCCAGCCTCTTGTAGTTGCCGCCGTAGTTGTCTTGCACCCTTTGCGCGTCGTCATCGGCCATGAAGTTCACATAGCCAGCAGTCTCAGAGTGCGGGGCGATGGCTTGGTAGTAATCCCGCACCCAGCGGATGCGTTCAGCGTCAAGGGCTGGGTCCTGCCAAGCGCACACGATCACGGTGGCGAAGGTGGCGTTGCGGTAAGCGAAGGCCGTCTCGTCGGCGCTCACCCGGTGGCAGGCTCCGTTGATCGGGTACAGATGCATGGTGGCGCTGACTTCGGGGACCTTTGGGCCGTGGATGAGGTGCTCCTCGATGGCGTCGTCGGTCAGCTCCGTGACGAAGTTGCCCTTCCAGTAGCTGCGGATCCCCTTCGGGAAGATCGGATCGAAGGCGGCGTTGAGGGCGGGATAAGGCATCGGCCCGACCATCTCTGCCACGACTGGCGCCAGCTCGCGGAACGGCTTCATGGCATTCTCGCCCTGATCGAGCGGCCCAGCCCAGTGGACGATTGCGGCGCAGAACGTGTCGCCGTGCCGGTTGGACGGGATGAACTCCAACGGGGGGGCGATCTGGAACGCGGGGAAGGCCCCGTAGGCCTCGGGGGCGTCCTTGATGAACTCCCGGAAGAAACGCAGCAGGTCGCCGGCCGCTTCCAGCTCGTAGAAGAACAGCCCGACATAGACGTCGTTCACCGGGTGCAGCTGGAACTCGAAGGAGGTGACCACGCCGAAGTTGCCGCCGCCCCCACGCAACGCCCAGAAGAGGTCCGGGTTTTCGTCTTTGCTCGCCGACCTTACCCGGCCGTCGGCGGTGATGACCTCGGCGGAGAGCAGGTTGTCGATGGTTAGGCCGTAGCCGCGGGACAGGTAGCCGATCCCGCCGCCAAGGGTGAGACCGGCGATCCCGGTCGTGGAGACGATCCCGCCCGTAGTGGCCAGGCCGTAGGCGTGGGTGGCGTAGTTGAAGTCGCCCCACGTGGCGCCAGCGCCAGCGCGCGCCGTGCGCGCCCGCGGGTCGACGTGGACCTGGCGCATCAACGATAGATCGACCACGACTCCGTCATCGTTGGTCCCAAACCCCGGCGCGCTGTGGCCGCCACCCCTGATGGACAGGTCCAGCCCCGCGTCGCGGGCGAAGTTGACCGTTCCGATCACGTCGGCGACCTGCTCCGCCCTGACAATGACCCTGGGATGGCGGTCGAACATGCCGTTGTGCACGGCCCGGGCCTCGTCGTAGCCGGGATCGCCGGCAGTGAGAATCGGCGCCCTGACCTGCTCGCGAAGCTGATCGATCGTCGGCGTGCTCATTGTTAACCCCCGTTTTGTCCCAAGGCGGCCGGCGCTGCATACCGGTGGCCCCCGCGACCGGTCCTGTGATCGAAGGGGATGCTACTACAAGTGTTGGATACGCTACACTAAGTGATGTCGCTACGCTCGGGCCGCCCTGGAACCTGCCCGAAAGGACGGCATTCGCCTGGATCTGATCTGTGCCAGCTCAACCTGCAAGCGTCACGATGCTCAAGTCCGAAGCGCGACCGAACACCCCTTCTGGTGCCGGAGAATCGCCGGTTCGTGTGGCGGCGGAACGCGCACATACCGAGCCTCTGCCGTACGCCGATGACCGATTACGGAACGCGGCCACACCCGCCGGCGAGCCTCGAGTTGGCCGGGATAGCGCCGAGCCGGGCGCTACTGGCCATTTCATACTGAGGCTCACGGGCACCTCGCCATGCGCGTTATCGGTCTCCCGTGCTGTCAGGGATGGGCGAGGATAGGCGCATGCGTTATGCGACCGCGGTCCGCCGCCTGCGCACGATCGCCGAGAGCTGTGACCGGGCCAGCCGGCTCTGGGATCAGCCGGTGCTGGCCGGCGGGTACGTATTCGGTGATGTGCTCGACGGGGCGGCTGACCTGCCAGTAGTGCAGGTTGCCTTCGTCCTCGAATGTCCTGCACAAGATGTCACCTGGCTGGCCCTGCCGCCGCACAGCGCGGGGATCGCCGACCTGCTCGATCTGGAGAAGGCCCCGGTCGAGTGGTTCTGGCGTCCCGCCGCCTGGCCGGTGTGGAACCACCTGATCCGCGGGCCGGTGCGGTTCTGGTCGCCGGCCGGCCCGGACGAGCACGTCCTGGATTGCCTGGAGCAGCGTCGCTTCGACGGCCTGCCCCGGCTCGTGCCGACGGCTGAGGATGAGCTGAATCAACTCCAGGTCGAGCTCGACGCGGCACTTGCGCACCTGAGGGATGTGGACGAGCGCTACTGGGACAGGGACTGGCGGTCCGTGCACAAGGGCCTGGGCCAGTATCCCCAAGATCACCTCTGGCGAGCGGTGCACGGGTTCCTGAACCTGCAGGCCGCCGTCGCAGCCCGGCGGCCGGAGCGGGGAGACTGACCGGGCCATGGCTGACGACGAGAACCCGGAAATCGCCGCCGCGCTGGCGGAACTAGCGCGCGAAGACCCCGGCGCAGCCCGCGACGCCGAGGCAGCAGTCGAATGGATTACCGGCGGGCAGGGCCTGGCATTGATCACCCAGGAACGCATCCAGACCTTCCTCTGGTACGGCCTGCCGATGAAATGGATGATCGACCTCGACGGCCAGCTCGCAGTCACCGTCGCGCTTGCGCGGGCACTTGATCTACTAGGGTTGCCCAGTTACGCCGCGATCTGCCGGTCGGAAACGACCCGGGCGATCCTTGGCGCCTATGCGGCCAGCACCGATGACGGCAAGTCCGCCTTCCGGCGAGCCAGCGCCGCCTCGGGCATCCAGCCGGGTGACCTGCCTGAGTTCGAGTGGGGCACGATGATGGGCGTTCAGGAGGCGTCCGCGCTGTCCTCGACTGCCGACTTTCTGGAGCTCGCCGTCGCGAGCGGCGACCTGGTCCCGGGCGCCAGGGGCTGGAAGGCCCGCCGGCAGGAGCTGGTGCGAACCCACCTCAACACCCCGAGGGCCGAGCTGATCGGCCAGACTCTGGGCCAGCTGATCCTCACCGAGCGCGCCGAGAACTGGGTCAGTCGCCGCAGCGAAACGCGCCGCAAGATCCTCGCCTCTATCGCCAACCGGCTGCTCCACCCCGCGGAGTTGCCGCCGGTGGCAGCCGCTGACCCAGTGCCGCAGTTGCGCTGGCTGCTTGAGGAGCTGGACGGCGGGATCGCCCTCACCCAGACCGGCAATCTCAACCAGAGGTTCGTCCAGGCGGCCGCGGACCGCTTCGGCTGGGACTTCCCCGGCCAGCCGCGAACTGAGGATGACCTATTCGACCTGCACCAGCTGCGCCACCTCGCCCAGCGGCTCAGACTGGCCAGACGCACAGGCCGCCAACTTGCCCTGACCGCCAATGGCAGGCGCCTTCTCTCCGACCCAGACCGGCTATGGCGTGCTGCCGCCAGCGGGCTGCTCGGCGGCAGCGACTTCAGCGTCTTCGCGGGCGAACTCGTCCTCGCCCTGCTCCTCGACACTGACTCGATGCCGGTTGACGAGATCAAGGCAGTCGTCGGTGAGGCGGCGGCCGAGGAAGGGTTCCGGGAGACCCGGACCGGTGAGCCGCCGACGGATCACGAAGTCGGCTGGGCCATCAGCGACACGATCAACCTGTGCCGCGCCCTCGCGGTTCTGTCGGCCGGCGCCGACTGGAACGACTCCCGCTACGGGCTCGCCACGACCGGAAAGGCGGTTGCTCTCGAAGCGCTGCGAGCCAGAGCCACCGGCCCCCGGACAATCCCCACCTCATGAGGTCGGCAAGCGATCCAGGATTCTCGCCACAGCCGTTATCGCAGGCATCACCGCGCGGAGCGTCCGACCGTCTGGGTAAGTGATCGTGGCGGTCAGGGACTGGTATTCGTCCTTCGAGCTAAG
>WNGQ01000695.1_pt1 | contig 41583 bp, 47 predicted proteins | sample 5407661 | NCBI WGS metagenome assembly WNGQ01 (sample SAMN13153382, study PRJNA577476) | soil metagenome | isolation source: 60 cm soil or saprolite under Garry oak tree replicate 2 | place: USA:California | collected 2016-06-15 | reverse complement strand
GACGGCGAGGGGGAGCCACTGGCCGATGAGCTCGGGTCAGCGTGGGCGGCCCCGACCAGAAGGACGGGGCCTCTGGCCGGGGCCATGGTCTCCAACAACAACAGCGCTGCCGGCGCTGCAGGCGTTACACGGCAAGCCCGACGGCCAGCGACACGTGCTGGATGACAACCATCCACAGCAGAGGGTCACGTCGGGAGCCGGCTAGCCGAACAGCTCATCGGCGGCATACTGATCCGCCCAGAACTGCCACACCTCCGTAGCCCGGCCGTCGCGGACGTGGAACACCAGGGTGTTACGGTCATCCAGCGTCCTGCCGCCACGCTCGGCATGAACCGTGTGGAGCCCCACCGCATGCTCGTCGTTGGCGACCACGTCATGCAGCTCCACCCGGAACGCCCCGCCGGTCAGCTCCATCGTCCGACCAAAAAAGCTAAGCACCGCATCCACGCCCTGGTAGTCGCCGGCCAACTGGTTGCGGCCCGGCGAATGCCAAACGACGTCGGGAGCAAACACCTCCCGCAGCGTCTGCAGGTCGCCCTTGCTGAAGGCGTCGTAGCCGCGGCGGACGAGATCCTCGCTGGGATGGCCCATGATTGCCCCCTCTGTGGCTGGCTCTGGCCTTGTGGCCGAGCAAGACGCGGCGAACCATACCAAGTGCGCAAGCCCACAACAAGGGTCAGGTCCAAGCGATCGGCGTGTTCCCTCCGCTTCCCGCAGGTCGGCAATGTTCTAAGCTAAGAGGACATTCCGGAACGGTCACCATGGCGGCTGGCGCAGCGCATTGAACAAGATCACCGAGCAGGCCAGCATGGCAAACGCGAAGAACCGCTCATCGGAGCGCTCGTAGCGGATCCGCAGCCGCCGGAACCCCAACAGCCAGGCGATCGTCCGCTCGATCCGCCAGCGCCAGCGGCCAAGCCGCTCCTTTGACTCGACCCCGCGCCGGGCGATCCTGGGGGTGATCCCATGTTGCCGCAGCTCCGCACGGCAGCGTGGGTAGTCGTAGCCTTTGTCGGCGTGGACCTTACGGGGACGGCGGCGGTGCCGACCCGTGGGCATACGGATCGGTGGGATGTCGTCGAGCACCGCCGCCAGCATGGTGGAGTCGTGGGCGTTAGCGGCGGTGAGCACCAGCGAGATCGGCAGGCCACCACCGTCGCCGGCGACGTGCAGTTTGGACCCGGCCTTGGCGCGGTCGGCCGGATTTGCGCCGGTCAGGTCCCCTTTTTGGTGGCGCGCAGGCTGACCGAGTCGACCAAGACGCGGTCCAGGTCGATGCGGCCGGCCTCGCCGAGCTCGTCCAGCAGCACGGCCTGGAGAGTCTCGAACACGCCCGCCTGGGCCCACTGGTCCAGGCGCCGCCCGCAGGTGGAGGCGCTGCCGCAGCCCAGTTCCGTGGCGGGTAGCAGCGCCCAGGGGGTGGAGGTGCGGGCCATGAAGATGAGCGCGGCGACGCAGTTGCGGTCGGGGATGGTGCGGGCCACGCCGCCGCGAGGGCGGGGCGGCGGCGGGAGCAGGGGGTGGATGCGGGCCCACAGGTCGGCGGGCAGGAGTCGATCGATGAGGGTAGCCATGCCGGATTATCCCAGAGCTACTCCGAACCACTCAAACCGCCCGCAGCCTCATTCCGGAATGTCCTCTAAGTAACGGCGTAATGGCTTGGGGAAGCCAAGAGCTACATCTAATGGAAGTCGTTGGTCGCCGCGAACTTGAGTTGCTCAATGAACAGATCGCGGAAGTTGGCGCCGCTACCACGCTCGTGCAGTCGATAACGATAACGAGTGCGCCAGGAGCTGGCTTGCGCATTCGTAGGAGCCAATGGTGTCGATGTCGGTATCGGGGCGGATGCGTAAGCGTACCACCCTGAATGCTGTTGGGTGGTAGTGAACCGACCGGGTAGGTTGTTGCGAATGCCTGGTGGAGGTCGGGGCTGAAGCTGAAAGTTGGAGCTTCGAGGAGGGGCTAGCCTGGACCGCCATAGCCGTGACAGCTCCGGCGGCAAGGTCGCTGGCACGGTGAGCGAACGCCCCCCGGCGGTCCCTGGGGGGTGTTCGCGTCGGGGAACCTCTGGAACTATGAGCGGTCAGGTCATCCCGGGAGTCTGGCTGTTGGGTGCGGGAAACGGGAACCTGGTGTGGCGGTTTGGTTTGGTCTGGTGGCCGGGGACGCGGCGGGGGGGCCAACCGCGCCCGGCCACGGGTACTGGCGACCTACGCGGTGCCCAGATGCATCATAGGACTTGCATCATTAGGACTGACCGGATCGCGCGTTCATCGCTTCATCGCCTCATCGCCTCATCGCTTCATCGCGCCGGCCGCGTGGCCGCACCCTGGTGCGGGATCGTTGGGCTCACGCATGGACGGAGCCGGCATACTCCAGATTGATTTAATCGCACTGTTTGTCAGCAGTGTAAGTATCGCCTTGGTTACGACGTTATTGACAGCTGGCAGGCGTGCGAGGTGGAATCCGTCAGCGAAATACGGGGGTTTCTCGGGGGCCTTGATGTGTGCCCGGGTGGGACCGAGGGCAATCATGAGCGAACCGCACGACCAAAGCGTTCGACCTGCGCTGCCGGTCAGGCGTCGCCTCAAGTCACGACGGGTGGTTGTGATCTCGTGCGACACGAGCCTGGTGGCGATGGTGGCCGACGCGCTATTGCCGCGCGACCAAGTGATCACCGTGGCGGCTCCAAGCGACTTGCCAAGCGAGTTGCCGGCGCAGGTCGCGGTCGAATCCGCCACCAACACCAACAGCCCTGGCACCGGCACGGTCGCTGCTGACACGGTGGTGGTGGACCTGCCCGAACAGGCCCGCCGCCAGGCATGCGCGCAGGTGCGTGAGCGCTACCACGGCCGGCTGCTGGTCGTTGTCGACCAGGCGACGGAGACCGTCGGTTGGCCGGATGATGCTGCACGCCATTTCCTGATCCGCCCGGTGTCGGGCGAGGAGCTGGCTGCGGCGCTGCGCCGGCCGGACCGACAACCGGCCAGTTGGTCACGCCTCGCCACAACCGCCACAACCGTAGCGCCGGTCTCCCGCCCGGTGACTGAGCCTGAGCCCGCGCTGGGGCCAGGCTCGGCCGCGCCGGTCAGGCGGCTCTCCAGCGACGATCCGCTGTGGGAGGAGTCGTCGACCACTATCAATGGCCGAGTCAATGGCCCAACCAGCAGCGCGCGGCCGAAGCCACTGGCGCCAGCGCTGAGGGGTCTTTGGCGCTTCCAGGGTTCGAGGCGGATGGTGGTCGAGCTGGTTGCGGCCGTGGTCGTGCTGCTGGTGGTGGGGCTCGGCGGCTTTGCCATTGGGCGCTCCACTGCCAGCACCAGTGCCGGCGCCGAGGAGTTCGTCGCACCCGACCGGACCGAATCATCAGGGTTCGTCGTGCCGAGCCCAGCGACCAGGCCACTGACCAGCAGTGCCGGTGGCGCGGCGACTGCGCAGCCGCAGACACCACCCGCCTGCGATGCCGCGCTCCAAGACGCCGACGCCACCATCTCCTACATGGTCGGCCACATTACCGACCAGCGCCTCACCCAGGCCATCGAACGGCTCCAAACCGACCGCCGCGCCTGCCGTCACGTCAACTCGTCAAGGTAGCAACTACCGAAGGGGGGAATCATATGCACGCTCTGCACGCTGCTCGCCGTATCACCTTCACCGCCCCGCTCGCCACCGTCCTACTGGCCTCGTTGGCCATTGTCCCGGCCCTGGTAAGTCCTGCGTCCGCGTCGGCCACCGTCCTCAAAGACCTCCAGGTGACCAGCGCGACCTGCTCTGGGGTCAGCGTCACAGCCCAGGGCATGCCCGCCAGCTCGCAGTTGTTCCTGCTGGTCAAAAACATCGCCAACGGCGCCACGGTGATGGGTCCCGCGCCGGTGCACTCCGACGCGGCTGGCGCGGTGCAGACCCGGCTTGCCACCGACCTGAGCGCGGTGCGCTCGATCGACGTGAGCATCTGGACCAAGACCAACCAGACGTTGACGATGGCGGCCAGCAACCGGGCCACGACCAGCTGCGGGGCGCTGCCGGTGACCGGCGCGGCCACCAGCCGCGGCCTGCTGGTTGCGGTCCTCCTGCTCGGCCTGGGTGGCCTGGTGGTGTGGCGCACCCGCTACGCTCCCCGGCACGCGCTCCGAATCCGGACCACCCGTGCCTGATCGCTGAGCCTGATCGCTGATCGCAGACACCCGACGCCAGCGCACCGCAGGCTGGCCTGTCGGCAGACCTGGTGATTCGGTTAGTGGTTGGCGGCCGAGCTGCGGTCCCGGTCACTGAATGCCCCCAGCGAGTCGCTGGGGGCATTCAGTCTGTACACTACCAAGTATCTCTTTTACGACGTAATGGCTTGTTAGAGAAGGTAGTTGGCTGCGCAAACCTGAGCTGCTCAATCGCCGCAAGGATGCCGTCCAGATGAGCAACGATCTCGACCTGACTAGCCGGCGGCACGTACACCGTGCCCGTGATACCAACACCGCTGGTGCGCAAGCCGCCTCGCACACCAAGATCCTTGGTCAGGAGCGCATAGATCTGCTCGACTTGGGAGCGCATGAGCTGGCGGAAGTCCGCCTGGTGCTGCCAGATGTACTCGAAGGCGTGTTTGTGATCCAAGATCATCATGGCCTCGGCATGAGGGTGACCTGGCGTCTCTACGGTCTCGCGCAAGAGCTGCTCGCTGTCCAGCAAGGTGTAGGTGTTGCCCTCGATCTTGCTGGATTTCCAGCTCAGCTCGATGACGAACCGCTCCAGCTCCCGCCCTGCTGTGGCGTCGTCAGTCGCGCGCCGCCTGGCGAACTCATCACGGCTTGCTGCGGTGTCTTCGAGGTCAGCCGGACGAAAGATGCCGCGCGGCGCTTCAAACAGGTCTGGTTGGAGCCCCTGTAGCGCGCGTGGCGTTGGTCGGGCTCAAGCGCTAGATACTCCTCCACGTCCCACAGGGTGAGCGTCCGGGCCTGCGGCGTAATGGCGTAGATGGTAGCCCGCCCTGTCCCACTCGTGGCCACATAGCCCAGCTCGACCAGGCGCCCCAGCTCGCGGATCGCGTTGATCCGGGTCTCCCCTACTGCTTGGGCAATCGCGGCCCGCGACAGGTACTCACCAGATACGAGAACCTGAAGAATCCTTATAGCTCGTGGGGAAATCGTATCATTCATGCTCTATTATCGTAACAAATTGAGACGATAAATCAAGGGCATTGTTACGACTGCTCGCCTTCCCCGAGGCGGATAACAGATATGGGAACGGCCTTTGTACAGTCTTGAATAATGCGTGCGTCGCTCCATAGAACTTGCCCAGGTGACAGCATTCGACCAGGGCATGCTACTTGCTCCGGTTTAGCGCCCAAGGTCGCCGGGGATCTCCGATTAGTCTGGAACGGCTGGCGGAAAAATATGCGATAGTTTCCAATCAACTCAACATCACGCAAGCGCCGTCAGGAGCGAGAGCGAGATGGAGTCGCGGTTGCTGCCTCCCCAAGCTGCCTCTCCAGACTGCGCCGGGCCGTCCAAGAACGCTTGCGGGCTGAGGCTGAGGTCCAGGTGCCAGCCGAGCTGGTCGACGCCGTGGTCTTAGCTGTCAGCGAGGCCGCACCAACGCCATCGTGTATGGGTCCAGTGGCGCCCAGCCGGTGGCGGTGGCCGTCCAGGTGCGCGGCGGCTGGATCGAGGCGACGATCCGCGACTGGGGCCGCGGGGCTGCTGCTGCTCCGCGCCCGGTTCCGGAGCGGAGCCTTGGCGGGCGGGGGCTGTGGTTGATCGCGCAGGTAGCCGACGAGATGCGCCTGGCCAAGGCGCACCCCGGGACCCTGGTCACGCTTCGCTGGTGCGTCGATGCAGAACCGAACGCTCGGTAGCTGTCAAATGAGGCTAAGCGGTCAAATACCAACAGTATCTGTAGTACCTGCGCCTCTGGTCATGGTCGACCGCGAGGGCACGGCGGCCGGCGTGGTTACGCGGTCGCCGCTGGGTACTCTCCTTCTGTCTCCAGCTCCTTGGCCAGTGCCTCAATCTGGTCCGCCGGATAGCGCCGATGGCCGCCCAGGGTCCGCATGAACGGCAACTTGCCCTGCTTGGCCCAGCGAGCCACGGTCTTTGGGCCGACGTGGAAGATGTCAGCCACCCCCTGGGCTGTCAGGTAGCCGCCTCGGTCGACCTGCATGTACCCACCACCTCTTTGGGTATTGCGTCCGGCCGTACACTGGCGCGGACGCTGCCATGGTAGCACAGTTCACCATGTTCGGCCGTTACGGGCAGTATGCGGCTACCCATCCGCTAGAGGCTTGAGGGTGGAGTCAAGTTCGAGCACCTTTCGAAAATGAGGCTTCACGATGAGGATGAGATGGTTTCGGCCGAGGGATCTGCTCGATCAGACCCAGGCCAGGTGTCCGGCGACCCGGGCGCCGGTCTCGTCGACATGCACCACCTCGGAGGTGGCCAGCACGCGGCGGGCCTGCTCGGCGAAGCGGCCAAGCTCACCGGCCGCCTCGGCAGGCAGCGTCGCCATCCAGCCGCTGCTGCATGGCGCTCCCAGCACCGCACCCAGCAGCTCGGCGGCGCGGACGACCGGCAGGTGCTGGCCGACCAGCAGGTAGGCCCAAGCGAGCGCATCCGCGGCCCGTAGCAGGCCGCCGCGGTGGCCTGGGCGGGGAAGGGAGGCGCAGTGACCTCCCCGCAGCCGCACGCTCGGGCTTCGCTGCGATGCTCGGTCGCCTGCAACCCGACGGCCGGCAGGTCGAACACCTGCCGGGCCTCCACCCCCACCACCGGCGCCATGGTCAGATCCCCTCCGCAGCGCCGACACACGCTCGGCCGCGAGGAGTTGTGCGAGTTCTGCCCCAGCCGGCGTTCCAGCTCGGCCACCCGTGCCCGCAGCGTCTCGATGACGGTGGCCTGCTCGGCGTTGGCGGCCCGCAGCGTGGCGTTGGCCGTTCGCAGCTCAGCGATCAGGGCGGCGTGGACGGCGACGATCGCCTCCAGGTCGCCTGCGCGGTCGCTGTGGCGTGACGGGATGGCGGCCTCCGGGCTGCCAGCGGACCAGCCCCTGCCAGCCCGTATCAGACAGCTACACCACCAGCCGCCATCCGGTCAAACAGACCCTCTGGACAGTTACGCTCAAACTACCTCAGAAACAGTCCACTAGCCGGTCACACCGCCCAGGGCACTGGGGGATCGGCTCTGGAAGTCGACGATCCCGACCCAGGTGGGACGCACCGCGATGCGTGCCATCCTGGTGCCTGGCTGATCGATCTGGACGAGGTAGGACGTGGCGGCTTCCGCTCCCAGATAGCGATGCGCTGCCAGCGCGTACTCCGCCACCACCCCATCCACCTCAGTTATTGCCACCCGCCCCCGGACAAGCAGGACCTCGGGTGGGAAGCCTTCGGTGTCGATGGTGATGGCCACCTCCGGGTTCGCGCGCAGCGCGCCCAGCCGGGCGGCGGCGTGGCGCACGTGGGGCGCCGACAGGAACGTCGGCATGACCAGCTCCTCGCCGGTCCAGTGGAACCAGGTCGGCACCACGCGTGGCGTGCCGTCTGTGGCGAGGTAGGCAACGCGGGCCGGGATGGTCGAGCTGAGCAGGCGCTTGGCGACCTCGCTGTGCAGGAGCCTGAGGTCACCCTGCGGCAGCGCCATGATCTGGCCCGAACCCGGGTCGTTCTCGCCCATCGCGTCAGCTCCTTTGCTGGTCGTCGCGGCACTCTCTCGGTGTTCCTACCACACTGGCCGCAGCAGGTGGCATGGCCGATCTGGTCGCCGAGCGCCCCCATCGTGACGAGCAGCGCGGCCATGAACCCGTCGATTGCGCGCTCGAACTCACCAGCGGCTCCTTGCGATCGGCTGGCCGATCGCAAGGAGGTTGCCTTCGCTGTCTTTGAACCAGGCGGCTCGTTCGCCGATGCCGCCCTTGCTCGGATAGTTGCCCGCGACCTCCGCGATCCCGTCGACCGTGGTCAGATCTGGCACGGCATAGTTCTCGAAGACCACGCCACGAGCTTTGAGCTGCGAGACGGCCGCGTCGATGTCGTCGACCTCCCAGGCCATCTGGGTGTGCGAGCCGGACGCAGCGCCGTCGGTTTGGAACAGCGCGAACTCGCCACGTGCGCAGCGGTAGAGCAGGCCGCCCGGCCGCTCCTCAATCGGCGCAAGGCCGAGCTTCTCGGCGTAGAACGCTCGCGCCCGCTCCAGATCCTGCGCGGGCAACCGCGTCGCAACGCCACCACTCGCCAGCATGATCGCAGTCCTCCTTGTCCTCGGCTGGGTCACGACGAGTCCATGCCACCGACCAAGCGGGGCTCTGGCCCCCGTCGCCGACCGATCCACCGCAGTGTCCAGTGTCATCCCAGGCCAGGCGACGCGCATGCGGCGCCTCTATGCGGCCAGTTCAGCGACGAGATTGATGCGTTCGACCCCACCGAGGGCACGGGAGATGATGCAGCCCGTCTTTGCCTCGTCGGCCCGCTGCTGGAACGAGGTCTCGTCGAGACCCGGGACCTCAGCGGTGGTCTCGAGGTCGACTTGCTGGATCGTGGGGATGCCGCCGACGTTGCGGAGGTGGACGCGCCCAGTGGTCTTGATCGAGCGCGGCGGGTGACCCGCCTCGCTGAGCGCCAGCGACAGTGCCATCGAGAAACAGGCCGCGTGTGCCGCGGCAAGGAGCTCCTCAGGGTTGGTGCTGCCACCGTCGAGGCGCGCTTCCTCGGTCGGCAATACGCCCGCAAACCTGGAGGTATAGGAGTAGTCGCTGGTCCATGCCCCCTCCCCGACCGTCAAGCGCCCCGACCCTGTCGTCAGGTCGCCAGTCCATTCCGCGCTGCCGTTCCGTGTCGCCATCTGATTCTCCCTTCGCCGTCGAGGCACAGTCGGGGATGTGCGGGCGCGTTCCCCTTTTCTCTGTCGGTGCGCTTTCCCGATGGCCTGCACCAACTGTTCTACCCTGTCCCCAGCCCTGGCCTGGTCAGATCCGGACAGGATCCAGGGCTGCGATGAGCTACAGGGCACCCTCTGTGCCTGGCACCGAACGGGCGATCCTCTGTCGCGATCCTCTGGAGCGGGTGGCTGAGAAGGGCCGGTTCGTAGCGAGCCGGAAGAACAGGACGGTGAGGCGCCACACCTCGACCCCGCGGTGGTCGTTCCCTTCGCTTTGGCCCTCCGGTTCCCTATCCCCTTGGTCGTGGCCTGCCGGGAGACCGTCGTGCCATCCCGAACGCGGCCAGGTACCAGGTATGAGCTCGTCTGTGGCCGAGCAGGACAGGCGGGCGTCAAGCCGGTCGGTGTTATCTCTGTCCGGAAATGACGCGCGGTGCGGCGCTGACCGTTCGTAGATTCCCGATGGGAGATCGATCCGAGACCGAGCAGCCGAGCCTCGATCTCAAACCTCGATCTCAAACTCCAGCGAGGTTGGACACCACGGGAGGGAGCACCATGAAGCTGACGCGACTTCGTGCTGTGGCCGTTTTGGGAGCGCTCGGCATCGCGCTCCCGCTGCTCAGTACGTCGGCGAGTTCGGCCCGCACCGTTGTGTCCCGCACGGACTATCGGGTGATGCTGCTCGATTCGCTGGGCGGGACGACCGGCGCGGGCAGCAGTATCAACGACCGTGCCTGGATCGCGGGCTTCTCGAACCTACCTGGCGATCAGACAACCCACGCTGTCTTGTGGTGGGAGGGGAGGGCGATCGACCTCGGCACCCTCGGGGGGCCCAACAGCGCCGTGCTGTGGCCCGTGAAAGACAATGGGGGCTTGGTGGCGGGCGTCGCGGAGACCGCCAAGCGGGATCGGTTGGGGGAGGCGTGGAGCTGCTCGGCGTTCTTCCCCTCCGTAACCGGCCACATCTGCCTCGGCTTTGTGTGGCAAGGCGGTCGCATGCAGGCGCTTCCGACGCTCGGAGGCGATAACGGTTTCGCCACTGGCGCGGACAACCGGGGTCAAGTGGTGGGCTGGGCGGAGAACAGAGTGCATGATCCGACCTGCAACCCGCCGCAGGTGCTCCAGTTCCGTGCCGTTGTCTGGGACACCCGCCACGGTCGCATCCGGGCGCGGGAGTTACCGCCGCTCCAAGGCGACACGACGAGCGCCGCGACGGCGATCAACGACCATGGGCAGGTCGCCGGCATCTCCGGCATCTGTGACAACGCCGTTGGGCGGTTCAGCGCCGCCCACGCGGTGCTGTGGGAGCGTGGGAAAGCCAGCGACCTTGGTGATCTCGGCGGCGTCGCCTGGAATACCCCGATGGCCATCAACCAGCAGGGCCAGGTGGTGGGTTTCGCCAACCTGCCGGGTGGTGGTGGCGGCCCCGGCGCGTTCCATGCGCACGCGTTCCTTTGGACCAAACGGGGCGGCATGCGGGATCTGGGCACCCTGCCAGGGGATGTGGTCAGCCAGGCGCTGGGCATCAATGGGCGCGGCCAGGTGGTCGGGATATCGTGCGGGGCGGGAGGCTGCCGGGCCTTCCTGTGGGAGCACGGTGCCATGACCGACCTCAACACTCTGCTCGCGCAGGGGTTCGACGGCCATCTCGTCTTCGCCAACGACATCAACGATGCCGGCGAGATCACCGGCCAGGCGGTTGACCCGGCAACCGCCGAGGCTGTGGCGTTCCGGGCGACCCCTGTGCCAGCGGGCGGAAAGGGCTGAGGTGGCACCTATCCCAGATGGACAGGGGCTCATGTCCGGATGTGTCCGACCGGCAGCGCCTCGAGCGGTGATCATGGCCCGATGAACGGGTTCGCAAATGAGTTCGCCGCGGTGGTGACCACCGGCATCTACTGTCGCCCTGGCTGCGCCGCGCGGCCGTCGCCCCAGCACGTGCGCCGGTTCCCGCTGGCGGCCTCGGCGGAGGCGGCCGGCTACCGGGCTTGCCTGCGATGCCGCCCCTACCAGGCGGAACCGCACGTCAACTGGTGCGGGCCCGAGCTGGTCTGCCGGGCCGTGCGGCTCATCCTGGACGGCGCCCTGGACGGCAACTCCGAGCACGACCTCGCCGCACGGCTGTTTGTCTCCGCCCGGCACCTTCGCCGGCTGTTCAACCAGCACCTGGGGGTGACGCCTGACCAGCTCGCCCGCTCCAGCCGGACGCATTTTGCCCGGCGGCTGCTGGACGACACCGACCTGTCGATCACCGACATCGCCTTCGCGGTAGGCTTCGGGAGCGTCCGGCAGCTCAACCGGGCCTGCCAGGAGGTGTTCCGCGCCACGCCAAGCGAGCTGCGCGCCCGCCGCCGCGCCACCGACCGGCTGGTCGCCGACGGTGGCCTGACGCTGCGCCTGCCCTTCCGGCCGCCGCTCGACTGGGCGGCGATGCTCAGCTACTTCCAGGCGCAAGCCATCACCGGCGTCGAGTCAGTGTGCGGCCAGTCCTACCGGCGAACGGTGACAGTCGACGGCGACCCTGGGATCCTGGAACTGTCGTTTGGCGAACCCGACCACCTGCTGCTCAACGTCCACCTCCCCCACTGGGAGGGCCTGCTCCACCTGGTGCGGCGCGCCCGGCGGATCTTCAACCTCGACGGCGACGCCGCCGCCGCCCACCGCCACTTCCAAACCGACCCTCTCGTCGGGCCGCTGGTGCAGGCTAGGCCGGGGCTCCGCCCACCCGGCACCTGGGATCCCTTCGAGACGGGAGTGCGCGCCATCGTGCGCCAGCAGGCAAGCATCGCCACGGCCAACGCTGGCGCCGCACGGATCGTGGCGCGCTACGGCACGCCAGTCCCAGGCCTTCGGCCCCTCGGGCTGACACACCTGTTCCCGCAACCGGCGACGCTTGCCAGCGCCGACCTCACCAGCGTTGGTCTCACCACCGCCTCTGCCGCTCCCGTCAACGCCTTCGCCCGCGCCGTGGCCGACGGCGACCTTCCGCTTGACCAGGCAAGGCCGCTGGACCACCTGACAGCCTCGATCACCGCGATCCCGGGCCTTGACCCGTGGACGGCCCAGTACCTCGCGCTGCGCATCGGCGAACCCGATGCCTTTCCCAACGCGGACCCCACCCTCAGACAAGCCCTCTGCGAGGGACCCGCGGCTGACAAGGGCGAGACGGAGCGGCTGGCCGAGCGCTGGCGGCCCTGGCGGGCACACGCCGTGATGCACCTGTGGCTGGCCAACTCGGGGAGTCCGAGACAAGCCCATGAACCATGAGCGCCGAACCGCAGGAGGATCAACATGAGAAGAGTGGCCGTGTCGACCTATATGACCCTCGACGGAGTCATGGAAGCGCCAGAGAATTGGGAATTGTGGAATGATGAGATGGAGCAGTAGGCGTGGAGGCAGCTTTGTGCCTCGGACACGCTACTCCTGGGGCCGAAGGGTCTACGAGGTATTTGCCTTCTCCTGGCCGTATCGAGAGGGTGAATTCGCTTCGAGGTTGATCAGCGGGAATATCCCAGAAGAGGTCTCCAACCTAAAGCAGCAGCCCGGCCAGGACATTCTCATCTACGGCAGTGGCGAGCTCATGCATACCGTTGGGTTCAGAAACTCGGACGTCACGCCGCGACCTGGTAGTACTCGTGAACGAGACCGCCGAGTCGGTCCCGGCGCCGAACGCAGGCGGCGACCGTTGCCGCATCAGGCCCAGCCCGAGCCTCGATACCTTTGGGCGGCCGAAGCGCGAGGCCTCGATGCGGCCGCTCGTCGTTATAGTGCCGCACGTACTCGTCGAGCACTCGCTCAAGATGGCGTCGACCCCAGATCAGCACCCAGTCCAGACACTCCTGCCGGACCGTCCGCACCCAGCGCGCGGCGAACGCGTTGGCGTTTGGCGCCTGGACAGGGGTCGTGATGACCTGGATGCCGTCGGCGGCGAAGACATCGTCGAAGACTCGGGTGAACTTGCTGTCGCGGTCGCGAATGAGGAACCGAGGCGCGGTCGTGCCCTCCGGCCGGTCCAGCGACAGCTCCCGTGCCCGCTGGACCACCCAAGGTCCGTTCGGATGGTCGGTGACGCCAGCAAGCCGAACCTGCCGCGTGTGCAGCTCGATGAAGAACAACACGTAGAGGGTCTTGAGGCGCACGGTCTCCACGGTGAAGAAGTCGGCGGCGATGATGCCGGCGGCCTGCGCTCGAAGGAACGCACGCCAGGTGACTGAGGCCCGTCGGGGTGCGGGTCGGAGCCCGTTGCCCAGCAGGACCGTGCGGATCGTGGTGGCTGACACGCGGATTCCAAGCTTCTTGAGTTCGCCTTGGATGCGCCGGTAACCCCAGCGAGGGTTCTCCCCTGCCAGTCGCAGGATCAGCGCTATCAGGTGGTCGGCGAGGGGCGGACGGCCGCCTCGACGGTCGGGCTGGGTCCATGTGCGGGTCACCAGCCGCCGGTGCCATCGCATGATCGTGTCCGGCGTCACCAGGAAGCTGGACCAGCGCCGCTGAGGAAGCGCGGCTCAGCACCGCGAGCAGCGCTCGATCGGCGGGTTGGAACTCGGGCCGCTTGACCTGGCGGCGCAGCACCTCGAGTTGGTGGCGGAGAACGGCGATCTCGACGTCCTTGGTCTGCTCGCTGCGCAGGCGTCCCAGCAGCATGCCGACAAGCAAGCGTGCCATGAGGTAGAGGAAGGACAGGGCCATCGGCCGATTGTTTCCGACCCGGATCATCGCTGCTCAGCGCACCGGCCGAGGTTTCTGAACCCCACGGGTTATGCAACCTCACGGCGGGTCGACAACCGGCTTCCACAGCTCGCGCTCCCGACCATGACCGATCGGGAGGTCTACAACGCCGCGCGCGGTTGGTGGAGGCTGAATCAGCGTGCCGAGCAGCAGAAGTACGCCATCGTCGTCGCTGGCGGCCGATGTCGCATAGCCATCGAGATCAACGAGTGGAGCAAGGAAGGCGACCGGCGGGCCTTCGACGGACGCATCCTTCCGCCAGGCGACCGGGTACTGGGGGCCTCGCTGTGGAGCCGATCAGGGTTGTCGCCGGCGGTGACCAGCAACTGCGCGGCGCAGACCGGGCCGATCCCCGGCCGGGCCAGCAGCCCGGGCACGACCCGCCGCACGATCTGGGTGACGGCCTGGTCGTTGTCGCAGACCTCCTGGTCGAGGTACTGCCAGCGGCGTGCCAGCGCCCGCAGCGCCAGGCTGGTGCCGTCGGTGCCGGTGAGGGCCGCGCAGGCGGCGGTCAGGTCGATGATGCGGCGACGGTCGAGGTGGGTGCGGTTGTCGTCGTCGAGTTCGAGGATGAGGCTGCGGAGCTGCTGCTCGGTCTGGGTGCGGGCCTTGCGGGCGCTGCGGCGGGCGACCAGCAGGGCGCGGAGCTGCCCGGCCGGTCCGGTGCGACTTGTGAGGGTGGCGGTGGCGTCACCGGCCAGCACCGCGCGGGCGGCGGCCTCGGCGTCGACGGAGTCGGACTTGCCACGCCGCCGCCGTATGACCCGGTTGGGCCGGTTGACCTCGAACACGGGGACCCCGGCGCCGGTGAGGAACTGGGCAAGCCGGTAGCCGAAGCTGCCGGTGCCCTCCACGCCGGCCTGGGTGATCGGGCCGAAGTCGCTGGCCCACGCCCACAAGGTGGCGTGGTGGGCATCATCGGTGCCGAAGGTCGCCACCCCCAAGCGGCGGCCGACCTGGTTTAGTGGGTTTCGGTCCCTGACACAGAGGAATGGCAGACCGGCGTGGTATGGGTGCTAGGCGGCCAACTTTGCACCCGCGAAGCGAACTCAACGCCCTGCAGTGAACCCAGCGGCACTGCGAACATGGCTGCTGAGCTGCCCAGATCACGGTTTGCGCAGGTAGGGGGTCTGTCCTGGTTCGGGGGATTTCTTGGCTCGCACGGAGGAAGCCAGGGGTTCAAATCCCCTCACCTCCACTCCCAAAGCAAACCTGCAGGTCAATGGCCCTGAAGCAAGGCAGGCATCAAGCTGTCGGGCCACGGTTGAATGGGCGCCTCATTCTCCACTAGATCGGTGGGCTCTACGGTAAAACCGCAGGTCAGCGGCCATGGCGGGAACCCGGCTGGTTTCCTCCCAAGGAGGGAGGAGTCCACTTGACCCGGTAGAAGTCCCGAGCACGACAAAACGGGTCCTCAAAAGGTACAAACGCCGCCGTCATGACCGGCTTATCGCCCCTTTGTGCACCCGCATCGACGCCGAGGAGTTCTACCGCATGCTTGACGCCGGGGGCGTCGACGACGCCAAGGTCTTCAACGACAAGCTCAGGGAGTGGGAAGACTTCTACAACTACCACCGGCCCCACGGCGGCCTCGGTGGCCACACACCCTACGAACGACTACGGCAGAAGACGACCCAGGTGTAACCCGTGCACGTCAGTTGCACACTGGCAGCATGAGTCCCTTCGGCGGAGGCACCCTCTTGGGCTTGAGAAGGACAATCATCACCGCAACCGCAAAGACCAGTGTTCACACAAGCCAGCCGACATCTGCGACGACAGCAGAGTTCAGCAGGACCAGCAGTAGGCCGGCCTGCAGCAGCAACGTCCAGATCACCGCGGCGGTGAACCAGGGCAGCCCGCCAGTACCGGGCCGGCCAGGATCAAAATCGACCAGCACTGCCACCAGGAAGGTGAGGACAACAACACCGTGCCGGCCGCTGGCACGAGCTCAGCCAGCCACCAGGGCAACTCCGGGGCGGCTGGTACTGCCCTGACAGGTCGAGGCGGCTCGCGAAGCCGGATGGCACAGCTACGACCGTGGCTACGGCCGCGATTACGGCCAGATGCATGGCCAGCATGCCTTGGGCGAGGCCGCTGTGGCGGGCGAGGGGGGTGAGCGGCAGCGAGGTCTCCGCGAGCTGCCGACGTCGCGCATCCAGCCAGCTCCAGCCCAGGAACGAGAGCCAGCTTTCGGACCAGCGCACCGCCGCGACCGGAGTGACGAGGCTGAGGCGCGCGGCCCTGCCGACGCGCTCGGTCAGGGCCAGTGCCAGCTGCTGGTTGCCGCCGGCCACGCGCAGGCTTTCGTGTGGGTCGAAGGTGGAGCCGGCGTGCTCCAGTGAGGTGGCGGCGAGCTGGTCGAGGGGCTGGGCCGCGGAGAGCTGGATGCGCGCGGCGATCGCCTCGCGGGCTCCAGGTCCAGCGGCTTGAAGTGACGGGTTTTCTCCGACTAGATTCGCAAGAAGGGGAAGCGCACCGGAGCCGGAGAGGGTGAGGGGGATGCGCTCACGGGGATGGCGGCGCCGAGTGGTCAGGGTGGGCGTTCTGGCGCTCTCGCTCTCGCTGGTGCTCATGGCCGTCGGGTTGGCAAGTCCAGCCGTGGCGGGGAACGGTTTCCGGCCGGGGTCGCCAGGGCTGGGCGACCCGTTCTTCCCGCTGGCGGGCAACGGCGGCTACGACGTCAGCCACTACTCGCTGCGGTTCGCCTACGATCCGGCCACCGTCCACCTGGACGGGACCGCGACCATCCGGGCGACCGCCACGCAGAACCTCTCGCGGTTCGACCTGGACCTGCGTGGCTTTCGCATCTCGCGGCTACTGGTCAACGGCCAGGCGGCGACGGTCGCGCGGGCCGGCCAGGAGCTGATCATCACCCCGCCCGAGGGGCTGCCCGCCGGGCGGCCGTTTACCGTGGTGGTGGGCTACGCCGGCCGGCCCTCGATCGTCACCGATCCTGACCGGTCCATCGAGGGGTGGGTGCCGACCCGCGACGGGGCCTTCGTCGTCGGGGAGCCGCAGGGGTCGCCGGGATGGTATCCCGCCAACGACAACCCCCAGGACAAGGCGACCTTCGACTTCGCCGTGACTGTCCCCGCGGGGTTGACGGTGCTGGCCAACGGCGTGCTGGCGTCGAGCAGCACCCGCGACGGCCAGACGACCTGGGTCTGGCACGAGCGCTTCCCGATGGCGCCATACCTGGCGACTGCGACGCTGGGGCGGTTCAACCTGACCCGGTCGCGGCTGCCGAGCGGGCTGCCCGTCTACGTCGCGGTCGACCCGACGCTGCCGGCCGACCGCGCCGTGTTGGGGAAGCTGCCGGCGATCGTCGCCTTCTACAGCTCGATCTATGGGCCCTATCCGTTCGACGCGGCCGGCGCGATCGTGGACGATGCCAAGCGGGTGGGCTATTCGCTGGAGACCCAGACCAAGCCGGTGTTCGACCGTCCGCCCGACGAGACCACCCTGGCGCACGAGACCTCGCACATGTGGTTCGGCGACTCGGTGACGCTGGCACGCTGGCCCGACATCTGGCTGCACGAGGGGTTCGCGACCTGGTCGGAGTGGATCTGGAGCGAGCATGAGGGCCGCGCCACCGCGCACCAGATCTTCCGGGCCCTGTATCGCACCCCCGCCAGCGACAGCTCGTTCTGGACGCCGCCGCCGAACCGGCTGGGAACGCCGGTCAACCTCTTCAATGGGGTGATCTACGAGCGCGGTGCGATGACCCTGCAGGCGCTGCGGGAGAAAGTCGGCGACGGCACCTTCTTCAGGATCATGCGCGACTGGGCTGCCACGCACCGCTACGGCAACGCGACCACGGCGCAGTTCGTCGCCTTGGCCGAGCGGGACAGCGGCAGGAACCTCCACCATTTCTTCGCCGTCTGGCTCGACCAGCCGAGCAAGCCGGCCTCTTGGTGACCGTCACACGGCCCGGGTCACGGTCTGCGGAATGGGGAAAGTCGGGGGTGCGCTTCTCGGCGAACGCCGCGGGCACCCTCGGCGGCTTCGTCGGAGTGGGTGAACAGGTCGAGGCCGTCGAAGGCGAGGTTGGAGAGGCCGGCGATGTGCTCGGTGTCGGCGTTGAAGGCGTGCTTGAGGAACTTCAGCGCCGTTGGACCGACGAACCATGAACCGGAAGGTGGTCAACATTCACATACCGCCACCTGGCCAAAATTCGGCTGCCGTTGACAAGCCCAGGTTAAAGGCCGTGTTCATGAAGTGTTGGTGGACCCAAGTTCCCAGAACGCGAACACCCCACTCCCCGTCGAAGGGCCAACAATCCACCTCTAAGCAGCACCAACGCTGCTGGAGCCCGTCGGAAGCGACCTGACTGGAGGAGAACTCAAGCCGGCGGTCTTGCCCATAGTCGTCACCCGGGTGCCACCAAGAAGTGGGTGTGGTAGAGCCAAGGTGGACTCATCACGCTCGAGAGGGCGTGCTCGTAGAGGGCGTGGGCGGCGCCGAGGTCGCAGTTCACCCTGGCTGGCTCTCCCGCCGAAGACCAGCCCCAGGGTCCGCAGTGGGATTCCGGCAAATACCTTCGAGCAAGGGGTGTATGCAGGCTTGCCTCGGAGATTTGAATCAACGAGACTTGATACAGATGCGCGCCGAGCCTGTGACCAGACCGGCCGCCGTTGATACCAACGTCGGCGGCGGTGTGGCCGCGCGTGCCCTGGGTGAGCCGCTGCGCTGGCGGATCGTGCTGCTACTGGCCGGGGAGCAGCTGTGCGTCGGCCACCTCGCCCAAGCGCTCGGCGCGGCGCAGCCGCTGATCTCGCACCACCTCAAGGTCCTGCGCGACGCCGGGCTCATCGCCGCCGAGCGCTACCGCTACTGGACCTACTACCGGCTGCGGCCCGAAGCGCTTGGCGCCCTGGCTGACCAGCTGTGGCTGCTGGCCAGCGCCAGCCCGACCGCGACCGCCTGCCGCAGCCTCGCCCCAGCCAGCCACGCCCCACCCCACCCGGCCGCGCACCCGACGGCGCACCCGCGCCCGTCCACCCACCCCGCCCCGGCCGCCCGAGGAGGCATGCTCATGGCCGACCGTGCAGACCGTCCCTGCCTGCTCGACCCGCTGTCGCGGCAGGCATTCGCTACCGCGATCGCCTCCCTGGCCGAGGAATTCCGCGGCATCTGGTCGCTGGAGACCGTGGAACGCTACGTCGACGAGTCCATCGACCGCCTGTCAGGCGCCCGCGTGGTCGACTTCATCCCGCTGTTTGTGCACCGCTTCGCCCGCGAGCGGCTGCGCGCCCTCGCCCAGGCCGAGGGGACGATCGCCAAGGACGCGCCCGAGGTGCTGTTCGTCTGCGTCCACAACGCCGGCAGGAGCCAGATGGCCGCCGCCCTGCTCGACCATCACGCCAAAGGCCGGGTGCACGTCCGCTCGGCGGGCAGCGACCCAGCCGACCAGATCAATCCCGCGGTCATCGCGGCGATGGCCGAGGTGAGGGTGGATCTGGCCAAGGAGTTCCCCAAGCCGCTCACCGACGAGGTGGTGCGTGCCGCCGATGCGGTGATCACCATGGGCTGCGGGGATGCCTGCCCGATCTATCCGGGCAAGCGCTACGAGGACTGGGAGCTGGACGACCCGGCCGGCAAGCCGGTCGAGCAGGTCCGTGTGATCCGCGACGAGCTGGACCGCCGCGTGCAGGCGCTCCTGGACGAGCTGGTACCCGCCGCCACCTGACACCCGACCTGACGCTGCGAGCCGCAAGCGCCACGGGCCTCGCAGAGGCGAGCATGCACGAGGCGGGCATGCCGCCCACGCCAGGACCGCCATCCCCGCCATCCCCGCCACCCCGCGGACCGCACGCGTGTTGTGAACGCGAGGGCCGGGTTAGTCGTGGTCAGACGGGATCGGAGACGGTGAGCAGCTTGACCAGCGCTTGCAGGGCTTCGGGGCGGAGGCGGTACCACACCCAAACACCACGCTTGTCGCGATCGAGCAGCCCGGCGTCATGCAGCACCTTCAGGTGGTGGCTGACGGTGGGCTGGGACAGCCCGAGCGGCTCGACGAGGTCGCAAACGCACGCCTCCCCGCCCTGATGTGCCTGGATCAGGCTGAGCAGGCGCAGCCGGGCCGGGTCCGCCAGCGCCTTCAGCACCGCGGCGAGTTGGCTTGCGCCCTCGGCCGACAGGGGCGCGCGGGCCAGCGGCTCGCAGCAGGCGAGCGCCTCGGGTTGGGGTTGGAGCACGGGCAACGTCGGCATGCTCATCATATTGACAGCTGTCGATGTCTGGTGCCACACTTCGGCCAGACATCGACATATATCAATATCATAAGGAGAGGTCATGTCCCGCGTGCAGCTCGCCTTGCGGGTCGCCGACCTGGAGGCCGCCGTCAACTTCTATCAGCGGCTGTTTGCCACCGAGCCGGCCAAGCGCCGGCCCGGCTACGCCAACTTCGCCATCACCGACCCACCCCTTAAGCTCGTTCTGCTGGAGGGCCAGCTCGGCCAGGCCACCGTCATGGACCACCTCGGCGTCGAGGTCCACACCACCGACGAGGTGACCGCCGCGACCCGCCGCCTGGCGGACCAGGGGCTCGCAACCCGCACCGAGGATCAGGTCACCTGCTGCTACGCGGTGCAGGACAAGGTCTGGGTCAGCGACCCGGGCGGCGCGCCGTGGGAGGTCTACACCGTCCTCGCCGACGCCCCCGCCCAGCCCCAGGCTGACATCACCATCACTGGCGACGCCGAGACCGAAGAGGCCGAGACCGAAGCCGAGGCGGTGGCGACCACCACCGCGACAAGCGACCGCGAGAGCGAGACCACAGTAGGCGCCTGCTGCCAGCCGAGCTGCTGCGCGTCCTGACGCCTGGCCCGCCAGCGACGCAGCACCCCGCCTTGACACCCCGCCTTGACTGGACCAGGAGGGTGCCGCGCTGCGGGCCGGGCCGTGCCGCCGACCGCCAATATCCGTCTCGCTCGCCGCCAAGCTGAGCCCCTTGAAGGGATGTGACCTGTCATGTCTACCCCGACCCCGGCTACCCCGACTGCCCGCCTGCCGGTGGCGGTGATCGGCGCGGGCCCGGTCGGCCTGGCCGCCGCCGCCCACCTGCTGGAGCGTGGCCTGACCCCGCTGATCCTGGAGGCCGGCGACCAGCCGGCGCCAGCGTCGCCCAGTGGCGCCACGTGCGCTTGTTCACTCCCTGGTGCCTGGCCCTGGACCCCGCCGCCGTCCGCCTGTTGACGTCCAGCGACGGCGGCTGGACCCCGCCGGACTCGGATGCGCTGCCCACCGGCGCGGACCTGCTCGACCGCTACCTGGCCCCCTTGGCCGCCACGCCGGCGATCCGCCCGCACCTGCGGCTCGGCCACGCGGTGATCGGGATCACCCGCCAGGACCTCGACAAGGTCCGCAGCCCTGGCCGCGAACGCCTGCCGTTCGTGGTACGGGTGCGCACCCGCGACGGCGAGGAGCGTGACCTCCAGGCCAGCGCGGTCATCGACGCCTCGGGCACCTGGACCCACCCCAACCCGCTGGGCGCAGGCGGGCTGCCGGCCCTAGGCGAGCGCACCGCCGCCGCGCGCGGGCTGGTGCACACCGGCCTGCCCGACGTCCTCGGCGCCGACCGGGCCCACTTCGCCGGCGGCCGGGTCCTGGTGGTCGGTGCCGGCCACTCCGCCGCCACCAGCCTGCTTGCCCTCGCCGAACTGCGCCGCCGCCACGCTCCCAGCACCCAGATCGTGTGGGCGGTCCGCTCGGCCACACCCCGCCCGTTGGTCGGCAAGGGCAGCGCGGCGGCTGACGAGCTGCCCGCCAGGGGCCAGCTCGCCACCGACCTGCGCGCGCTGGTCGACGGCGGTCAGGTCGAGCTGGTCACCGGCTTCCACGCCCGCCAGCTCCACACCAACCCTGGCCCCGACAGCGGTGTTGGTATCACCGTGCTCGGTCACGGTCCGGCCGGCCCGCAGCAGCTGCAGGCCGACCTGGTCATCAACGCGACCGGGTTCCGCCCCGACCACACCGTCGCCTCAGAGCTGCGCCTGGCGCTGGACCCGGCGCTGGAGAGCGCCGCCGCGCTCGCCCCGCTGATCGACCCCAACGTGCACACCTGCGGCACCGTGCCCGCTCACGGCGTCCACCAACTCGCCCACCCCGAGCACGGCTACTGGATCGTCGGGATGAAGAGCTACGGCCGCGCCCCCACCTTTCTGCTCGCCACGGGCTACGAACAGGTCCGCTCGGTGGTCGCCGCGCTTGCCGGCGACCAGGCGCGGCCGCCGTCGCCGTCACGCCCGAGCCACCCTCGGCCAGGTTCTGCCGCGTCACCCACGAGCTGCTCCGCAGCGCCCGTGACCGCGCCCGCGGCCGGCAGCTCCCGCTCCCCGCCACAACCACGACCCCGAGCACGAGCGCGCCCGAGCCCGCGCTGGCCGGCCACCGCGCAGGAGGCTCACCCGAGGACTGGGGAACCCTCACCTGCTGCGAGCAGCCAGCTCGCATCGCACCGCTGACGACATCGCTGCCTTGACCACCGCCCGCGAGACGACTGGTGGTCTCGGCGAAGGACTGCACAGAAGGATCACACGCCACCGATGAACAGGACCAGCGATGCCGAAGCGGCGCAGCAGCCGCAGGCTAGCGCGTTGGCCTACCCGGCGCTGCTCGCGTTCGGGGTGCTGGACGCCGCCGGCTACAGCATCCTCGCCCCAGTGCTGCCCACCATCGCGACCACCACCCGCAGCGGCCCGGCCACCATCGGTCTGCTGGTCGCCAGCTTCCCGGTGGCGATGCTGGCCGGGTTCGCCCTTGCCGGCGCCGCCGTGCGCCGCGCCCGCATCAGCGGGGTGCTGCTGGCCGCGCTGACGCTGCTGGCGCTTGGCGGTACCGGGTTCATCGTCGGCCACAGCCTGCCGGCCTACCTGGCGGCGCGGATTGTGATGGGCCTGGGCTCGGGTGGGGTGTGGATCGCGGTCACCTTCGCGATCCTGGAGCGCTGTCCCGGCCAGGAATATGTGTGCATGAGCCGCATCCTCGCCGCCTACTCGGTCGGCGGACTGCTGGGCCCCGCGCTTGGCGCCCTCGGCGGCGTCCGCAGCCCGTTTATGGCCTACCTCGCCCTGGCGACCGCCACCGCCCCGCTGGTCGCCCCGCTCCGGCTCGGCGCGCCAACCAGCAGCAGGGCCTTCCATTCCGACCGCACGGCGCTGCGGCTGCCCGGCTTTTGGCTGGCCGCCGCCGGGAACCTGCTCGCCGTGCTCGGTCTGGGCTTGGCCGAAGGGGTCTTGCCGCTGCATTTCGCCTCCCGGCTCGACCAGCCCCAGATCGGTGTGCTGTATGTCGGCGTCGCTCTCCTGGCCGCCGCCAGCGCCGCCACCGCCGGCAGCCTGCCCCCCCGGTGGGTGCTGGCCGCTGCGACGGTGCTGCTGGTCGTCGGGGTCACCCTGGCCGGCGCCGCCACCGCCATCCCGGGGTTCATCATCGGGCTCGCCCTGGCCGGGGTCGGGGTTGGCGCCGGGCAGACCGGCGCGATTGGGATCTTGCTGGCGGCCGTGGCGCCCAAGCGGATCGTGACCGCCATGGTGGTGTGGTCGCAGCTTGGGATCGTCGGCTACCTCGCCGGCCCCGCGCTTGGCGGCGCGGTCGCCCAGGCATTCGGCTACCGCGCGTTGGGCATGGTCTCGCTGGCTGCCGCAGCCGTGGTGACCGTCGCCTTCCACGTCTTCCAGCGAGCGTCAGGGAGCCCAGACGACCGGCCCGCATAGCCCTGGCACGTCGCCACTCCGCCGGTTGGACCATGGCCGCAGTAGCGCTGGATGTGCTGCTTGCCCGATCCGATGTCGCGGGTCGCCGCTACCATACGCCGTGGCCTGATCGAGGGGCGCCTGCTGCGCGGCGCCTGCTCGGTCACTTCCCCAGGCCCTCGTCCTTGTTGGCTCGCCCACTCTCGGCGTCCCGGCCGAAGCGGGGCGGCGGCGGGCCGGGCAAGGTCAACTGGTCCAGCCCGGCACCAGCACCGCGCCGGATCGAGGGCCTCCTGACGTCACAGCCCGCCCCATGACATGAGCAGCAGCGCTCGAGTGCAGGCCCCAACAGGATGCCAACAACACGCTTAGAGACTCGTTCCGCCGACCAACAAGCAGGACGAACCGCTCGCCAACAACTACCTGTTGGTGCAGATCAGAGGGCTGTTGGCGAGCTGTTGGTGGTCCTAACAGGACAGCATAAGAACCTAAACCCCCTGGTCACAGGCCCCACCATCCGGTTCAGCGAGCGATACGCCAAGGCCCGCCCGGACAGTCTTCGCCGGTGACCTCGCCCGGTAGCAGGCCACCACTGTCCGATCCCCGACGGCCCACCCGGCGCGGGAGCAGAGATGGCGCCCCTCCGAAACCGCCTCGCACAACAACTGCGGCCCTCACTCTCCTCGCATCACAAGCTGGCGATCAGCACGGCCAGATGCCGCTGAGAAAGACCGCATCGAAGGTGCCCACGCCGCCGATCGAGGCCACCGGGGCATCCAGGCTGCGGATGCGGGGCAGGTTGAGCAGGTCGGCGCTCGGCAGCGTCCCGAGCGCGCCGCCGGCAAAGGCGACCGCCGCCAGCAGCAGGCCGGGCACGGCGATGCCAAGGCCCCGCACTAGACATGCCACAAGGTAGGCGACGGCGGCGGCCACTGCGATCCCCGCCAGGGCGCGCCACCCCAGATGGTCGCGTTGCCGGCCGGGGTCCAGCAGCTCGATCGGGGTGTCGGTCTGGTACTTGGCGTTCTCCAGCGCCCTCCAGCGCCAGCATCCTGGATGGCCGACCACGGTTAGCGCCATGACGCTCCTCAGCAGGATCGGCTAGCCTCGGCTGATCTGCCGACGCCATAATGACCCAGGTGGGGGCGCACGGAACCTGCTCGTCGAGCAAGGAGCCACCTTCGTGAGTTCGCCCACCACCGCCGTGCCCTCCCCCGGCTTGGGGCCGCCTGCCGATGACCCTCGCACTGCCTTCGTTTACCAGGAGGCACTGCGCGGCCTCACCCTGCAGCAGACCCAGATCGATAGCCTCCACACCAGCGCAGGCACGCTGATCTTCGCCGCGTCGTTCGCCAGCTCACTGCTCGGCAGCCGCGCGCTCTCGGACGGACTGCAGGGCTGGGACTGGGTCGCGGTGGGGCTCTTGTTCGCGATCGGCGCACTCGCGGTGGTCATGCTGTGGCCCTACTACAACTTCTGGTCCCGTTTCGATGTTGAAGAACTGCTACGCGACTACGTCGACGGTGACACATCGGCGACCATGACGGAGATGCACCGGGCGCTTGCCCTGCGACTCAAGGCCTACCAGCTCCAGAACCAGCGGATCCTCCGCAGGATCCGGGAGGCCTTCCAGTTGTCCCTGGTCCTGCTGCTGTTCGAGATCCTCGCCTGGCTGCTCTCGATCGCGAGGATGCGCGCCGGCTAGCCACCCGCGGGCTTGCGCCCTGCGTGGCCCGTGTCGTTGCATGCCACTCGCCTCGGTGCGAACTATAGGAAGTCTAGAAGGTCTACGCCAAGAGCGATAACAAGAGCGATGATCAGACCAGCAACACTTCATTGACAGAGGTTCTTATGCTGTCCCAGACAAGATCTGGGCATAAGGACCAACAGCCCAGCTCAAGGCCGTGTTCATGAAGTGTTGTGGACCTCCGTAGACAGCTCTCAAACTCCAGCCCGGCCGCGAAATCCCTGTAAAGCGGCTTCTCCAGCGGGTCGGCAAGACCAAGCAGGTGCGGACCGACCCGGTGTTTGAGGATGCGAGGTCCGAACGTCCGAGAGCTGCGCTGCGTCCAGCGGCGGCTATCGCGGCCCGAGATCGAGGCGCTGGTGGCCGACTACGAGGCCGGCGGGCGTATCGGAGAGCTGGCACAGGTGTACGGCGTCCACCGCACGACTGTCTCGGCGCACGTCGCTCGGGCGGGCAAGACCCGCGGCCAGTTGACCGAGGCGCAGACCAATGAGGCGGTCCGGCTCTACGAGCAGGGCTGGGTCGCCTCGCGCCGTTGGCCGGCATCTGGACCTGGCGGACAACACGGTCCGACGAGTGCTCGATCGCCGGGCCGTGCCTGCTTCGCCACGGTGACCGTCAGTGCACGATCAAAACGTCACAGTGAGCCTGGCGGGCAACCGAGCTACTCACGCTTTGACCCAGCAGCCGCGCAACCACGCCCGGCTCGCGGGTGCCGACCACAATCAACTCCGCGCCACGCTCCTCGGCCAGCTCCACAATCGTGTGCCCCGGCTCCCCCAGCGCCGGCACCAGCTCAGCGTCCACCCCCAGCTGGCCGAGCACCTCACGAGCATGGGCGAGCTGCTGGCGGTGATCAGCGGGCGTGTCGGTGGGGTCGACCGCCCCCGCCGAGCGGCCGACCCCGAGCATCGTCGGCGCCACGCTGGTCACCACCAGCTTGGCACCGAAGGCGCGGGCAAGCTGGACGGCACGGTCCAGCGCCCGGCGGGCCGGGTCGGTCTCGTCGTAGCCAACGATGATCGTCTGTAGCGGTCGCAGCATTGATTGCATCGCCAACCTCCCAGCCGCCCCTCGCCCGCGACCAGTCGCGAGCTTTGTGAGCAGCATTCCCGAACCCGAGCACCGTCAACCGCAGCGCCAGGGCGACTGGTCACGGTGAGCCGTTGCGCTGCTCGTTGGCCCAGGCGACGAGCAGCCTGCGGTAGTGCGCGACGAGCTGGTCGTGCTCGTGGGCGGGGAAGGCCGCGCGGACGGTGCGCACCAGCAGGTGGTCGAACTCGGCGCATACCAGCGCCTCCATCAAAACCCGGTGCGGTTCAGTTCGAGTGCATGCATTGGGTGTGCTTCCACCACGAGTTCGAGCACGAGGCGGGCGCGGCCGGCGTGTCGGATGGGGATCCCGACCAGGTGACCTGACCCCCTGAGATTGGTCCAGCGGATCTGGTAGGTCACGTCGCTGTCAGGCGCTTCCTACTCGATGCGTTGGTGCAAGGGCTCAGGGTCGGGCGCAAGGGACAGGGGGCCGGCAAACCTCGGGACCAATGGCCCCTGTCGGTAGCCCGGCCCGGTGGAATGCTTGCCGCGTCGGCCAGCAGGCACCAGGCACGTCAGGCCAACTGGCAGCTTTCGAGGGAGTGTCCTGGCTTGGGCCGGAGTGATCAGAACGGACCGGGAGGGAGGGATGCGATGGAGCTGCCACCTGACCGTCTGGGGGGCGACCCCTGAGCCGGTGCGCCCCAGACCAGCTTCCCGCTCCGTCGGCTGACGAGCATCCAATCTGGAACGTGCGTGGCGACAGCACCGCCTTGCTGCTCCCGACCACGACCCCACCGCCATCAGCCGGCGGAGCGCCCGTTCATTTGGACGCCGTTTCATTGGCGCTGTTGCATCTGGTTGGTGGGTGGCACGCCGATGCCCGGGCCATAGCCACGGGGTCAGATCCCCAAGGCCAACTCGTCGAACGCGGCCATCAACCGTCGGTTCACCGGCACCTCGACCGCCAGCTCGTAGCCTCCGCACCGCAGATTCTGAACGAACGCATGCCCGCCGATCACGACCTTGGCACTGCCGTCCCGCTTGAGCCGCGCATCGGTCGCAACCGTGCCTTCAATCGGCCATGATCGCACTCGATGCCGTTGTTGGCGTCCCGATCCGTTCGATGCCAGGCTGCCGGCAGCAGCTGCAACAGTCCCGATCCGAGCGCCGGCCAGCCGGCGAAGCCGGGTGCGGCGTAGGTGGCCGCCGCGGCTGCGGCGTGGCACGACGGGAACGACCACCCCGTGGCGGCGGTTAGGTGCGGCACGGCGGGCGGACGCGGTTGACCAGCAGCTTGACGCCGTTGGCGATCAGGTTTTGGCCCTACACCACCACCATCATGAAGGCCAGGGTGGTCCAGCGGTGCCGCCGCAGCCAGTCGAGTAGCCCCATCAGGATCGCCTCGGCCACCACCGTGGTGCTCCCAAGCCGGGTCAACGCGACCATCACCGTGGTCGAGGTGGGGGTGGCGTCCCTGGCTCCCCAGTCGGCGGCGCCGGCGTCCAGCCGCGCCGGGCCGGTGTGGGAGGTGACCATGTCCGCCACCAGGCCGAACTCGAGCGCGGCCAGCAAGATCACCGCCTGCGCGGCCGTGAGCGCTAGTCCGCTCGCCCTGGCCGGGTCGACCCGGCCGTGCAGGAAGGTCCGCAGCCAGGAGCGGGCGACCTCCTCGGCGACCTGCTCCTTGGGCGGCGGCCGTAGCGCGGGTGCGTGGCGACCACCGCGCCGGTGAACAGCAGCACGAGCGTCAACGCTCCGCCGAGCAGCATCAGGCTGGTCGCCGGCCCCAGATCCCCGTCGATGTGCATGGTCGCGGTCCCTCACAGCTCCCTGCGCAGCAGCGCGCCGCGTAGCTCGTCGAGCTTGGCGGTGAGCGGCCGCGTCCGCCAGGTGGCGAGGTCGAGTTCGCGCGCGTCGTCGAGGTCGCGGTGGAAATGCTTCTCCAGGTCGGCCACGACCGCGGCGTCGCGGAAGGAGATGTTCAGTTCGTCGTTGAGCGCGAACGAGCGGTTGTCGAAGTTGATCGACCCGAGGCTCGCCCAGTTGGCGTCCACCAGGACGACCTTGGCGTGGAGCATGGTGCGCTGGTACTCGAAGAGGCGCACGCCGCAGACCAGCAGCCGGTCGTAGCAGTGCCGCCCGGCCTGGCGGACGAGTTCCTTGTTGATGTGTGGGCCGTTGGTCAGCACCCGCACGTCGACGCCGCGCGCCGCCGCGTCGCACAGCGCATCGACGAAGGCGCGGCGCGGCGCGAAGTAGGCGGTGGTCAGCCAGATCCGCTCGCGGGCGCAGGCGATCGCGCCGTACATGAGCTGCTCGGCGTCGGTTGAGCCCTTCTGGGCCGTGCTGCGGGTGACCTGCGCCTGGATCCCGTCGTCGAAGCCACCGACGTCGGGAAGGTGCCGCTCGCCCGACAGGATGCACCCGGTCGCCTCCGCCCAGTTGTCGAGAAACCCGCCGAGCAGGTCGCGCACCACCGGGCCCTCGACCTGGACGTGGGTGTCGCGCCAGTGGTCGGGGTCCTCGCAGTCGCCGGTCCACTCCTCAGCGATGCCGACCCCGCCGGTGAAGCCGACCCGCCCGTCGACCACCAGGATCTTGCGGTGGGTTCGGTTGTTCAGCTTGTGCAGGGTGTACCAGTGCGGCGGGCGGAACCACGCGACCGTAGCCCCTGCCTCCTTGAGCTGGTCGACCAGGGAGCGGTCCATCTTGGCCGCGCCGACCGCGTCGAGCAGGACGTTGACCTCGACGCCGGCGCGGGCCCGCCCAGCCAGCGCGTGCGCGAACTCCGGCGCGATCGAGCCGGTCCAGTAGACGTAGGTGGCGAAGCTCACGGTCCACTCGGCCGTGCGGATCGCCTCCAGCATCGCTGGGAAGATCTCGCAGCCGTTCTTGAGGACCGTGACGCGGTTGCCCTGACGCAGCGGCGCCACCGTGAGCGCTTCGACCAAGCGGGCGAAGTCGCTGCTGCCGGGCGCTGGCGGATCGAGCAGGTCGAGGCCCCTGGCCGCGGTGCGCCGGTACTGCACGGCCTCGAAGGCATAGATCCCGGCCAGCCCGAACGCGCCGAGGATCGCCATGTTGCGAAGGGTGTGCTGTCTCATTTACAGAGCTCTTCCCCGGTCACTGCCCCCACCATGCATCCGAAGTACCTGGTTTGCTCGCCTCCTTTCCAGCCCACACCGGGAGCGCGGTCATCGACCAGTCATGACGTGTCATTGCGACCTTGGAGGCGACGATCGAAGATGAAGATGCTGACCGGAAGGGGATCCCTCGACCGCCCGCCGGGCGCGCGCGAGGCCGCACTGGTGCGGCGCTGGCGACGCTTCCACGAGGGCGCGCCGGCAGCGCTGTACCTGCTATTGCGGGCGGTCGTGCTGTTGGCCGTCGGCGTCGGGGTCGGCTACCTGCTCAGCAAGGTGGCCGCCCACGACGCGTTCGGCCGCGCCGACGCCAGCGGCGACCGCTGGTTCGCGGCACACCGCAGCAGGGACTGGAACAGCGCCACCCAGTGGATAATGGACCTGGCCGAGACGCCGACAGTGACCGCCTTGGCCGTGCTCACCGTCGCCGTCACGGCGCTTGTCTGGCGGCGCTGGCGCGAACCGATGCTAGTGGCGGTGGCGGTCACCGGCGAGGTGCTGATCTTCCTCGGCATCACCTGGCTGGTCGACCGCCACCGGCCGCCGGTCAGCCACCTCGACACGGCCCCGCCCACGTCGAGCTTCCCGTCTGGCCACACCGCCGCTGCGGTCTGCATCTAGGCGTACCCCTGGCGGTGCTGCCCGGCGGCACCGGCAACCTACTCGCGGTCAACCCTGGCCTTCCCGACGACCTGGAGGGCGCGATCGAGGTGGCGCTGCACGGCGCCCGCCAGCGGATCGACGCGGGCGTGATCGAGACCCGCGGCCTGACCGACTGGGTGCGGCTCGCCGTCAGGGTACTGTTGCGCGCCGGCGGCAGCGGGCCACCCCTTGAGCTGTTTCGCGCGCGGAGCATCCAGGTCGAGTGCGACCGGCCCCAGCCCTACCAGCTGGACGGCGACACCGCCGGCCCGGTCACGCGCCTTAGCATCGACGTCGCCCCGGCAGCCCTGACCTTGTGCGTTCCTCCTCCCCCTCCCCTGCCCAACCCCAACCCACACCAGGAGGCCCCGTTGCCATGAGCACCGCCCACCGCCGTCCCGGAGACCTACAAGCTGGAGGGCGACGACGCCCTGCAGACCCTGCGCCGCACCGGCTGGGCCCGCCTCGCCAAGGACTCGTTTCGCCGCTTCCGCGCCGCGGACGGCTTCAGCCACACCCGCGCGCTCGCCTACCAGATCACCCTCACCATCCTGCCCGCCGTCATTGCCGTGGTCGGCCTGGCCACCCTGCTGCACCAGGCCAGGTTCCGCAACATCCTCGGGCAGACCATCCGGCGGCTTGCACCCGGCCCAGCCGGCAACATCGTACTGGCCGCCTTCCGGCACGGCGAACACGCAGCGGCGGGCGGCGCCACCGCAGCGCTGCTGATCGGCCTGATCGTAGCGCTGGTGTCCGCCGCCACCGCCATGGGCCAGATCGAGCGTGGCGCCAACCGCATCTACGGCGTGGAGCGCGACCGGCCAACCCTGCAAAAGTACGAGCGCGCCCTGCTGCTCGCCACCACCGCCGGCCTGCTGACCGTGGTGGCGTTCGCGCTGATCCTCGCCGGGCAGGACATCATCAGGGTCGGCACGGTCTCCAACGGTATCCAGACCGCCTGGAACGTGCTGCGCTCGCCGCTCAGCATCGTGCTGGTGGTCGCCGCCATGGCGCTGCTGTTCCGCGCCTCCCCGCGGCGCCGCCAGCCGGCCGCCTCCTGGCTTGCGGCAGGCTCGGTCGTGTCGGTGCTGCTGTGGCTCGCATTCACTGGCCTGCTCGCCCTCTACCTGGGCGCCAGCAAGACCTTCGGCCAGACCTACGGCCCGCTCGCCGGCATGATCGGCATCCTGCTGTGGGCGTTCCTCACCTCGCTGGCGCTGTTCCTCGGGCTCGCCTTCGCCGCGCAGCTGGAGGCGGTGCGGGCCGGCACCCCCGGACCGGTCACCAGCACCCAGGCTAACCCGACCGGCCCGCAGCAGGTCCGGGTCCGTCGCCGGCCTGCCTGGCACTGACCCGCAGCCGGCTCGCACCCGCGGAAGGTGTCAACCTCTGTGAGACAGGTTGATCATGGATTCGTGGTGTTGAGCGCGGGCTCCTCAGGCTTGTTGATCCACACCGCTGTCGGCAGCTTGGGCATGGCGGGGCTTGCGGACGAACCGATCGGGGTGGGCGGCGTAGGCGGCAGCGAGCACGTCCGGCTTGGCGGCTGGCGGGTGGCTGGCCTGCCGGCGGCGCTCGTGGACCTCGCATGCGGTCCGTAGCGGCGGTACATCGTCGCCACCGAACACAGGTAGACGCCTTGGTCCAGCAGCCTGGCGTACACCGTCGCCGGCGCCTCGTCGACGCCTGTGGTCTTCGGCGGGGCGCTGTCGGTGGCGAGCTGCCTCCAACAGCGCCGAGAGCTTTCCCTGGACCTCGATGACCTTGGGGGCCTTGTCCAGCTCGCCGGCCAGGCGTTGGTTCTCCCGATGCAGCCTGGCATTCTCGCGCTCCACCGGGTCGACCGGCGGCCGTCCCTGCGGCTTGGCCAGCGCCTCTGGATCTGGTCGTTGCTGGTCGTCCATTGCAGCAGCATGCACGCTCAACGCCACGGACTGGGGCACGGTGGTTGCCACGTGAAGGACTCCTTCCCCCCTCAGCTCAATGATTGGCGCTACCACCTGTCTCACCAGAGGCTGACACAGAGGGGCGGCGGCGAGCCTGACGGCTCCAGGTGCGCCGTGCGGTCAGCCGGCGAGGCTGCAGCAGTACCAAGGCCAGGTCATCGCCCAACTGGCCACCGACATGGTCCACCAGGAGCCTGACCAGCCCGTCCAGCGCGGCCCGCAAGGACGGCGCGGCCAGCACCGCGGCGGCGCGAGCATCCACCACGAACGGTTGCCCGGCGGGGTTGCGTGCCTCGATCAGCCCGTCGGTGTACAGCAGCAGGCGATCATCCCGCTCCAGCTCGAACCGGTCCATCACGGGACTGGGCGAGAGACCAAGCGGGGTAGTCGGTGCCTTGGCTGCAAGCGGCAGGATCGCGTTGGTGCCCCCGCGGACGAGTAGCGGGGGCGGATGGCCGAGGTTGACCAGGCACAGCTCCCCATGGCGTCCAAGCTCGGCCAGGATCAGGGTGGCGAACTCCTCATCACCAAGCTCGGGGGTGACGGTCTGGTTCAGCTCAGCGGCCAGCCCCGTCAAGGTTGGCTGAAGTGCGCAGGCGGTACGAAAGCAGCCAAGCACCAGCGACGCGACCCGGACTGCCTCAACGCCTTTGCCCTTGACATCACCCACCAGCACCCGCAGCCCGTAAGGAGTCGGCGCGACGTCGTAGAAGTCCCCGCCGACCAAGGCGTCCTGGCTGGCCGAAAGATAGCGAGTCTGGAACCACGCCCGCCCGACCCTGGCCGGGATCGGCCGTAGGATAGCCCTCTGAGCGACCTCGGCGACCCGGCTGATACGCGCCAGCGCACGTTCCCGTTCGCCGCGTTGGTGGGCGATCAGGACGGCGAACACTGAACCAGTCGCCACCACCACCAAGCCGGCCAGGTGCTCGCCGCTGCCGAAGCCGACAGGGGTAACCGGCACGCCAGCCAGCAGCGCCAGCCCGAGGGTGTAGACGCCGACCATGGCGGTCTGCCGCATCCCCAAGCCCACCGCCGCAAGCAGCGGACCGGCGATCAGCAAGCCGATGAGCCCACCTGCGCCGCCCCGCGAGCCCACCCCCAGCCCGACCTCCACGAGGGCAGTCACGAGGGCGACCGCCGAGGAGACAAGCAGCGCCGCCAGCAGCAGGCGGTGCTCGGCCTTCACCAACCAGTCCCTTCCACGCTGCCACGCCACCATCGCCGACAGCCACAACCGAACCAACCACGGCCAGCCGCACGCAGCGCAGCCCTCCGGGCGTTGTGTCGCCGTGGCGTCCTGTGGAGATCATCGTCGCTTTGGCAGCGCGCTGCCACCGCCACCTGCTCGTCGCCCTCCTGAGACGGTGTTCTTCCTAGGACGTGCGGCGAGGACGCTACGAACCGTCTGTCGAGGAAGCGACGAGCCAGCGAGTGGTGGTGCGTTCGACGAGCTGGCCTTAGTGATCTGATACCGGACTGCTGTCGCTGCTTCGCATGCCGAGGGATGGCGGAACGCAAGAGCGCCTGCGATGTGCCGGTGACGTTCGCCCGAGAAGCGCGATCTTGACCTTTTTCGCCGGCGGTACGGTGTTGCGCGAAGTAGCTCAAGATCGCCGCGACAAAAAGCCCAGGCGTGAGGGCAAGAGTTCCCTGCTGTGTTGGATCCACCACGCACGCAGTGACGCCTTTCCGGTGAGGAAGACCAAGACTGCGAACGGGACGAACGCCAGACCCGCCGCGGCCAGATAGACAGCCAGGTAGTGGTGCATGTCGAAGATGGAGTAGGTCCCTTGGACCTGGGTGGCATTGATTCCGAAGAAGCTGACCAGGAAGCCAAGCGGCACGCCCACGGTGCCCAGGGCGCTCACCGCGATCGCTCGGCGGAGGCGTGTCTCCTCCAGCTCAGCTCGGCCCGTTTCTGCTCCTCGGCCTTGCGTTCGCGAATGTCGATGGCGGTCAGCTCCGAGCTGATGCTGCCGTCGAGCCGGGCGAAACATCTGACTGACAGTACGCGCTCGCGTTGGCAACTCCATCACGCGGTACAGCTCGTGGTTGCCCAACTGGTCGACCAGTTCCTCCAGATCGGCACGGGTCTGCTGGCCGACCTCAGGCGCCAGCTTGGTCGACCGAAATGTCTTCACGTATCCGTAGGCCGTGTGCCAGATCTCACAGAACCGCGCTGCGGTGCCCACCGCCTGAACCGTGGTGAGGAAGACGCTGTTGTCAACATAATCCTGATGGCCGCACAGGAAGCTCACATACGGGGTGACTGCGGCGTAGGTGTGCTGCTCTTGGTTGAGCCCGCTCGGCCGGGCGTACAGAGGCATGAACTCTTCTCGATATGGCGGATCCACCCGGTACAGGATGCGATCCACGACATCCTCACGTGGCGGCTCCTTTCCGCGGAACTCGCGCGCGAAGACGATCTGGTGATGCTCTGGCGGCAGCGTCTGCGGCTCATCGATGGCCGTGCCACCTGACTCGTCGGCGAGGCCTCCGATGCGGACGGCGAGGGGGAGGCCCTCGATCTCGACCTGGGCGTAGGCGCAACGCTCGAGGATGTTCACGGCGAGCGTAGAATCCTCGCTGAGGTCCGGGCTGCGGAAGTAGAGGACCAGCGCGGCTACCACCTGGTCTGAGGGGAGCGCGAACAGCCATATCGCGTCGGATGGCGTTCCCGCGCTGCTGGCGGCGCTACCACCAAGGCCCACAACGCCTCGATCCGCACTGGGCGAAGATCAAGTTGGACATTGGTAGGTTGTAGGTTCGCTCCGGCGGCACGAATACGAGGCCACAAGTAGGGGTTCATGTCGGAGGGCCGACTGGACCATCAGGCCTATGGGAACTCCCTACAGCTGGTGTCGCTGAGTGTTCCGTGTCTCTGAGAAGGTCGTCGGCAGGACAGTCGGCCACAGGTGCGCCGATTCGAATCCTGCTGAGGGGCACGGGAACAGATCAGAGTTCTGTCCGTGGCCTTCAGTTAGCTCTTGCCCCTGCGCGCCCTGCGCATCGCGCGTCGCAGCCCAAGCATGGCCACCGAAGCCGTCAGCGCGGCCAGGGCGACCTTGGTGACGTCCACGACCGGCCTGACGGTCACGCCGTTAGGGCCGATGGCGATGATCGCCACCGGTCGCCCCATGGACCCGCCGCCCCCGCCAAAACCGCTCCCGTCGATGGACTGCTTGCCCGCAGGCGGCGCCTCCTCCGGCGCCGACTCCGCCAGCGCCGATTGCTTCGCGTCCCGCTTCGGCACCGGACCGCGACCCATCCCAACGCCGAAGCCACCACCGGAGGTCACCTCGGCAGCCGTGATAAGGGTGTAGCTCCCGGCGTCGACTGGCTGGCCGAAAACGGCGCCCGATTGGGCAGCGGCGAAGAGCTTCTCCAGCAGCTTCGGTGCCTGCTCGCCGGCCCGGTCGATGAGCGAGAGGGCTTCGTCCGGCGAGGCGTCCCTGCTGTTGGTCATGCTGCCACCCCCGTCCGGCGTCGGGACCAAAGCAGGCTGGCGCTGGCGGTCAGCACCGCGACACCCAGCAGGCCCACCTGGAGGATGCGGGTGACGTCGACGATCGGGATGCGGCGGGTCTGGCCGTCCTGCTCGACCAGCACGGCGGTCGGACGGTTCCAGACCAATCCTCCCTTCGGCAAGCTGACCACCAGCGCTCGCGACTGGGGCGTCACGGTGATCCCGTCTACGGTCGCCGACTCGGCCGACGCCTTGCGCACCCCAAACCCACGCCTGTCCATGACAGACCGCATGCACACCCTCCTCTTGGTCTCCGGTTGGTCTCCGGCCGGCGCGGATCAGCCGAAACATCGTCTGCAACACTCGTCAGGTTAGCCCTTCGGTCGCCCTGCACCGGTGGGTGCCAGCTATTCGGTCACCTCGGGCGACCTGTGCATACTCATGGATCAGCCCACCGAGTCGATCTCGTCGCATGACGCTCCCAGCCGGCGCGACCACAGCTGACTCGCCAGGCCCGAGCGGCGGTGCCTGCCCCAAGGCGCGGTGCGGACGGTGAACCTTGTAATGGTCGGCGTCCTCGGCCACCACCAACCGCAGCTGCCGATCCCCGAAGACCAGCATCCGGTCCAGCACCTCCCGCCGCACGGTACCAACCCATCGCTCCGCGTAGGCGCTTGCCCGCAGTGCCCGTACCGGCGCGCGCAGCGCCTGGATCCCCTCAGCTCACCGGCGCTCGCCCCGACCTGGGCGCTGGCCGCCGGAGACCCGCACGCCGAACTCCCCCACCACCGTGTCCCAACCGCCGGGCAGGGAGCGGACCCACCTGGGCACCACGGTCGCCGGCTTCCCGAACCTGTTCCTGCTGCTCGGGCCGAACACCGGGCTTGGCCACACCTCGGTGGTGCTGATGACCAAAACCAGCTCCCTGGCGGTCCGGGTCGGCAGAACAGCGCCAGCGAGCACTAGAACTTCGCCCGCGTGCCGGCAAGGCCGCCCGGCCTGCAATCTCCGGGACGAAGGACCCCTGTTCCCGGGCGAGTCCGGTGGCATGCTCGCCGCGTCGGCCAGACGACCCCAGGCACGCCAGACCCACTGGCAAGGAGCAGCGAGCGTGCTGGCCCGGCACCAGCCCGTCGGACGAGTAGCGAGGGAGGGATGCGATCGACATGCCACCGGACCATCCAGGAGACCACTCCTGATCGCGGTGCGCCTCGCCTCGCCGTCGAACAGTCGCGATGCCGGGATCTGCCCCGGGTGCTCGAAGACTTCGCCGCTGCCTAGGCAAGCAGGTCGCCGTCGCGGCTGGCGATGGCGGTCGCCCGGCTCAGCGGCCCACCTGGCTCCTCGACGAGGAGCCAGGGCCAGGAACAGCGGGTAGCGCTGGAAGTGCAGCGTATGGGCCAGCTCGGCCAGTCTCGGGTGCTGGGCGAACACCTACCTGGCCGGCTCAGGTGGCTGGGTCATCGGAGTGCTCCTTCTCGTCTACTTGGACGTCTCCGATCGCCTGGGCGGCTCGGGTCGCCTGGCCGGCGGTGCAGGCCGCGGTGGCAGCAGGGGGGTGTGGCCCTCGGGGTCGTCAGGGCTGCGGTGGCGCGGGCGGACCGGTACCAGCACCTGGCCGACGTCGGCGGGCAGACGCAAGCTGCTGCGCTCGCCCGACCAGGGCGCGGGCACCGCCACCAGCCGGTCGGCGAGCAGGTAGGCAGCCGTCTCATAGTTCACCCGCCAGCCGCGGAACTGTCGCCAGGCCTCCTCCGGCGTGCGCTCCATCGGGAACCCGACCGCCTCCAGGCGGTCCAGCCCTTCCTGGAACTCCTGCCGGGTGAGCGCGATCGGCGCGTCGGGCCGGGGGTCGGCGTCCACCTCGACCCGGTAGACGCCGGCCAGCGCCCGAAACCCAAGAAAGCCAGTGCGCAGGCAGTGCCGCGCCGCCGACGACACCGACGGCGCCCGGCCTGGGACCAGCGCCAGGTACAGGGCGGCGGCGTCCAGCACCGCCAGCAGGCTGACCACCCAGGAGCGCAGCGGGTACGGCGAACGAAACGACAACAGCCACGGGTAGTTCACGTGGCTCTCGGTGAGGTCGGCGGCCCACCGCTCCCAGTCGGTAAAGAACGGCCCCAGCGACTCCACGCTGCCGATGAGCTGCTCGCGGGCCAGCAGCTCCACCCCCCAGGCGGGCTCCCCGGCGCGGCTCTCGAGCATGTTCACCAGCGTCTCGCGGCGGTTGTACGCCCCGTAGATGGTGGGCAGGTAGCCGATCTGGAGGGCCACCACCACCAACCCGGTGGCCGCAGCCACAAAGGTCACCACGGTGGCCCCGCCTCTTGGGGAGGCGGCCAGGCCGAGGGTGAACAGCGACGAGCCAGACAGCCGCAGCGCCGCCATGAAGCCAGCGCCGTCGCCGCTCAGCGGCCACAGCAGCAGCGCATAACCCAGCAGGAACAGCAGCAGCCACGCCGCCAGCAGCACCAGCAGCGCCACCGGCCCAAGCAGGCCGAGCAGCCGGTCCTTGGCCTCATAGCGCCGCAGCCGGCTGGCCGCGGTCATAAACGACTGCTTGACCCCTCGCCAGACCGCATAGGAGATGCGCGAGCGCACCCCTTTGGGCAGCACGATGCTGCCGACCACGCTGCTGAACGTCGCGCCGACGATCACCATGCCGAGCACGAACCCAACCCACCTGCCCAACCCGACCATGCTTCCTCCGGTCTCACCCGCCCCGCGGTGCACGAAGATCGAGGTTCAGGGTGACCCAGAGTACGAGCCACTCCCGGTCCGCGGCGTAGGTGGAAGACACCGTCACCGTGCGGTATTTCGCAGTCTGTGTCTGTTCCCTTTTCGATCTGCCCATGCCGCGAGGAGTTCCCCGATACCGGCGTCCGTACGATCGGCGCGCTGGAGATCCCGGTGGTCATCGGGCTGCTGCTGCCGGCGGTGACCGGCATGGCGACCGTGCTGGTGCCGCTGGCAGCGGTCGGCCTGGCGGTGCTGATGGTCGGCGCCGCCGTCGTCCACCGACGCCGCGGGGAGCTGCAGATGATCGGCATCAACACCGTCCTGCTGCTCCTTGCCCTGGTGGTGGCCTGGGCCAGGTTCGGGCCATACTCACTCTGAGTGACCAAGACGACGGTCGTCCAGCTCCCCGGGGAAAGATCCCGTGTCCAACTAGACCGATGCGGTCCTGGAAGTGATGTGATGCGCCCGATCGTCGGCGATCTCACGCCGCCGGTGGATCTGGACCGCGACCATTGGCGCGGCGGTGGGCACGCCGCAGTCACCCTGGTCGAGTACGGCGACTACGAGTGCACTACAGTCGCATGGCCTTCCGCACCGTCCAACGGCTGGAGCAGCAGCTCGGCGGCCAGCTGCGGTTCGTGTTCCGCCACCTTCCTCTCGCCGCCATCCATCCCCATGCGCTCGCGGCCGCCTATGTCGTCGAGGCGGCCGCGGCTCCAGGGCCAGTTCTGGCCCATGCACGAGCTGCTGTTCCACTGCCAGAAGGCCCTAGAGGACGCCGACCTGCTGCGCTACGTCGACCAGCTCGGGCTGGACCGCCAGTGCCTTGCCGTCGACCTGGAGGGCCCATCGGTACGGCAGCGAGTCCAGGCCGACATCGACAGCGCCCTGGCCAGCGGCGCCCAAGGGACCCCAACCCTGTTCATCAATGGCCGGCTGCACCTCGGCGGCTACGACGAAGCGACCCTAGGCGCGGCCTTGGCTGCCGCGATCACGGCGCGGGGTGGCAGGTCGAAGCCTTGAAGGTTCGACCGGAGGGACTGCCATGCGGTTGATCTCTGCACAAGACCTCAAGCAGAAGCTGCCACGCCCGCAGCGCCCTGGTGGCCGACCCCAACGCGATCAGCATCGGTGGGCAGGTCGCCGGTCAAGCCGATCACCGACGGGCGCCAATGTCACCGGTGACCCGGGGGAAGACTAGTCTGACCGGTCGGGGTTGGGTGACGTGTGGTGACCTGCCTCGCCGTCTGCTCTTCAACCGCTCGGTGGATGCTGGGAGACTTCGCTATGCCAGCGTCCACGACGAAGTCAAGGGGGAGGGGTCGTGCGCTTCAGCGCCGTCTCGGTGACTGGCAACTATCCGGACCAGCCCGTGGGATCGGGGTGAGCCGCCAGCCGCCGGTGTGGCACGAGGAGTATGGCAGCGGGGCGCCGACCTTGCTGCTGCTCCACGGGCTCGGCGCAACCGGTGAGGTCTGGCGCGGTGTGTGCGAGCTGGCCTCGGCCTGGCCGGGTGCGCGCGTGCTCGTCGACCTTCCAGGCCACGGCCGCTCCGGGCACCTCCCCAGCTACTCCTACGATGCGCACGCGCGCCAGCTCCAGGCCCTACTGGCCAGGCAACCAGGCCCGGTGGTGGTGGCCGGGCACTCCATGGGGGGCTACCTCGGCATCCTGCTGGCCAACCAGCGCTACCGGAGCGACGTGGCAGTGGTGGTCGGCCTTGGCATCAAGGTCCGCTGGAGCAAGGAGGAGGTCGAGGGGTTACAACGCCGAGCCGGCCAGCCGGTGCGCTGGTTCCAGACCCGGGAGGAGGCGGCCGTGCGCTACCTGCGCTCGGTCGGGCTGGAGGGGGTGGTGGAACCGACCGGCTCGATCGTGTCGTCAGGCATCCTGGAGGTCGAGGGCCGCTGGCGCCTCGCCTTTGACCCGGCGGCCAACCAGGTCGGGCCACCCGACATGGAGCGCTCCCTCCGCGAAGCCCACGCTAAGGTCACCCTGGCGCACGGCACCGGCGACCCTATGGTCAGCACCGAGGACCTGACCTCGCTTCCCGCCGCTACCCAAGAGCTGCCCGGGCTTGGCCACAACGCGCACGTGGAGGACCCGGCGACCCTATGGCGGCTGATCGCCTCGGCATCCCGAGACGGAGGAGTCCTCTAGGTGGGCGCTGTTCTTTGACGGCTTGAGCGTGTTTGCGGGTCGAGTGTCGTCGCGCAGGTGCGGCTCGCTGCTTGATCGCCGGTCAGGCCGGCTGCACCCGCCAGCCGCTGGTGGTGGAGTGGACCCCGAGGGCGGCGAAGCGGGCCAGGTGACCGCGCCGGCCAGCAGCTTGAAGTCCTGGGTCACGCGGACCAGCCCGCGCACCGGGGCGCGTCGGCCGCCGTGGCGGCGGCGTAGCAGGTGCGCGAGCTTGCGCTCCACTTTGGGGCGGGTCGCCCGGTAGTCGGCCTGCCAGGCGGGGTCGCGCTGGCGGGCGCGGGCGGCGGCCAGCTGGGCTTCGTGAGGGTGCATGGTGACGACCCGCCCCCGGGCGCTAGTGGTGCACGAGGTGCGCAGCGGGCAGACGCTGCACACCATGCCGAACCGGGCCCGCCCACCACCGCGGCCGTGGTGGACCGGGCGGATCATCACCCGCACGCGTGCTGGGCAGGTGACCGTGGCGGCCTGGAGGTCGATGCGGAACTGGTCTTTGGCGAACCGGCCGCCGGGCGCGATCGGGATCTGGGCTTTGACCATCGGCACAAGCCCGTGCTCATTCAGCCAGGCCAGGTGCGCGCCGGTGCCGTAGGCACTGTCGCCGTAGACCACCCCCACCAGCCCAGCCTGCCGCGCCAGCCCGCAGGTCACCCGGAAGATCCGGTCCGGGTCAGCCGAGGCGTGCAGCCGAGCGCGGAAGTCCACCAGCACCGTAGCCGCAAACGAGGCTGTCTCCTCCCCGGCGACCGCATCGGCCACACCGGCGGCATACCGCCAGCGCGCATCGAAGGCGAACCGGTCGGCCGCCTCCCGGTCACTGAGCCCTTCCAGGCGCTGCAGCACCATCACCACCGCCAGGATCTGCGGCGGCACCGAGCGCCGGCCCCTCGGCTGGAACAAGTCAGCAAACAGCTCCGGTGGGAACAGCCGGCCCCGCTCGTGGGCCAAGAATCGGTACACCGACCGCTCCGGCAGCGCGGCCTCGCACCAGCGAGCACCAGCGGTGGGCAGATCTGGGCGGCGCAGCGGGCGGCCAAGCGTCACGGGAGGTCCTCCAGGCGGCGGCGAGGCGAACCTCCCAAGCCTGGCAGCTCGACCAGTCAAGGACAAATCCGTCACAGAACAGCAGTCACCTAGACCGAACGGGGAACCACTATCGACGATCGTTGGCTGACGATCGATCGGCGAACGCGACGCCAACGGCAGCTCGTGGGTGTTTTGGGGGTGTTTTGGGGGCGGCGCTATGGAGCAGGCACCATGAGCGACCTGGCCGGTCGTCGGCTTGGCCGCTACGAGCTCCGCGGGGTCATCCGCCACGGCGGCATGTCCACCGTGTACAAGGCCTACCAGCCCTCCCTGCAGCGCCTGGTCGCCGTCAAGGT
>WNGQ01000655.1_pt1 | contig 41645 bp, 43 predicted proteins | sample 5407661 | NCBI WGS metagenome assembly WNGQ01 (sample SAMN13153382, study PRJNA577476) | soil metagenome | isolation source: 60 cm soil or saprolite under Garry oak tree replicate 2 | place: USA:California | collected 2016-06-15 | reverse complement strand
GGGTCCGCTTAACCAAGCAGGCCATGGCCGAAGTGGAAACCCATGTTCAGCGCTTGATCGGCCTTGAACGATGGTTCGTGGATATTTCTTGCGCTACGCCTGCTTCACCGGATACGTAATTCTTTTTGTTTCCCTAAGAGAGATGGCCCAGGCGCTCGCCGACCTTTTTGGTCTTACGCTTCCCGTCTCTCAGAAGAAATTGGTCGAAGCGCTATCATATAGTGTGTATCCTTGCTCCGTCTCCCCCACTGAAATCCCAGAGGGCAGGGTAACACCGGCCTGTCAGCAGATGCTCAAATGGTAAAAAAAGCGGTTCAGGCAATGCATCCCAGGAAAACCAGTCTACGGCTGACATTTCCTGCCCTGCTTGCATCGTTGGAGTACCTGAGACGTATCTCCCTGTCATCCAGATGGTGAGAGCATGCGCTTCGCGTGCCTCAGACACCTCATTGGTGATGGCGAGAAACGTGACATCGGCGATGATCACGCCAATCACGTCCTGCACCGCGCGCATAGTACTCTCCTCAAGCAGTTCTCCATACTCCAGGTGCCCTCCTGGTGTCGACCATGTTGCGTCTCCGTCCCCTTTCCCGCCCTTCATCAGCAGTACCCGGTCGTCTTTGGTGATGAGGACGCCTATTCCTACCTGTGGCCGCTTTGGCATAGGTGCATTTCCCTCCTGTCAATGGTTCTCTGTGCAAACATCTTCCTCACATCGTGGTGTCCTGAGACGTAAGCGTAGCGGCATCACCTCATCATATTGCTTTGAGCAAAGAATGTAGCGAGTCGTTGTGCGACGATCCACGGAGACTCAATGGCAAGCCAGTGACCGTTCTGAGGAAAATGTTCTACGTGTGCGCTCCCGAATTGTTCTGCATACTCTGGTGTGATAAAGGGATCTTTATCTCCCCAGAGCACAAGGGTAGGAGCATGGTCTGTCAGGGCATGCAGACGGTCTTCCCACCCAACGAAATCCTGCGGATTGATGCTGCGGTACAATTTCAACATCATGCGGCGGGTCTCAGGTTTTGCCAGCGAGAGGGCATAGGACTCACGGACATACTCTGGACTTACTAACGGAGCATTTTGACGCATCATCTTTTCTTGCAAAGACAGGGTCACCGTTGCCATCACTGCATCTCCGAGCAGCGGTATCCGCAATAAGCGAGCTGTTCCATGCCAGCGATAGCGTGAACTAAAGTTGGACCCGCCGACAATGGCAAGGCGTCCTACCTTTTGCGGATAGGCCGCGGCCCAGGACAGACCATAGGTTGCCCCAAAGTCTGCGACGACGAGGTCGAGCGGTGTGGGAATGGCAGCATCTTCTATGAGTTCGTCGAGAAAACGAGCCATGTTCTCCAGAGAGCAGGTGAAATCTGCCGGGGCAGGAGAACGCCCAAACCCCGGCAGGTCAGGAGCGAAACAGCGGTGTTGATCCTTCAACTGCTCGATCACGCCACTCCACATCTCCGCCGAGTCAGGAGCACCATGCAGGAAGAGAACAGGGGAACCTGATCCACAATCGGCCAGGTAGACGTTGACCCCTTGAATAACGAGCGACATACTGTCCTCCTATAAGGATATTCTTGTTAGGAGTATCCTAGTTTCTATGACTTCTTAATTTGTTTCTGATACTTTTGCCATCGTCGCGTTTAGCTGACGACGTATTCAAGCTTAGCGGCCCGCTTGAGTGCACGGAACTGCAAGACTTTGGCGTTTCCCTCTGTCACCCCCATCCGTACAGCAGTCTCTCGAATCGAGAGACCAAGCAGAAAACGGCAGGTCAGGATCTCTCGATCACGCTCGGGTAGTGCCTGGAGGAGACGCTGTGCGTTGTCTGCTGAACTACTGCTTAACTCGCAAAGCTTGTCTTCTTCTTCATTTTCAGTTGGGCCCTCCCAACCAGCTTCTAATAGGGCGTCCAACGAACTTGCCGCTGAACGATAGAAAGCTCGCCAGTAATCAGCAACCGTGGTACGCGCAACTTGAAACAGCCAGTTCCGAAGACTGAGTGGACTTCGCCCATGCTCGATGCTACGAACAGCTTTAATAAAAATTTGTGACGTTAGATCCTCGGCTTCTTCTCGGTTCCTGACCTTACTGTACACGTAGCGATAGATTGGACGAAGGTTCTCTTGATAAAACGTATGGAACGCCTGCCTATCTAGAGTAGCAAGTTGTGCCGGTGAGTTGTGTTGCATAAGTTTTTCTTCCACAGCGTGTACAGTCTGTCCTTTTCACAGAGCAGAAGGGTATATGAGAAGAGGTGTGAAACGATTAGTGAAAGCCACACCAGCGCTGGCGTCGCTTCCATTCCGGGCCATCGACCCCGTCGGAACTGTTGGCACCCCATCGGGCTGTTGCCAGGTCGAGGACAATCAATGCTATAAACAGGAAGAAGATGGTTATCATGATTTGCTCCTTTCAAAAAGACGTTTGATGAGAGCCACGACCAGGAACGCAACGGGCGGGCAGTACACAAACAGACCAGATACTTCACCTGGTGATGAAAATATATACTTTTTAAGCCGCTCAATACATCGGAAGAATCTCTGAATCCTGGAAGTCATTGAGGAAGGCAGGGATTCCTGCTATGCGAAGAAATACCCATTCAGCCGTAGAATGGGGCGAAAGGTCGGCAGGTGAAGTAGGGGTATCAGGTCAGACCATGGCGGATAGCAAAGGCGGCAGCGGCGGCGCGGTTCTCACTGGTGGTCTTGTTGAAGATGTGGGTCAGGTGATGGGCGATCGTTTTCTCGCTCAGCCTCAACTCCTCGGCAATCTCGCTGTTGGTCAGCCCTCGTGCCACCAGGCGTAATACTCCTACTTCTCGTGCTGTCAGTCCAGCAGGATAGGTGGGTGATGGAGTGGCCACCGGCGTGGTTGGTGCTGAGACCATCTCTTGCTCTTGCAGAGTGAGGGTCTGCTCAAGTGTCATGGTGCGTCCCTGTGCCCATGCGCTGGCGAAGGCTGCTGCACCCAATTGGGCGCGTGCAGCAGCAACCCTACGCTCATAGTTGGCGCGCTCGATAGGTGCAATGTGCATACCGACCGATTCACATAGAACTTCTGCAGTACCCCAGAGCCGTGCCGCCCGGACAAACTCATCCTGCCTTGCTGCCAGACTTGCCAATCCATCCAGGCAAGGGACTATCAGCCACACATTGTTCAAGTCCCTACCAATCGCCAGGCTCTCCTCGTAAAGGGCAGAGGCTGCTGTATGATCGCCATGAACACTGACCACCCGAGCGAGTAGAGACAGTGACTCAGCAGTGCTATACCGAGACCCAACTTCTCTGCTGAGTCGCACACTCTCCTCAAGCAGCGAACGGGCTGTAGCGATATCGCCTCGGTTGAATACTATCTGTCCACGAAGTGCGTTTGCAGAGGTGAGGCTATCCTTGTCACTTAATTCTCTGGCGAGTGCCAATCCCTCTTCCAGCAAGGAGTCTACTCTTAGCTGGTCTCCCTGGGACACAAAGAGTACCTTTGCCAGTTGGATAAGCGAAAAGGCAATGCCTCGCTTATGCTCGTTCTTCCTATGCAGTGTGAGACTCTCCTCTAACAAGGCACACGCCCCGGTATACTCCCCCTGGCCAATGTCATAGAGTGCTTGTTGGTAGAGCAACCAGGCGATGGAGTCAGTTTGACCCAGCTTTCTAGAGAATGCCAGAGCTTCTCCTATCAGAGAGCTTCCCGCTGCCAGATTACCTCTTTGATAGAGAGAAGACCCCAAGAGTTGGAGGGAGAATACTATTCCCTCCTGATCTTCGAGTTCTCGGAACAATACCAGGCTTTCTCGAGCCAAAGCTTCCGTACGCGGATAATCGCTCTGGACAACGGCCAGATTCGCTGCTGCAATGAGGGCCTTCGCAAGGATCGGTATGGCGACTCCTCTGCCTGCTGCCAGTGCGCGTTCCAGGAAGGTCCGTCCTTCATTCACAAACGCACGCACCAGCTAGAATCGCCGTAGTGCGCCCCCCAGTCGCAGGCCTATCTCGATGCGCTGCTGAGTTGCGCCTGGCTCTATCGACCATTGTAACGCAGCACGCAGATTGCCATGCTCGCGCTCTAACCGTTCCAACCACACCACTTGCTGCGGTCCCCCATATTCTGGTTCCGCCTCTTCGGCCAGGGCCAGATAGTAGGCGGCATGAGCTTGCCGGGTCATCTCCTCCTCCCCGCTGGCGGCGAGAACCTCCAGGCCGAACTCGCGGATCGTCTCCAGCATCACGAGGCGCGGCTCCTCTCCCTCTCGCTCGATCTGTAGCAGCAGGCTCTTATCGATGAGCGATGCCACTCCATCCAGAACCTGTCCTGCCTCATCAGCATCTGCGTGATACAGCGCCTCAACCGCCTCCAATGTGTAGCTTCCGACGAAGACAGAGAGCCGCCGGAAGAGCTGCTGATCCGTCACATCTAGCAGGTTGTAGCTCCACGCAATGGTGTGACGCAGCGTTCTCTGGCGAGCCGGAGCACCCTGTACACTGCCCGTCAATACGTCCAGCCGGTGGGTCATCCGCTGGAGGAGTGCCCGGGGTGGGAACAGCTTGATACGGGCCGCCGCCAGTTCAATCGCCAGTGGCAAGCCGTCCAGGTGAACGCAGATGGCGGCAATGGCCTGAAGATTCGCCTCCGTCAGGGCCAGGTCAGGCTTGATGGCTAATGCCCGCTCCAGGAAAAGGGCCACCGCCGCATACTGTGAGAGGTCATCGTTCGCTGAAAGCTGCGTCCGTTTGGGCAGTGCCAGTGGGGGAACAGGAAACTCGTGTTCTCCCTGGATGTGCAGCACGGCACGGCTGGTCACCAGGATTTTCAGATGTGGGCAGGTGATCAGGAGTTCCGCCAGATCCGGTGCCGCCGATATCACCTGCTCGAAGTTGTCCAGCAGCAGCAAGAGGTGTTTGTCACGCAGGAAGGCTTTGAGATACTCCATATGTTCGGTTGGCACGCGTTGTCCAATATGTTGATGTTGCAGGCCGAGCAAGTGGGCGATGGTGTCAATGACACTCACGGGATCTGTGACGGCAGCCAGTGGCACGAAATAGGTCCCATTGGCAAACGTATCAAGCAGTTCAGTCGCGATTTGCAGACCCAGGCGTGTTTTGCCAATGCCGCCCATCCCTGTGAGAGTCATCAGCCGTACATCGGGGCGTTGCAAGAGAGCGGAGACCTCCATCACCTCCTGTTCACGTCCAACCAGTGAGCTGAGTTGCAGAGACAGATTGTTCAACCGGACATCAAGCGTCCTCAGGGGCGGGAAATCAGCAGGCATGTCCGCCATGACCACCTGGAAGAGACGTTTGGGATCACGAAAATCCTTGAGGTGATAGAGGCCCAAATCCCGCAGGGTCACACCCTCGGGCAAGTCGTGTGCCACCAGTTCCTGGGTCGTCTGTGAGAGGAGCACCTGCCCACCATGCGCGGTACTTAAGAGCCGCGCCGCGAGGGCTATGTCAAGGCCGACATAGCCCTCGGAGGAACGCTCCGGCTCACCTGTATGTACACCCATACGCACACGCACCTCCACACCTTCGGGCCAGGGATGGGAGGTAAAGCTGCGTTGGGCGGTTACAGCCGCTGAGACGGCATCGGTAGCGCGGGCAAAGGCGACGAAGAACGCATCTCCCTGGGTATCCACTTCATGACCATTCCACTGCTGAAAAGCGGCACGCAGCAGGTGTCGGGATGTTGTGAATATGCGCGCATAGCGGTCGCCCAATTGTTGGAGGAGTTGCGTTGATCCCGCGATATCGGTGAAGAGCAGCGTCACCGTCCCCCCCGGCAGGTTGCGTGCGAGACTTGCCTCAGCTTTGACCGGACGCTCTGAAACTGGAGCAACAAGAGTTCCTTCAGCGGTTGCTGCCCGGCTCGCCTCTTCCAGGGCCCTAGCAAAGACCTGAACACTCGCAAAGCGTTGTTGTGGGTCCTTTGCGAGAGCGATCACTACCGCCTGTTCAACCGCAAGCGGGATGGTTGGAACCTGCTCGCGTAAAGGAAGGGGAGGAAGAGAAGTGTGTTTGAGAGCGATCTCAGGAAATCCCCCATGAAAGGGACGGTCGCCGCTCAGCCACTCGTAGACAATGATACCCAGCGCGTACTGATCGCTAGCTGGACTCGCTTGTGCCTGGAACTGCTCTGGTGCCATGTAGGCGAGAGTTCCCGCCGTTTCTTGCGTCTTCTGGGGGCGTAGACTTTGTGCCAGGATGGCGATGCTAAAATCGCTCAGTAAGATCTCATGGTTCCGTCCGAGGAGCATATTCTCCGGCTTGATGTCGCGATGGATCAGCCGTTCATCATGCGCGTACTGTAAGGCATTGGCGACTTGCTTCACGTAGGTGACGACGATATCGAGCGGGAGTCGTGTCCCTTTGGGGTGGCGCTGGCATAGGTTCCCATGAGGGGCATAGTCCATCGCCAGAAAAGGCGTCGCATTTTCCACACCGTAATCCAGGACCTGGATGATATGGGGATGTCGTAAATGGGCAATAGTGCGTGCCTCGGTGAGAAAGCGATCCACGTCGGAGCTTGTCATCTGCTCATGCAGGACTTTTATGGCCGCCTGAGTCTGAAGATAGATATGCTCTCCGAGGAAAACGTCAGCGAAGTTCCCCCGACCCAGCAAGCGGATAAGGCGATAATTCCCAAGCTGCTCTCCTACACGGCCAACCACGGTCCACCTCCTTTTGGGTGCCCGTCTTCTCTTTACGGCTTCTCAATCTCTTCCGGCTCCTCCATTATACGTGAAACTTGGATCTCTATCAACTTATATGAGTCAAAATATTTTACACCCTCTCAACCGGCTCGCGCAGCAAACGATGAGAGGGTGTGTGCCAGCACACAGGTTTCTCTCTCTCGACAGTATTTGTTATGCCGGTCTAAGCACAACATTAAAGGATGGTGTGGAAAAGCTATATGTCAGCGCGGCTGCATCCTTATAGCACCATCCAACCTGATAATCTCCCCATTGAGCATCTCATTCTCAATAATATGTTTCGCCAGCGCCGCATACTCATCGGGGCGACCCAGTCGAGATGGGAACGGCACCTGCTGACCCAGCGAATTACGCACAGCCTCCGACGCACCTGCCAGCATAGGAGTATCAAAAGTACCCGGGGCGATTGTCATCACGCGAATACCAAAGCGGGCCAGCTCTCGCGCAATCGGCAAAGTCATACTCACTACCCCCCCTTTGGAGGCAGAATACGCCGCCTGACCAATCTGACCATCAAAAGCCGCCACTGATGCCGTGTTAATAATCACCCCTCGCTCACCCCCTTCGGTTGGTTCATTGGTAGACATAGCCGCTGCTGACAGGCGAATAGCATTGAAAGTACCTATCAGGTTCACCTGGATCACCCTTGTGAAAGAGGCCAGGCTATGCGGTCCATTCTTGCCCAGAACTCTTTCAGCGCTGCCAATTCCTGCGCAGTTAATCTCTACGTGCAGACCACCAAAGGTATCAACCGCCGCCTTCACAGCAGCCTGTGTCGATTCTTCCTCGACCACGTTGGTCTTCACAAACAATGCTGAATTCCCCAGTTCCCTCGCCAGCGCCGTTCCTCCCTCTTCATTCAAATCAGCAATGACCACCCTGGCACCGGCCTGGCTTAACAGCCTTACACACGCTTCCCCCAGGCCCGAAGCGCCGCCAGTGACCAGAACACCCTTATTCTGAAGTTGCATACCTGTTCCCTTTCTTCCATTGAAGATCGCTACGAAAAACAGTTCTTCAAGCACTATATCTTCTCTGAGCAAAAATGTCACGTGATATGAACAGCATACGCTATAATCAAAACATAGTGAACCCAAAATCAGGAGGAGGCATCACAGCAATGCTGGCAATTACAAATGGCACAATTATTGACGGTCTCGGTGGCGACCCGCACACAGCAATGACGCTGCTCATTGAAGATGAGCGCATTACAGCCCTTGGCCGCCAGGGTGAGATAGCAATCCCCCGTGGCACACAGGTGATTGACGCCATGGGCGGCAGTATTTTACCCGGCCTCATCGATACGCACGTCCACTTCGCATTGGAATATCCCGATGTACTGCGCGGCCTGCTCACCCCACCCTCGCTGCGTTTACTCCAGACCATTCCACGCATGCGCGCCACGCTAGACGCTGGCGTCACCACCGTGCGTGATGCCGGGGGAGCACCAGCAGGATTAAAGATGGCGGTTGAACAGGGTATCATCCCAGGTCCTCGCATGCAGGTCGCCATCAGCTTGATTTCACAGACGGGCGGACACGGCGACGGCTTCTACCCCTGTTGCGCCGATATCGGCTTCTTTGGTATCAGCTTCACCGACATGCCAAATGGCGTCGCCGATGGCATAGACGAGGTTCGTAAAGCAGTTCGCGAGATCCTGCGCGCCGGTGCCGACTGGATTAAACTGGCAACAACGGGCGGCGTCCTCTCCACCTCCGATGCGCCAACCTCGTCACAACTCACCGTCGAAGAGATCGCCACCGCTGTCTACGAGGCAGCCGCCCAGGAGAAACGCTGCATGGCACACGCCCAGGGCACACAGGGCATCAAGAATGCCCTGCAGGCTGGCGTTGCCTCCATTGAGCACGGCGTTTACCTGACCAATGAGCTGATCGATATGATGTTGAGCCAGGGAACCTATCTCGTCCCAACGTTAATCGCCCCAATTTCAGTCGTCCAATTTTCACAAGCGCATCCCGACCTTCTCCCTCCTATGATGGCCACAAAAGCTGTCGGTGTAATTGAGGCGCACAAAAAAAGTTTCCGCATGGCCGTTGAGGCCGGAGTAAAGATCGCCATGGGTACAGATTCCGGTGTTGGTCTCCACGGAGAAAATGGCAAAGAGCTACAGTTAATGGCCGAAAATGGCATGACCTCCATGCAAGCCATCCAGGCCAGCACATCTCAGGCCGCCCAACTCCTGCATCTCCAGGATACCCTCGGCACGCTTGAAGTCGGTAAACTCGCCGATGTGATTATCGTAAATGGCGATGTGCTGAGCGACATCAGCAAGATTGCCAATCCCGCCAATATTCAACTGGTGCTCAAAGCTGGTCGAGCAGCAAAGAACCTGCTCGAAGTGCCCGTACCCGTACTCAGTGGGTCGGGAGTCGTCACTAAGGCTTCCCAGAGCGAAAAGCAGGGAGGACCGTAGTCGCAAAAAGCTGGAGCGAGGCGAGATCCGGCAAATCTGGGAACATCAGGAAGAAGGAACGGATCCCCAGCCTGACATACGCTTGTAGACGAGCCACACACTGCTCTGGAGTACCGACTAGCGCATGTGCCAGGCGCTGCCTCGCAGCTTCGGCGGACAACCCCCGCACCAGTGCATAGCGCTCAACCCCCATCCGGATCATCTCTGCAGACGAGCCTAATATCACGGTCGCGTTATGCGTGAGTCCGATGGATGCAAGGGTTCTGCCCTCCTCTTCAGCCGCGCGCTCTAGAGTTTCCTTGTAATGCTGCCATTGCTCCAGGCTCAGGTCAAAGCCAACGTTGCACAAATCGGCCACACGAGCCACCGAGCGCAAGACGTAGTGTTCACCGTGCCCACCGACGAGAATCGGCGGCCCTCCCGGCTGCATTGGTCGAGGGTATCCGCCTCCTTCCACCGTGCCATAGAAGCGGCTCTTGAAGGGCCCTTCCTGGCCTGACCAGAGAAAGCGGATCAGCTGAATCCCCTCTTCCAGCTGCACCAGCCGCTCCTGCAGGGGTCGCCAGGGAATGCCAGCCGCCTCGTGATCTCGCTGGCTTCCACCTGCGCCCAGCCCCAGCACGAGACGTCCTCCAGATGCCTCATCCAGCGTCGCCGCCATTTTCGCCAGCACAGTCGGATGCCGGTACGTATGCGAGAGGACCATTGGGATCCCATAGAGACGATGGGTCACCATCGTCAGCATCGTGAGGGTGGTCCAACATTCCAAGCAGGGAGCAGCCAGCAGATCATACAGGCTGGCGCCATCGTACCCCAGATCGTCGGCCGCCTGCCAGATGGCCAGCAAGTGCTGGTACGTCATGTGTGCCTGGTGGACGCGGACAACAAAGTGGATGTGTTGTTCGCCCTCTTCACTGTTAAGCGGAGCGATCATCGACACGCGTCTCACTGTGTTCGATTGTACACATCGGGATAAGGCTTGGTGACAACCCGGGCACCATTGTTGATGAAGAAGCTGCGAATGATATTCTCGTAGTCATGGGCCTGGGTGGGATTGGCCGTAAGTGTCTTCACGAAGCGCTTGAGACGGCGCATGTAGTCGATCTTCTCGGCGCGGTCACCCCGCGCCTCGGCAATCATCTCATCCGGATCTTTGCCTTCGGCCTTACAGAACTCTTGAACGACTTGGAGGCGCCCCCCCCATTCTTCCTCGCTCAGGTGATACATCTTGTTGACGACATCCATCCACAACTGTATCGATCGATAAGCTCGTATGTCTGTAGGTCCGTTTCTCTGCCTATCCTCATTTGCACTCACGATCTGCTCCTTCTCTTCGTTCAGCATGGTGAGCAGGGAGCGTATTGGCCCTGCTCACCATTGCTCCTTGACGCGTTGCGATCATTAGACGGGATAGCCAAACATCCGGGCCAGATACTTGAGTTCATCGAAGCGATTGGGCTTCGGCTCACCCGTGGGCTGTGGCAATCCTTCGGCTTCGAGTTCCTCGACGACCCGCTCGTCGCGAGTAAATGGCCTGCCCCACTTTTCAAGGCAGAAGATCTCTTCGAACGGGAGACGCGGGCGAACACCACCGGCGTCCGGGTCCTCAATCGGGTAACCGATAAGCAGTTGCCAGACTGGCACGAAGCTGTCGGGCACACCGAGTAGTCGCTTGGCCTCCTCTTGCTTGCTTGGGGCAGCAATCATATGGAGGCAGGCTCCCAGCCCCTCATTAACCGCTGCTAACGTCGCCACTGCGCATGCCCCTACCGTTTCTGCGTAGGCGACGTTGGCACTCATCTCGTAGGGTAATCCATGCAGCAACTCATTGATTGCAGGCATTCCTGCCGGCATCGTTTCGCCATGGAAAATGGCGCCCTCAATCGACTTCGTGTTCCAGCCAAAGGCGGCGGGTAGAGCTCCGACATCGACGAGTTCCTTTGTCCTGTTGGCAAATGTCTCAGGTAGAGCGCCTTCCGGGTCGGCATAAAAATAGATCCAGACAGGTGCCTGGGTATGTGCCCCTTGCCAGTTGTCACACGCCAGTAACTGATCGCGTACGCCTGGATCGATCTTGTCGCGCTCGACGACCACAGCGCGCCAGGGCTGCAAGTTGCCAGGACATGTCGTCAGGCGCACTACCTCGAGGATGCGCTGAATCTTCTCACGGGGAACCTGTTCCCATGTCTTAAACCAGCGAATGCTCCGACGTTTGCCAACTGCTTCTAAGAACTCCATAGGTCTTTTCTCCTTTCAGTTGAAGGGGAGAAAACGGATGACGAACCGTTTCTCCATGAACATCGACAATAGCAAAACACAAGCCAACTCTTGGAGCAATCAATCTCTGGGCTTAAATTTGACGCTTTCTGCCTTGCCAGTACTGCTCGCGCAACTCACGCTTGAGGATCTTGCCGTAAGCATTCTTGGGCAGCTCCTGGACAAACTCGACCGTCCGCGGCTTCTTATAGCTGGCCAAGTGCTGCCGGCAGAGAGCATTTACTTCTTCCTCAGTTACTGTCATGCCAGAACGCAGTGCTACGATCGCCTTGACACTTTCGCCCCACAGTGGGTCGGGAACACCGATCACAGCAACTTCGTAGATCGCCGGGTGCTTGAGCAGAACCTCCTCGATCTCCCTCGGGTAGATATTATTGCCTCCGCTAATGATCATATCTTTCTTACGGTCGAGCAGGTAGAGGTAGCCCTTTTCATCCATCATACCGATATCGCCCGTATGCAACCATCCCCCTCTCAGAGACTCAGCCGTTTCGTCAGGTCTATTCCAGTACCCCGCCATGACAACGCTCCCTCGTGCGGCAATTTCGCCAATCTTCCCGGCTGCCACCTCGTGATCGTCGTCATCGACGATACGCACCTCCACATCGGTGCGGGGAATCCCTGCCGAAGCGAGGCGCTGGTCCGCATCCGGGTCGCCATGCGTCACGTGCTCTTCTCGCCGCAGGTAGGAGATCGTCATCGGTGCTTCGCCCTGGCCATAGATCTGGACCAGCACGGGCCCAAAGGCTTCAACGGCCTGCTTCATGTCCTCGACATACATCGGTCCTCCGCCGTAAGGGATACAGCGCAGACTGCTCAAGTCGTAGGATCGGTACGGTCCGTTGAGCATCATCTTGATCTGCGTCGGGGCAAGAAACGCTATTGTAGTCACGCGCAGGTGCTGGATCAAGGCAAAGACCGTCTGGGGATCGAAACTGGGCGTGTGCAGAATAACACTCGTTGCGCCTTTGGCTATAGCTGGCAGTCCAAATAAACCACTCCCATGGGTGAGTGGTGCGGCATGAAGAACGACATCCTCAGGGGCAAGCGGGTTCACGTCCGTGAAATAGTTCATCATCATCGCCAGCAGGTTGCGATGGGTCAGCATTGCCCCCTTGGGCTTACCAGTGGTGCCAGAGGTATAGAACAGCCAGGCCAGATCGTCTGGATCGACCTCAGCGTCGGCGTTCATAGAGTCTGAGGCTGAGAGTAATGTCTCGTAGTCGAAGGCATCTGCAATGCTCTCAACTCCAACGAGCTGCAATTCTGGCATCTGCTTGTGTGCTTGGAGCGCGGAGGTTGCGTATTCACCTGTTGCCACCAGTACTTTGGCTTTGCAGTCCTGACAGATAAACGCCACCTCCTCAGGGTGCAATCGCACGTTAACCGGGACGACGGCGGCACCAGCACGGAAGCAAGCGAAGAGCGTCTCGAACATAGCAGGCCCGTTCCGCTGCACAAGTACCACGCGGTCTCCTGGACATACACCAAGGGATTGCAAAGCCCGGGCCAGCTGACCAACCCGCTGGTTCAACTCAGCATAGGTGAGTTGCTGCTCACCATGTTGGATTGCCAGTCGGTTACCCTGGAGCCGGCTGGCCTTCGACAGAAGGGATCCGATGTTCATACAACACCTCGCTTCCGAAAGCTAGAGTGTACCCGAGATAGCTCTCCTGTGCCCATCTCAATCATAATTTAGCACACCCTCCGTCAGGTGTCGATGCTGTGCGATCACATACTTTCACGCTCAAGCAGCGCTGACCGGCTCCAGGAAGACTATGTAACCCTGCCCGCTAAGCGCCTGCTTTGCCCCTCTGGCATCTTCCTCGCTGGCCCTCCCCTGTCCCCAAAGGACCAGCGTGCCAGAGAAATGGCGAGGATCCCATCCGAGAGCTTCCCCCAGGCTCCGGATGATCTCATGGCCGATGAACTCCACCTCTTCGGACCGCATGTCGGAAGGAAGCCGGAGGTCGAGAGGGGTATTCCTGTAGTTTAGAAGGCCACCCCGCTCCAACACGATATCCCTCAGGCCAGAGCTGCCTAGACAGCGTACCATCTCAATATACGAGTAACTTTGCTTTAATTCCGCTGCTAGCCGGTAGCGGATCTCAAATCGGTATCGTTCCATAGAATCGGTTTCTCTCAGCCGCGGGCCGTCGTGTCTGCAAAACTCTTCAAATTTATTTATGAGCATGAGATACTGTTCACATCACCTCGGCGGAAGTGGGGAAATGTACAGGTTCCAGCAAAGGGGTTAAGCCCTTGCTCTTGATAAAGGTGAGACCTTCTTGCACCTTATTCTCTTCAGCATCCACTGAGGCGGTGACTGTCAAATTGCCCGTGAAGCACAAGACATTGCTTCCCCTGGCCTGGGAGAGACGATGCAGGATGACGTCCACGAGGACCTGGGCCCTATCGCCTCTGAGACCTGGCTCCAGGGGCAGGATCAGGCTGACACTCTCCCCGGCGAACGCGACCTCCTCCAGGACAATATGGTCGAAGTCACTGGCGGCCAGATTCTCAACAATGTCTACTAGAGGCCAGCGATGTTTTCCACAACAGGAGCGGGTGCTAATCTGCATCATGTACCTGGCCATAGTTCCTCCTTTGCCGTCAGGGATGGATGAACATTCCTTCTGCATCCACCTGGGAACACGAAACCATCCGATCCCTGACTAGCGTCGAGCCTGAACTGCCCCGCGTCGCTCGCTTGACCCTCAACCTCAATTATCGTGAGGCGTACGGATCAGGCTCGCCCGGGTGCCAGTCTTTAAAGTGGTTCAGAGCCTGGTTCGTCAGCAAGAACGGTTCGTTGCCTTCTCCCGCTCCGGCGTGCATGGTGCGGTAGTAGTCGACGTCCAGGTGGTGAATTTGGGCCGTGAACTGACACTGGATGGGGTTGGTAAAGGCAGGACAGACGCCCCACTTGTTGACAATGTACTCGACGGTTTTCACGGCCGCCTCGTACGCCCATTCTGAGATCTTGATATTCGGATCATCCAGGATGGCCTGCATCACCTCAGGCTTGTAGGGAGCCTGGTTGCGTATGGCCCAGTTGTCCTCCTTGGAGAAGTGTGCGCCCCGCTTGTAGCGGACGTCATGTACGTAGCGCAACACCGACTCCGCCGTGGGGAACTGAGGTGAGGGTACGACCGCCGCTTCCTTGATCCCAGGCAAGCCGCTCGATGTCAAGATCTTGTTGGGGTTCTTAACGGGGTCACGTTCAATGAACTGGAAGCCGAGGCCTTTGGCAACCTCGGGGTAGCCACCCAGCACGGCGTCGTCTACCAGGCCGCAAAACACCCAGGCGCCCAGGCCTAGAGCCTCGCTGATGAGGCGGATGTTCTGGACCAGGCAGCCTACCTGGTGGCCTGGCGTGGCCAGAAGCAACAGTTCATCGTAGAGAGGCACAGGGACGCCCAGTTCCAGCATTCCGGGCTTCACGAAATCGTCGCAGCCGCAGGGCTTGCCAGTGTCGGGGTCCATCAGGTAGACATGCCACCACTCATAGGCGGCGAACAGGAGATTGAACCATTCGAACCCCATGTCGGCCACGGGGAGGAACCAGGTGGAACCGGGACGGTTCACGTTGTACTGCCAGGGACCCACTACGTTGGCATGGGGAGCACCATAGGCATCAAAGGTGCTATCCCAGCCGACATCGATGCGCTTGTCAGAGATCTTGACGCGATCCTCTCGATACCACTTAAGGATCTTCCAGTAGTCGTCGGGAGAGGTGATCTCGATTGGAGCCATGCGCTCGGCGATGGGCCGGTAGAAGTAGGTACCGCTATCATTAACAATGAACAGGTCTACGGATACGTCGTTGCAAGGGGCTGGGATGGTGCGGCCGGCCCAGCACAACCATGTGCTCATGTCGCCTTTGACCGGCAAGTCGGCGGCAATCACACCATTGGGGCCACATGCGGCCCAGGCGATGATGGCCTCCTCCAGCTCTGAGAGCGGGTGCGGCTGCATTTTGGAGACATAGGCTGTGGGACCCTTCTCCTGGACGACGGTCTTTCCTTTGCCCCAGGTCATTGCCTCCGGCTGTCCAGACTCGTAGCGGTAGCCCATACCAAAACGGCGGCTGCGCACTGTGCTCAGGAGTTGCAGGATCGAGGGGGTCTGGGTGAAGGCTCTGTGGACAGCGGCCTTTTCTTCGTCGGTGATGGTCAGAGGCTTGACGCCTTGCTGATAGGCAGACTCAAATTGTAAAATAGCCATTGCTTTTCCTCCGTTACGGGCTCACTTGCTTGGCGTGAGTCAGCGTCAGCGAGCAAACTTACTGAGGCAATGTCCGCGCATCAATGGTTCGCTGTCTTGACATACCCAACCTCTAGTCACGTCAAGACGAAGTGCTTTCACTCACACCAAATGTTAGTTTGTTCTTCATTGTACAAATAGTGAACAACTCTACGAACCGTGCCATCAATCTTGCTATTGGCTTGCAAAGGGAACCTGGATATTCACAACTCCATCGAACGTTCGATAAAATAAAGTGTACTTATTCTTCTCTCCTTTGTCAAGTCTCCGATTCTCCCATACTCTTGTTTTTGGTGGCTTCTCACACTAAGCTATGAGCACGGCATCAACAAGAATCTTAGAGAACCTTCGATGAAGTTATCGAGCAAAGGGACGAAGATGGCCAAGTTTGAACGAGTTAATTTTCTTAGAGCAAGCCTGTCTCCTGAAGAAGTTCACCTGCATTCCTTTAAGGGTTTTCTATGCGAATGGCGTCGAGGACGGTTTTCAAGTAAAGAAACCCCCATCCTTATTGAAGATGCCGCCCTCCTGGGGCATGTTACTAATACTCGATTAATTATAGAAACGGGGAACATGGATACCTTGTCAATAGTACTTGGAGCATTGGGTCCAAAATTCCTTGAAAGGCTTGTCCCTCGTATGAATCTCTCAAGTGACTTATTCGACATGCAACAGAGGGAAAGAGAAACGAAGAATCATCTGGCCGATCAGATTGGTTATGTATCTTTCGACTTTTCAGATATGGACCATCTGGGAGTTTATGAGGTAGCCGCTTGCTGGCCCGTAATGAACTATAACATGAATGGAAGAGATCCCGCTTTCCTACCGTATAACCTATATAGTATCACTCAGTATACTGGAGTGATCGTTGGACCCCCAGCACCCGGTGAATTTGCTGAAGTAATAAGAGACCGAGGAGTCAGAATCGTGCGTATACCTCCGAGGCGTCTTAACTAGCTGGAGCAATGTCGGGGAGGTAAAGTTCCTTTGGATCAACGAGGTTCAGATCGTCTGCCCGCACAGGTTTTCCATGCCGCACGGCTCGTACAAGGCCCAGTGCCCAGTCTGCGTGCATAGAACAAACCTGTGTAAGCGAGAGCTCACCATATGACCGATACCAATTGGAAACTCCATTGCACATCTCGATCAAAGCAATGGCAGCCAATTTGGCATTTTGCACTTGAAATATCCCTATCATATTCCCTTGTAAGATGATCTCACGCCATATAGCATCGTAACGGTCGCGTAAGTCAATCACCCGCTGCCGTGCCTCGCCGCTCAGAGAGCGCAGTTCCGTATTAGCCACTTGCATCTGCTGCGCGTGCTCACCGTTATACCATACGTGTAATAGCACAAGCGAGGCTAGTTTCTGTTCAGGGGATTCAGTACTCGACCCAATTCGAAGTGCAGAGGTGACCATAGACGTAGCAGTATTCAGCAGGATATCAAGCAGGAGTTCTTCTTTCGTTCCCACATAGTAGTATAATGCTGAGACAGTGAAACCTGCCTCCGAAGCAATCTCTCGGATACCTGTTGCTTGAAATCCTTGCCGGGCAAATAGGCGAAGTGCCACTTCCCGAATCCGTTCCTCTGTCCCATTCACGACCCGCCGCTGCTTGGATGGAATGTGCATAGTTTTTAAAGAGTTCTCCTCATTGAACGCTTTCTCAGTTCGCTGTTACTGAGTATACAGGAAAAGGCATACAGCCAATCACCATTGCAACTATTATACCAAATTCACTCAGCCTTTGGCGAGTACTTCCCATTCACCTTTATGTTATGTTGAAAACATATGCATAAGTATACTGTTAAAGGATTGACAAAGGAGAAAACGCTTCGTATAATTATTTCATCGAACGTTCGATAAGCCACCTTCTTAAGGAGATTCTGGCTCTCAGCAAAAATTTTAAGGCACTGCCCGGCCTCGTCTTTCAGTTTGTTCGTTGTGTTTACTTTTTAGGCTCACATGTGCACAGTTATCCGGCTAAAGCACATGTCTTTACCGGCGGGACCTGGGATCGCGAAGTGGTCGGTACCTCGTCTCCAGAGATCCGTAATGATTGAGCGGAAAAGAGAGGAAGACAATGCGAAAGGTGAGAGTAGTCGGAGCCGCCATGACAAGGTTCGGGAAGTACGTAGATCGCGATCTCCGCGATCTGGCCGAGGAAGCGGTCCACAACGCCGTACAAGATGCGGGCCTCGACTTGAAGGAAGTAGAGGCTGCCTATGTCGGCAACTCGGTTGCCGGATTGATCACCGGTCAGGAAACCATACGCGGTCAGGTCGTTTTGCGCAAGACGGGAGTATTGGGGGTACCCATTGTCAACGTCGAAAATGCCTGCGCGAGCGCATCTACAGCGTTTCATCTGGGCTGGATAGCTGTTGCCTCGGGCTTGTATGATTGTGTCCTGGCATTGGGAGTGGAAAAGCTCTCCGACCCGGACAAAGCCAAATCGTTCCGAGCGTTTAACTCCGCAGTGGATATTGCAGAGCTCACCGAGATAGAAAAAAAGCTCGGCAGGAGCGACGAAGAAGCGAAGGAGAGAAGCCTGTTCATGGATCTCTACCTCTCTATGCTCAATCCCGATGAACCTGCCAGCCGGGAGGTGGTCGGCGGGATAACGCGCGAACAGATGGCGCTGGTCTCTGTGAAGAATCACTATCATGGCAGTATGAATCCCTTTGCCCAGTATAGGGAAGAAGTAACTTTCGAAGAGGTCCTGAAGAGCAGGCATGTGGTAGGCCCACTGACTGTCCTTATGTGCTCCCCCCTGGGAGATGGCGCTGCGGCTGCGCTTATTGTGAGCGAGGAGTTCGCTCACCGCAAGGGTCTCAAGGGGCCGAGGGTGGATGCTTCGGTACTCGTCTCAGGCCGTGGAGACGACCGCTCAATGGCTCCATCCATCGGGCGAGCCGCAACGCAAGCATATGAAATGGCGGGGATCGGCCCAGAGGACATCAATCTGGCTGAGGTGCACGATGCCGTTGCTCCGGCGGAAATCACCATCTACGAAGATTTGCGGTTTTGTGCTCCTGGAGACGGGCCAAAACTGATTGAAGACAGGGTAACGTGGTTGGGAGGGAAACTCCCCGTCAATACGTCAGGAGGGTTGTTGGCTCGAGGACACCCGATTGGGGCAACAGGATTGGGCCAGATCGTGGAAGTGGTCTGGCAACTGCAAGGCAAAGCTGGGAAGAGACAGGTGGAGAACTGTAAGGTTGGCTTGACTCAGAACGGCGGTGGGCACATCGGCTTTGACCTGGCGGCCATGGCGGTTCACATCTTCTCGTCGTAATGCTATATTCGTGTTGAGGCAATGACATCTCAGTCCTTTTGTTGCGAAGACACGTTTCCTTGAATGGCTCTCTTCGCCCCTTCATCTACAGCCCTAGCATCTAGGATTTGAGCTGCTCCAGCACAGAAGGAATCTTCTTGAAATCCTCTTCCAGCGTGCTGCGTATTTCTGGACTGCGGAGCGCCGCCGCTGGATGATACAAAGGGAAGACATGTATAGGCCTTCCTTGCCAGTTCACCGTGTGCAGCGTCCCATGCACCTGCGTAATTTTGTCTGTTGGTAAAAACTTCGCCAGAGAAAATCGTCCCAGGGTTACAATAAGCAGCGGTTGAATGATAGCAATCTCTTCATTGACATACGGCAAAAATGCTGCAATTTCAGCAGCTGATGGTGGCCGGTTATTCGGGGGACGGAAACGGACAATATTTGAGATATAGACATCTGCTCTCTGCATACCGATGCGTTCAAGCAGCGTATTTAATAATTTTCCTGCCTGTCCTACAAACGGCCTTCCCTGTTTATCTTCTGATTGACCTGGCGCCTCACCAAGAAAGTAAATCTTTGCGTCTGGATTGCCCTCTCCAAAAACTAATTGTGTCGCCTCATTACGAAGCGGAAGGCTCATATCTTGCTCCATGCGATCACGAAGCTGTTTCAGTTGATCCTGTTTCGTCGTCATCAGAACGTACCTCGCCCTTCCTTCCATTGTCGCACCATGTTACCATACCAACGGCACCTGATACAATCTCCCTGCTTGTAACGCAGAAAAAGCACCAATTGCAACGGAAAACCCATGTCCCAAAAAATACGGCACTCTCGTCTAAATAGCAGAGCCGAAACTCTGTTCCTGTTAAAACACAGAGATTTCCACCTCTTTCCTGCTCCTATACGCTGGAGGCCAGGTATGAATGTATTTATCAGCTACCGGCACAAAGACTGGGGGATTGCGCGACAAATCGCCGAACAATTGCGGCGGCGTGTCAATGGGTATGTATTCTTTGATGAAAGAAGCATTGATCAGGCCGACTTCGAGAAGAGCATTCTCTCCCACCTGCGACAAAGCCAGGTTGTGGTCATCATTGTCACAGATAACACTTTCGCTGCCGATCGCATAATACAGAGCGATGATTGGATTCGCCGTGAGATGAAAGAGGCTTTATACCAGGGGAAAGACATCGTACCGGTCAGGATTAACGCTCCTTTTCCTCCGAAGCACCAGCTTCCTCCCGATATCCAAGCTATTGCGCACATGAACAGCCTCGAACTGTATCCCGGTCATCGCGTCTTTGAAGCTGGCCTACAGAACCTCGTCGATTTTATCAATAGAATCTCAGGTTCTGAAGGGGAGAACATCCTCTACAAAACAAAAGAAGCTTTGCTACAAGGGAACTACTTGGGCGCGCGGCGCGAACTTGAAAAGGTCTTAGACGTGCTTGATACCTACGCCGAGCCACAGTACATCGCACGTGGTGATTTCTACCGGGCGCTCATCCAACTCAATGGCAAGCGCCCCTATATACAAACGTTTCCAACCATGCGTGAGGTTGAGACCTGGATGAGATCAGCCATCAACCGGCACAAAACCCTGACCTACCTGCTTGGACTAGGTCTGTTCAAACTCGATTTCTCGCGCAATGGCCTTTCGCATTACCAAGAGGAGGGGTTAGCACTGCTGAATGAGGCTATCAGACTTCCCCAAACAACAGAAGATGATGAGCTACTTGCAATCTTAGCAACATGTCAACCTTATATCATCAACGACTATCTTAACAACGATTGATTGTTCAGTCCTCCGTTGTCGGGTTTGTGGACATTTCAACCCACGGTCCCGTTTCTGCTTCATCGAGGAGAGTTTCACTGATTGTCTCCAACCAGCCAGCGCTCCGGCTCTCCACAGACTTTTTAAGTCCGGTGCAACTCACCGTAGACTGCGAAGGTACTCATCGGCTAACTCAGCCAAATTCTCCGATGCATTCAGATCCCGGTCTTGCGGCACCTGAAACAAGCGACACATGGGATTCTGGCAGAGAAAAATGCGGTCGGAAAGCTCCATGTCTTCCCACATCCAGCCACAGCCATGACATCGCTTGCTCGATGGAAAGAAGCGACCTGCGAAGAGAAGCCTTTCCCCGTTCCACACGCTTTTGTACTCCATTTGTTTGCGAAACTCACCCATCCCGACATCACTGACGGCACGAGCAAGTTTCCGATTGCGCTTCATCCCCTCGACGGAGAGATTTTCCAAGGCGATCACCTGGGGGCGCAGCGGAGCATTCACCTCTGTGGTCTGATGGATCAGCTTTTTCACCTGTTTCTTGACCTTTTTCTGCTCGACCTTGGTTTTCGGTAGGGGCAGAAGAGAGGCAAGATGCGCTTTCAGGTTGATACGTTCACTGGGGGTAAGTGGTGCACGGATAAAGGAACTGGTCGCTTTGTGCAACGCATCCTCTCGAATATTGGCAATGCGAGCATGAAGACGTGCAACCTGATGACGAGCTTTTTGGCGGTTGGCGGAACCTTTCTTGCAGCGAGAAAGATGTCGTTGCAGGCGTTTGAGCCTCTTGAGATTCTCCTGCAACGCTTTGGGATTCTTGAGTGGCGGGCGACCGTCTGAACATACAGCAAGCGATAAGATCCCCAAATCGATCCCGATGGGCTGGCCTGTGGCGAGAACGACTGAAGGTGCGCCTTCCTCCACAAGCACACTGACGTACCATTTCCCGGCGCGTTCAGAGATGGTTGCCGAGAGCACTTTGACGCCACTGGTGGGGATGTAGCTGTCTTCTTTCAGCCGGATCGTTCCGAGTTTGGGCAGTTGGATGCGATCCTCAAATACATGGATGGGCTTGTCTAAGCGGAACGATCCGCGCCCCTGGCTCTTGCTTTTGAATTTGGGAAAACCGAGGCCGCGATGCTTTTTCCCTGCTTTCTTTTCTCGGACACGTCGAAAACAGTTTTCATAGGCCACATCAAGATCTCTGAGTGCATTTTGCACAATCCATTTGGAAACGCCTTTCAGCCAGGGAAGATCCACATGTTTTCGAGCAGTCAATTCTTTCTGGAGATCAATGGCAGAGATGGATTGCCCTGTGGTTTTGTAGACTTCCTGCTTGCGAGCCAAACCATAATTGTAGGAAAAGCGAGACGCCCCTGCACATTGACAGAGCAAGATATGTTGTTTCACAGTTGGATCGAGTTCCGTCTTGTATCCTCTGGTGATCTTCATGCCATCATACGCTCTCTGGTCTGGACGTTGGTCAATTTCTTGACCTCGTTCTTCATGCAGTTCAATGAAATGAGCAAGGGCCTGATCTGGATCAAATCGAGCCACCTTTGACCTCCTGTTGCATCACCTGCTCAACGCACTGTTTGATCTTCTGCGCCCGCTCCTGAGCGTGTCGCCGACCATAGATGCGACTTGCCATACTCGTAATCACTACCATAAAGTCATCCACAAGATCGTGTTTGGTCTCGGTTGGAAACATCACCTCGACTGTTCGGCCTTGCATCTCCAAAAGCTGTTCAATGTAGACAAAGCCAAAACGTGTCAGGCGATCTCGATGCTCCACGACAATCTTCCCAATCTGCGGATCAGTCAAGAGCTTGAGCAGTTTCGGACGGGTATCATTCATGGAAGATCCAATTTCTTGCACGATCTTGGTCACTTGATAGCCGCGACTGGCTGCATAGGTCTTTAATCGCTCGATTTGTCGATCAAGGTCGGCTTTTTGCCCCTGGGTCGAAACACGCGCATACAATGCTATTCCCTTTGGGGAAGGTGTTTCGGGTCTTGGGTCACGAACAATGATGGTGCCCGTGTCTAGTTGATAGGCATCAAGCCTACCTGCCCTCCACCAGCGAAACGCTGTTTTGTAGCTCACATTCATCTGTTTGGCGTATTGGCTCAGTCTCATGGGAAGAAAGTATCACAAAGGGGCATAAATGTCAATATTCTTTGTCGCTGTTAATGGCCCATTATGCGCGGCGTGAACACATCTGTCTAACAGGCAACAAGGGTAGAAAACACCGTATTTCATGAGCAAGTCCATGAAAGGGAAACAGCTATGAGCGGAAAAAACTTTTCCGAAGCGCAAATGCGGCGCTACTTTAGGAGAGGGAATTACAAAGGCGCTATCTTCCTGATTATCGTTGGGGTCTTGCTGATTGGAGTCGGTTTCGCAAATAACGTGCAAACGCTGGTTCTCGTCGGGTCAGCTCCTATTGTTCTGGGCTTCATCATCATCGTAGTCCTCCGCTCACGGCCAAACGATCAGGAATATGATCAGTGGGTGGACAGGCAGAGAGCGCTCATTGCCTCATCGGCACTACAAAAGGTGCATATGGACCCAGGCGAGCTCGTCAGAGAGCCATTATCCCTTCACGGGGTAATCCCACCTGCCTCGGATGAAGCAAGTCCGTACAGGGACAACATTTATAGTAAGAAGGGCAAAGACGGCTTTCACCGCTATAGTGTGAACGTCTTTACCTACTTTTTCCCGGCTGAGCACCACATAGCCGTCTTTTCATGTAACGTTGATGCACTCGACCAGCGAGCTCATATTGAACAAACTAGTCACTACTTTTACACAGATATGGTGGGCGTCAATACAAAAGAGGGACGGTTACAAGATAAGAAGGAGACCGTTACCTTGCTGCTCCAGGCATTTTCTTTGAGAGTCGCTAACGGTGATGCTATCGGTATCGGTGGAGTAGTGAGTGTGAAGGTTCTCAACTCCAAGAATAAGAAGAGCGGGCCGAAAGTTGCTTTCGCCGATAACGAAGTGAGCAAAACGATCCAGGCATTGCTCATGTTGCTGCGACAGAAAAAGCAAGATCAGCTGCTGCAGAATCAGTGGACGAGGCCGTATTGACATCCTCCGTATCCATATTGGCTTTTGTGACCATAGAAGCACGACGATCTTAGTCATGCATGTTCAAGAATGCGAGCAAACGCCTGCATGTAGCTTGAGTCAGCGCACTGCTTTCGCAGCATCCAATACTCTGCTCCCCAAAAGGGGTACGCGTACAGCGAGGCTTCTTGTTGAGACCAGCGCATGCAGGTGTTATAGTTGTTGATGACTTGTTCCGGCAGACAACTATACATACCCTGCAGGTCTGGATTGGGGGGAATCGTCACTGTCTCCCATGGCTCTGCCTGTCCCTCGGCAATCATCAGTTTTTGTCCATGTGCGTGGGTCCATGCGAACAATTGCTTCCGTCTCCGCTGCTGCCAGGGACTCTTACTTCCATCCAGGTACAGTGTTTTTGCACCAACGCTCATCAGTGCGTGCCGCGGGTAGTAATCGATCCCTACAATATCTGCCATGCCCTGCGCTACGGCTAGTGAGTCACCCTGATCGCGCGTCTGCCACCACTGGGAGAGACGCACCGGCAAAGAGGTAGGCAAAAAGCCGTTCATCATAATCGGTCTGGTGGGATCGGCTTTTCTGACTGCCTCAACTTCTTTTTCGACAAAAGCAACATCCAAACGCCACGTGTGTTCTACCCCAAGTGGATCAACGGCTTCGTGTTCAAGTTGCCAGGCGACAATCCCTTTCCGGTGTTTATACCGCTCCACAAGACGAGTGATGAATGCTGTTGCGGCCGTAAGGAGTGACGGGTAAGCGGACGGCTTGATAAGTGTACGTTCTGGAAATGGGCGCCTCAGATGGTGGGCTGGCACAAAGAACTCGGGATAGCTAAAGGTCTTCAGTGGGCCAATACACAGAACAATATGCTTACCTGCTCGTTCAGCCGCATCGATCTGCCAATCAAGCTCATCAATGTGAAATACCCCTGGTTCAGGTTCAATACGATTCCAGTAAGCCCCCAATCGTATGAGTTGAAATGGATAGACGAGCAATGTTTGCAGGGTCGTTCGCGCATTTAATCCAAGCACGTCAACTTGCGGTGAGCGAAAGCTAATCCCCAGCAATGTTGAACGACGAGGTTCGATAGGCAGATGCTGCCACGCGTCTGTCAGGGGTTGCGTTGCCTGCTTCAGCCGGACTTCTAGCGCTAGCGGTAAAGTAAGGAAGCTCGCAGCGCCAACACCAAGAGCAATGCTTCGCAAGGTCTTCTGCAAAGTTTTTTCCGTTTTCTTCATGTGAACTAACTCGCCTCAGCAAAGTATTCAAAAAGCACCGTGGAAAGGAAAAACCAGATGGGAAGAAACTTCATGATGCCCTTCGTAAAAGACGCTCGTTGGCTCTTATACGTATACCATGATTTAATCTTTGGAAAAACGCTGACCCCTATGAATATTTTATGCGTGGGGAAGGCCCGTTTCTCTTGAACATGTGGGTCCGTGGCCATATCTTCAGGCTGTTCAACTCTTGCCAGTATCCCTTTGGGGAGTGTCACATACCATAAAGGAATCTCTTGAAATCTGGTCTTTTTCAGTTCAGTGATGATCTCGGAACAGGTGATATGATCTGCGTGACCATAGAACCCGGCGAGATCGTAGGTGATTAGAAGATCAGGTTTTTCCTGTTCGATCGTCATATCAATGAACGTCGTCAGCTCCTGCTTTTTATCGTGCAAATCTCCATCGCCAAAGTCTTCCTGGATGAACTTGGAAATACTAAGGATTGCAGTAACTGCCTGGGCCTCTCTCGTTCGAATATCTTTGAGGCTTACATCGAGTGTCGCGTTCGGCGTTCCTCTTTCTCCTTTAGTCAGAATCACCAGCGTCACTGCACCCCTTCCCCTTGATACATGATGAAGGAACCCCCCGCAAGTGATGGCTTCATCATCTGCATGAGGGAAAATAGCAAGCACATGGTGAAACTGCCTCACATTCCTCAAAGGAACAGAAAAATCCGTGACAACAAGAAAGCCTGTCATCCAAAGGAGAGGGATGATGAGGAAAATAATCAACAGGATCACCATCGTCTTCTTCCTGCTTTCTCCACACGAGTCGCCGCTGCCGCGCTGCTAGAACACCAGGGGAATGAAGCGCTTGGTGCCATGCATGTATTCAACGTACGGTTGGCCGATGGTCTGGCTGAGCGCCCTCTCTTCAACGCTTACCCTGTACAAATGGCCAGACAGCACGCACAAAAGCAAGGCGACCAGGCTGGCCCAGTTTGCCACTGCGAGACCTACCCCCAACATAGTCAAGAACGTACCACTGTAGGCAGGGTGGCGAATATAGCGGTACGGGCCGGTTTGCACCACCTGCTGATCGGCGGATACCGCGACATCGCGGGTAAAGTAGCGCCCCAGCATCCATATAGCGTACCAGCGCAAGGCGACGCCGAGGAGGATCAAGGTCACCCCGATACCAAAGAGTGCTGTTCGATGCCAGACTATAGCTGCTGCCGGAAACAACCCGGCGATCAAGAAATTCAAAGCAAGGCCAACCCACTGTAGTCCGATCAGGATGCCCATGGAGCCACGATCCTGTACCGATGCTTCTTTTCTGGACGCCTTCGCCATTTGCTTGAACGCGCCGATCATTTCTGGAACATTCCAGATCAAACAAGCAGCCAGGAATATCCCGGCCGCTCCCACGTTAGTATAGATCAATGGTAGCAAAGATATCCTCTTTCATTACAAACCATGACCATTTATAAATTGTCGCCCGGGACCCAGTTTTGGGCCCAGCGCTGATCGATCAAGTCACCGGCACGCTGGTAGCGAATGTCGGTGGAGAGCCGGGTCCTGCCCAATGGATCGCGGTTCAGCGTGGCGGCATGGATCATATAGGGACTGTGGATCACCATGTCCCCGGCCTCGTAGTCGGCGATCAGCCAGCGGCTCTTGAAACGATCAGCCATTTCCACCACGTTGGTACTGATCCAGCCGTTCTCTCGCATGTTGCGATTGAAGGCACTGATGCGTTCTTCCGGAGGAAGATTGGCGTTATTGGCGCGAAACTCGGCCTCCATCTGGCGTCCCACCGCGTCTGAATGCTCCAGGTAGATCAAGCCTCCCATTTCGACCGGGATATCGCCCAGCGGTATCCAACTGGTACACAGTTTGTCGGTCCCTGCGCGCAGGTAGATCAGGTCGTAGTGTCCGCCCGTGCAGTGGCTATCGCCAGGGTGGGTGAAGCGCATGATCTTTCGCTTATGCAAGTAGGGTTGTCCCTCCAGAAACTCCTGATAGAAGTTCCAGAGACGGGGCATGGCGCAGAAATCCTCGAACTCTTGCGAACCGACGATATCAAAGAACGTTTTCGCTCCAGAAGAGATGGTCTCAAAGAAATGACGACGGAAGTCCAGAATGACGTCTCGATCAAAGAACCCCTTCAGCCAGAGGTAGCCGTTCTGTCGAAACTTTTCCCGCAACTGCTCCAGTGGCAGGCCTGCATCGGTCGGCTCGAGCCAACCCAGTCTCTCCGGTGTCATCTCCAGTGTATAGCCATTGCTGACCAATGGCTCGACGAGAGATCTCATGCCATCGCGTTCCTTTCTAAAGGGGCAGGAGCGAGCCCCGAGACTAATCGCGGGGCCGTCCAGAACGTTCCAATCGTTCGCGCATCTGCTCGAAAGTTGTGCCATCGATCTCGCCGCTTGCATAGCGCCTGCGCAGGATCTCCAGCGCGTTCGGCTCCAAAGGCGCGTCATAATGCGCGGAGATCGGCCCCCGCCTTTCTCTCCAGCCGAACCAGCGGCTCGCACCCCAGCAGAAGAATATAATCAATCCTATCCAAAACAATGGCAGCAAAGGCCAGAATCCAAATCCCCAAAACATATACGTCCTCTCTTTCTTTCTTATTCTCTATTATTTTCATGGTTGGTTCAACAAACTCATTGTTTGAGTCTGTATCCTCAGTATATACTGCGAGCGTGACAGGAGCATGAACATTGCCACCATGTTTTGTCATCAATTTGTCATCAACGTTTCATTCCTCCGCCATGTTCAAAAGTGGCAGGCGTACTTCAAAGAGCGTGCCGGCTCCAATTTTGCTCTCCACGCGTATCTCGCCACCATGAGCCTGGACAATCCACTGCACAATGGATAGGCCCAGCCCGCTGCCGCCGGGCTCGCCATACCCTGGCTTGCTGCTCAGCGCGGGCCCCTTCTGCCTGCGCGAGCGCGCCTTATCCACGCGATAGAAGCGCTCAAACAGATAGGGCAGGTGATCATTGGAGATGCCCGGACCGTCATCCTGCACGCGCACGACACCCCGGCGTTCCTGCTCACAGGCCAGTTCTATATACACGCGTTTCCCGATGCCGCTGCTATATTTGATCCCATTCTCGATCAGATTGGTCATCATCTGTCCCAGGTACTGTGGATCGCCGCGTACCAGCACTTCCGGCAGATCTCCAGTCGCCAGCGTCACCTGGCTCTGGCGGGCCAGCGGGAGCAGGCGTTCAACGCTGGCCAGGGCGATATCGCTCAGATCAACCTCTTGCAGATCCAGCGTCATCTGTCCTGTATCAGCCCGCGCCAGGAGCAGCAAGCTGTTGACAGTCGCCGTCATCTGCTCGTTCTCGGCCTGGATCTGTTCCAGCACGTGCCGGTATGCCTCTGGTTGCTCGAGCTGCGTCAGTGCCCGGTTGATCTCCAGGTCAATAATGGTCAGCGGCGTGCGCAGTTCATGGCTGGCATCGGCGGTGAACTGCGCCTGGCGTTTGAAGGCAGCCTCCAGGCGCGCTAGCATGTGATCAAAGGTGGCAGCCAGTTCGCCGAACTCGTCCCTGCTCTGCAAATGCAGGCGGCGGCGCAGATCGGTCGCGCTAATCTCGTTGGCCGTGCGGGTAATCATTTTCACGGGTCGCAGCGCTTTGCCCGCCAGCCAGTAGCCGCCGATCGCCGCGACCAACAGCGCCAGCGTGCCGTGAAATAGCCAGATCTCCAGTAAGGAGATGGAATGAGGGCGTGGCAATCCCACCAGGAGAGAAGCGACGCGCGCGTTTTGGTTCAACACAGGTGTAATCAGGACGCGATAGGTCGTATCCCGGGCCCACCAGCCATAGGAGTGGTTCTGGGAAGTAGTGAGATCGATCATCTCCGAGTTCTGCTCGGCCCTGACCCGCAGCTGCTGGATCTCGCTGCTCGTCAGAGGGCCGCGCGCGTCCAGGACGCTTCCATCGGGACGCAGCAGCAGCACCATCTCCTGCGAGGACTGGTTGAGGCGAAGAGCAGTGAGCGCCTGGCGACCTGGCAGGGCCTGCCTGTAGATCTGCGCGAATTGCTGGCTATCCTGGTACAATTGCGTCTCTAGCCTGCTCTCGGCTGCATCGCTATTGAGGAAGGTCTGAGTAACATAAAGACTGCCGCCAAAGAGGCACATGATAAACGCCACCATTGCCAGGTACCAGAGGGTCAGGCGAGTCCGCACGCTCGAGGTCAGGGAAACGTGGAAGTGATGCTGCGCCGGTCGTTTCATGTGTCACCCTCGCTCTGATGGCGGTTGCAGGCGATAGCCAACGCCGCGAACCGTGGTCAGCAATTTGACCGCGAACGGGGCATCGATTTTCCGCCGCAGCCGGCGGACATACACATCAATCACATTCGATTCGCATTCAAAGTCATAGTTCCAGATATGCTGCTCGATCATCTCGCGCGTGACCACCTGGTTAGGGTGATACATCAAGTATTCAAGCAAGGCAAACTCTTTCGGTGTCAGATCGATGAGTTGTCCTTCACGCTCAACGCTGTGGGTGACAGGATCGATCACCAGGTCTTCCAGGGTCAGTCGCCCGGTTTTATAGGGCTGCTGGCGACGTAACAGGGCGCGCAAGCGCGCCAATAATTCGCGCATAGCAAACGGTTTCACCAGGTAATCATCGGCTCCACAATCTAGACCCTGGACTCGATCATCAACGCTATCGCGCGCGGTCAGCAACAGAATCGGGGTATGAACGCGACGGCGGCGCAGGTCACGACAGACCTCCAGCCCATCTTTCCCTGGCAACAAAATATCCAGGATAATCAGGTCATAGGCCGTCATCTCAGCGAGATCTTGTCCCTCCTGCCCATCGTACGCGCTATCGACGCTATAGCCTTCATGGGCCAGGCTCGACGCCAGTGAACTATTGAGACGATGATTATCTTCAACCACCAGAATGCGCATAGGAAAGCTTCCTCATACTGTGCACACTATGCAAACCAGGCATGCACAGCTTCAACGGTACAAACGTTCGGTCGATCTTTGCTCTTCTGGTTCCATTATGGCATATCCAGATGACAATTCAATGACAAAAATGGGCAGAAATGTTCATGTTCCTGTCACCTGCGACACCAGTACAGTCCTCGCACAGGTATTCCCCTTCTCATTCTCTTTCTTTACTTTTCTGCTTCCTGTTTTGTCGCCGCTGTCAGAACGACGCGCAACTGCTCGGCGAATGCTCTCGGGTGACTCACATGGCCAGCATGATGGCTGGGAAACTCCACTTCCGAATACATATGCCGGTTCGGTGCAAAGTTGGGCGAGCAGACGGTGAGCATCGTCGCTGTGCGTCTCAATGCGCTGCTCTTCCTCTGGATCGTCGAGCGGACTGCGTGAGTAGCCCCGGCGGTCGTAGCTCACGACTGTGTACTGGTCGGCGAGATGGGTGGTGATGCCGTTGAAGCTCGCGGCATCAGCAGCTCCAGCACCGATCATGAGCAAGACTGGGCCTGAGCCGCGCACCTCGTAGTAGAGGCTCGCTCCAGGTACGCGCAAGGTATCAACCTTGGTGTCATTCATCAAACTCCTCCTTCATTCCTTTTTGATGCGAGTGGAGAGAGGCGGCAGCCAAAAACCGTCTCCTCAGCCAGCGTCTCGCTCAACGCGTCTCCCCAGAAGACGATTCAGCGCTGGTGATTGCCTGTGCCTGATTCCAGTAAGGAATTTCATAGACTTCTTCAAAGGCTGCACTGAGGGCCTTAGATGATCAGAAACACTCCCAGCAAATTATCGAATTTCCACCCATCAAGATGACAATATGATGACAAAAAGAGACGCGCAAGTTCATGCAGTTGTCATCCGCATAGGCTATACTATGGCTACAGCTCAAAAAGGAGGTTCTATGTGGCAAATCATCTGCTTATGTTTACCTGCGGTAACACCGAGCGAGCGACAACGCTTCTTTGCTCTTTTCAGGAATGCGCTGCATGCCAGCGGTCGCGAGGCGGATGAGATGGATCTCAGTCTGTTTTTTTTGCATACTCTCTCGTCGCAGGAGGCGCTGACGGTGCTGGAAGAGCGGCTGCACCTGGTAGTGCGGTCTCAGGAACTTATGGGGCAGCAGCAGGCGATGGAGAGCGCGCGGGATATCAGGCAATGGGTGATCGATGATCACCTGCGCACCCTGCTGTCTGCCGAACACGAGTGGCTAAAGCGCACCATTGCTCAATTGCAAAACGTGCAGCCCGACCAGGAACCGGGCAGCTCTCACGCCACATCTGAGCAAGTATGCTCTGTTTATGATTGATTGCTGTATCATTTTACACGAAGAAAGGAACACGTATGCAAGTCTCTTCTCAACGCGCGCCTGCTCGGCGCTGGGCGCAGAATCTCTACCTGGTGTTGGCCAGCCTGGTACTGCTGGGCATCTTTCTGCAGGGCTTTCTGATCGGAGCCTTTCTTTTTGGGGGCGCAGTCTGGGGCCGGGATGCCCATAGCCTCCTGGGATTGGTGCTGCTTGTACTGTCGCTGCTGCTGGCGCTGGCAGGGCTGCTGGCGCAAGTGTCCGGCCCGATGAAAATTTGGGGGTTCCTACTTTTTGTGCTTGTCCTTATTCAGATAGTTCTGGGCTCTCTTGGGGGCAACGCTCCGCTGCTAGCCGCGCTGCACCCGGCCAACGCGATGCTATTGTTTGGCCTGAGTTTGTATCTGATCTTTCGGATCCGGCAGGTGATGGATGCGAGCCAACGACTGAGTTCGGGCGAAGGACAAGCCTGAAGACGAACTTGCCCGCCTTATTCGCGCCAGTGGCAAACCCTACGCTAAACAGGTCATCGCCATGTATCGACATCGACACATAACACCTATTGGCACTCATCCCTGGCAGCGCACTCCGCTCATTTATGCAAATGAACAAAATCATCCGGCCCTCCCGTAGGGGGCCGATTTATCGCGCCCACAGCCGATTCATCGGCCCTCGGGAGATGTTCCTCTATCCAGATGATTGTGTTGAAACCGACCTGAAGGATGCTTGACACATGTTGATAGCATCCCTTGCAAAAAATTGTTAGCTGAGAGAAGGTCCCCTCGCCATATGATGTTTGAAAAGGGGGGTCAGTCCAATTGGACAAAAACCTTTTGATTGTTGTGCCAGACCCGACTTTCCCACTGCGGCACCTCGTCTAGGCGTGCCACAACGCTCGCCCCGTGCCTGCGCGACCACGACATGTGGGGCACGATACCCGTGGGCGGTCAGCGGCTTTCGCATTCCTCCACCCGATCCAGCCACTCGCGCATGAGGGCGTGGCAGAGTCCATCCTGTTCGATATTCACAAAATGCCCGGCCCGATCGAGCACAGCGAACGTCGCTCTGGGGTAGTTGTCCAGCAGATCCCAGGCGTCCCGGTATCCACAGAGGTGGTCTTGTCGTGCGGTCAGAATGAGCGTGGGGCCACCAAAGAAGGTGGGCTGTGTGTCCACTTCGAAGGAAGAGGGGCCGGCCGCCTCCAGTCGCGCGTTGAAGGTGTGGTCGGCTCTCTGGACCTCCGCCAACACGTCGCGTACCGCCTCGACCACCGTGGGGCTCTGCACCACGACGAGGCCCTCGACGAGCTGTGCCTCGTCCGGCTCTAACCCGGCCAGAAGCTGTGGGTTTTCCACAAGCGTGGTTCTGGGTGGGAGATGGACCTGTGAGGGGTCTGCCTTCACCTGAGGTGCACACAGCAGCACGCCATCGATCGACGCTGCTCTGCGGGAGACCACGCCACGGGCCAGGTACCCACCATAGGACAGGCCTGCGAGCACGAAGCGTTGACCGGGGATGACCGTGTCGATGAACGCCAGCACAGCGTCGAGCATCTGATCGTGCGTGGCCAGACGGTCCACGCTCGAGCTGAGCCCCGTGCCGGGCAAGTCAGGATAGAGGCGCAGCCAGCCGTCCCGCTGCGTGAAGAGGGGTTCCATGAACCGTTCCATAATGTGATGATCGCTTGGCCGCCCAGGCAACATCACGATGGGCCGGCCGGTGCCGTAGGTTTCATAGAAGATCGCGAGATCTCCGAGGTCACATTTCATGTGCTGATACCTCCGTTCATGTGCAAGATGTCTGTGCCCGACAAGCAACAGTGTAGCACAGAAGGAGGGACAAAACTTCTCGGATCTTGCTCTGAAGTTTTTGTTCAATTGGACTGGCCACACCTCGCCGTATCATGCTTGACCTCTTTGGGCAGTCAAATTGGGCAGAAAAATGGGAGCCACATCAGGGATACAAAGCCGCCTGTTGCTCACCCTCCCTCGGACCCACCTTGCTCACCTGTGATGGCTCTGTGTGAGTGCAGCCCACTTTTGTGATGTCCTCGTAACATCCATGCATTACACTTCATAGTGGAAAGGTCTGTTATAAATGCTGATGGGTACGACGAAGTGAAGAAGTGTAGAGTGCCGATTTATCGAGCACGTACTGAACGTCATGTCCCATCAGAGGGAGAGAGAGAATGAAACAGCAGCACGCCGATTACCAGGTGGTCCCGTATCCAAAGATGCGGCGCCTGGAAGCGATCGCGTATCGTTCAGTCCAACACAAGCCCATGATCCACGGCTTGCTCGAAGTCGATGTGACCAGGGCGCACGCGTTCCTACGGAAGCACAAAGCGATCACTGGAGAGTCCCTGTCGTTCACGGCGTTCCTTATCGCCTGCCTGGCAAAGGCCGTCGATGAGCACAAAGCCGTGCAGGCCTATCGCAAAGGCAGCAAGCGCCTCATCCTGTTTGATGAGGTGGACGTATATACCCCGATTGAGCGTAACGTGGCTGGCCAGAAGCAACTCATTCCCTACATCATCCGAGCAGCCAATCGCAAGACCTTTCGTGAGATTCATCACGAGATCAGAGCAGCCCAGGTGCAGGACGTGGCAAAAGCCTGGGAGGGGTTCAAAGCCATCCACTGGCCCTGGCTGCTGTTGCTCTCAGCCTTTCGGGTGATGGTGTGGATGGGGGAAAGGTCTCCCCAGGTGTGGAAGAAGTACAGGGGGACGGTGGGCATCACAGCAGTGGGGATGTTTGGGAAAGGGGCTGGATGGGGAATTCCTCTCCCCTCCCATTCCCTCTGGATGACGGTGGGCGGCATTGGTGAGAAGCCGGGGGTCGTTGACGGGTACATCGCCATCCGGGATTATCTGAGTCTGACGATCAGCTTTGATCACGAGACGATCGACGGCGCACCGGCGGCACGTTTCACCCAACGGCTGAAAGAACTGATCGAAAGCGGCTATGGTCTGGGCGACTCCACGGTCGAGCCGGAGCAGGCCGGAGCGGAAGACGATGTCCTCTGATGTGGCTCTACGACGAGCCACACGCTTTGTTTGAAGGAGGTATACCAATGAATACAGTTGTGAATACAGTTGTCAAAACACGGTGTGGCGAGCTGCGTGGCAGCGTAGCCGATGGTGTGAATACCTTTAAAGGCATTCCTTACGCAGCGCCACCGTTTGGCGCCAATCGGCTTCGGCCCCCACAGCCGGTTGCGCCTTGGAGCGGCGTGCGCGACGCCCTCACCTATAGCCCGAAGGCACCCCAGCCGCCATATCCCCGGGGAATGGAACTGTTTCTCCCGCCGGAGCTTACCAGCCCCGGTGAGGACTGCTTGACCCTGAACATCTGGTCCCCCGACCTCGGGTCAGCCGGACTCCCGGTGATGGTCTGGATTGCTGGCGGTTTGTTTGAGTATCACGCAACTGGTGCGTCGCCTTGGTATGACGGCAGTCGTTTCGCCCGCGATGGCATCGTCTGCGTCACCATCAACTATCGGGTTGGTGCCGAGGGCTTCCTCTCTCTGGGCAAGGGAAACGCTAACCGCGGCTTGCTCGACCAGGTCGCTGCCCTCCAGTGGGTGCAGGAGAACATCGCCGCCTTCGGTGGTGATCCTGGCAATGTCACCATCTTTGGCGAGTCGGCTGGAGGGATGAGCGAGGGCAACCATGCGCTTCGACACAACGTCAGAGGTCGTAGACGATCCTCGATCCGGGGAGCGGGCACTGTGGGAAGGCCTGCGTTAGCTTCTGCTACCGCTGGATATCCTTCATATGACAATCAACCGAGAGCTTCGTGAGCATCCGTATGGTCTCCATCAAGACCGAGAAGAGGGAGCTGGATCACATCCGGCTTCCTCTGCGGCTTTTTGCGCGCTGCGTAGTCGGGCAACTGAAGGCGGAGACCATTCAAATGCGGGTGCTGGTACACCGATCGCTTCCTCATTTAGAAGCCAACAGCGTTGCTGGCAGATGATCCCATCCGGCAGGTCGTACCAGTCTCGTTGAACTCCAGCACCCGCATTTAAATGGACTCCCACGTCTAGGATCTCAGGAAGGACAGCAGGTCGGCGTTGAACTGATACTTGTGCGTACTGCTGAGGCCGTGGGGCGCACCCGGATAGATCTCGTCACCGTGGATGATCAGGGTCGGAATGTCGAACTTCTTGAGGTCCTCCGTCATGTCCGTCTCGGAGAAGGCCTTGATGCAGTCGAGTGCGCCTTTGAGACCGACCTGCATCGACCACAGCCAGAACGCGTCCCGCAGACCTTGCGACACCTGGGAGCCCGGCCTGTTGGCGCCGTAGAAGGGGGCGCTGAGATCCTTGTAGAACTGTGAGCGATCCCCGCTGACGCCAGCGCGGATCTGGTCGAACGCCTCGATTGGCGTGCCGCCTGGATTGGCCTCCGTTTTCAGCATCAGCGGGGGCACCGCGCCTACCAGCACGGCCTTGGCCAGGCGCGAGGTGCCGTGGCGTCCGATGTAGCGGGTCACCTCACCGCCGCCGGTGGAATGGCCGACCAGCACCGCGTCCTTCAGATCGAGCGTGTCGATGAGCGCCGCTAGATCGTCGGCGTAGGTGTCCATGTCGTTACCGTCCCAGGGCTGGCTGGATCGCCCATGGCCGCGACGGTCATGGGCGATCGCGCGATAGCCATGGGAGGCCACGAAGACCAGCTGGTCGTCCCAATCGTCGGCATTGAGCGGCCAACCGTGGCTGAAGACGACGGGCTGCCCCGTGCCCCAGTCCTTGTAATAGATATGGGTGCCGTCCTTTGTGGTGATCGTGCTCATGGGATGAATTCCTCCTTTCAGGATCAACCTGGTTGTGAATCTCCAGATTCGATGGTGGCACATACGCTTTGGAGAACACCAAAGTTTCTGGCCTGTTACGCGTATAACTCCTGCTTCCAGCAGGTGAGACAGGTGAACATTCAACGTTCATACAGATTATACCTTCTATGGTTGCGTTTTCATAGATCGTTAGACATCGTCTAGCCATCGTTTTGCAGGGATAAGACAGCATCTTGCCTTCCAACTAGGGATGTGTTTGATAAGCAGAAATGTACTATCCGCTTCCTCTGACAAGATGACCATCAGAGAAAAATAGTTATCGCGCTCTTACTCGCTCAAGGAAGATCTTCACTGAGCGCCTGCTGCAGGAGGGCATCAGGATGTTCTTCTGCAACAGCACCAATGTTCTCGGCCCAGCGCTGTTCCCAGGATGCATGCCATCTCCACATTCCGCGCTCGTCTGGGAGGGAGGAGCGATCACCTGTGCGCCGGGATCGCGAGGTCGGCGACGAGGCCGAAATGGTCCCCCACAACGCACAAAGATGTAGTCGATTCGTCGGAACGGCCAGTCCCAATCCCACAGCAGAGGATTGCGAGGGGTGTAGGTATGGCCCGGATCTCCCGGATGCGTGCTCTCCCAGGCGTCACGGTAGCAGACGCTCATATCACCCAGAGACTGACGGCCAGACCAGAAGCGAATACTGGTTGCCTCCGGATCGGCATTGAGGTCACCGACCAACACCACATGCTGGTTGCGCAGGCTCGTACGCTCCTCCACGACCCGCGCGGCTACCACGGCTTGCAACTCGCGCTCATGCTCGAAGTTCAACTGCCAATTGGGAAAATGGTTGACGAACAGCAGCGGACCAACAGGGTCTGGCGCGAAGACCTCTGCGACGAGGGTCGTACAGGGGAAGTCCACCGTTCTGGGTGTTACGTGTAAGTCCAGCTCTCGCACTTCTCCCAACGGCCATCGGCTCGCGATCGAGATACCCATCCCCTCAGGATCTCGGCCTTTCTGATGGGCGATGTGGAACCCAGGACCGAGCAGATCGATCATCTGGTCATACTCGTCGTTCTTGATCACTTCCTGCAACGCCACCAGATCGGGTCGGAGTGCGCGAAAACCATCGATGAGCACAGACCGGCGGTCGGCCCATGCTCCGTTGCGCCCCCACAGGTTCAGCGAGACCACACGCACGTTACCGGGGCGCGGCCCCGTGCTCGGAAAGGGGTTCGTAGACATGATGCTCTCCTTTCATCCCATACAGGATACAGACTCTGATGGTGGCATGGCAAGCTCATCAAGCTTTAATGTGCATGACAGTGACTATCGGGGAATACGTTTTGCTGGCAGATCCAAACAATTCGACCATCCGGCACTCATCATCTGGGCGCCAGCCCCATTTGTTTTAAAACCAAATAAGACTATAATAAAACCGTGATCACAAAACATGAACGGCTACAAGCACTCGAAAATCAAATTTTTCGCCTGAACAGGCGCGTAGACACTTTAAACCAGCGCAGCAATCGCCTCTCGTGGGTCCGCCTGGCAATCTTCCTGGGCGGCCTCTTCCTGAGCATTGTTATATTTTTCCTGGCAAGCTGGCCCTGGGCTCTCGTCACCGGCGCCATCACCTTGCTAGCTTTCAGCATCGTTGCTTACTTTCACCGCAAGGTTGAACGCAGTATAACCAGGCACAAAATCTGGCAGCAGATCAAAGCCACGCACGTGGCGCGCATAAAACTTGACTGGGCCAACATCCCCTCCATAAGCTCAAAATCACCAGTAACCGATCACCCATTTGAAACAGATCTCGATATCACCGGGGAGCGCTCACTGCACCAGCTCATCACCACCGCTATATCCTACGAGGGCAGACAACGCGTACAGGAGTGGTTGCTGAATACATCCCCAAATCTACAAACCATTGGCGAGAGACAGGCGCTGCTTCAGGAGCTGGCCCCCCTTTCCCGCTTCCGCGATAAGCTCACCATGAAATCGCTGCTCGCTTCAACGAATGTAGCTGAACACCTGGAAGGAAAACGCCTGCTGAACTGGCTTAAACAGCAGGACACATATCACCAGTCTCGTTCAACAGTCATTGTCGCAATTGCTCTCTCAGTTCTCACCATTACACTTCTGCTCCTGAACATCTTCTCGCGCATTGGCCCTCAATACTGGATCATCGCTGTCATACTCTCCATTGGCTGGTTCTCTATGAAAAGAAAAGAGCGTGGCGACCTCTTCGAGGATAGCTACTTTTTACGCGACGCGTTCGCGCAACTCAGCATGATCTTTGAGTACCTGGAAACCTACCCTTATGGCAACAACCATCATCTGAAAAAGCTGTGCAAGCCGTTCTTTGCCAATAGCACCCGGCGTCCTTCATTCCTCCTGAAGCGACTCTCGCGTATCGCCTCGGCCTCCACGCTGGCAAAGAATCAGTTTCTCTGGCTCATCGTGAACGCCCTCGTTCCCTGGGACGTCTACATTGCTATTCGGCTCAACCACTACAAATCGCTCATCGCCGCGGCTCTACCTGCCTGGCTCGATGCATGGTTCGAGCTTGAGGCGCTCAATTCACTCGCCACTTTCTCCTACCTGAACCCGGAGTACGTCCTACCTGAAATAACAGCAGCTAAAGAGCAAGACGACCACCGCCTTTTCCGCGCTAATGGACTTGGGCATCCCCTGATTGCATATGAGAAGAAAGTCGTCAACGATTTTGCCATGAACGAACTGGGTCAGATAGACATTATTACAGGCTCAAATATGTCAGGCAAAAGTACATTTTTGAGAACGTTAGGCATCAACCTCTGCCTGGCATATGCCGGTGGCCCCATCAACGCCACCTCCTTTCAGGCCGCTCTCTTCAGAATTTTCACATGCATCAAAGTCAGCGATTCCGTGACCGACGGCTATTCCTACTTCTACGCCGAAGTAAAACGCCTCAAAGCGCTGTTAGACGAACTGAAACGAGATAACGACCTGCCCCTTTTCTTCCTCATCGACGAAATCTTTAAGGGCACCAATAACCGTGAGCGCCTCATCGGTAGCCAGGCATACATCCATGCCCTCGTCGGACAAAATTGCCTCGGCGTCATTTCGACACACGACCTGGAGCTAGTGCACCTTGCAGACACCTCGCCCAAAATCAAAAACTACCACTTTAAAGAGGACGTCATCGACGGCCAGATGGTCTTCGATTACATCTTGCGACCAGGACCCAGCCCAACCACAAACGCCCTCAAAATCATGCAAATGGAAGGCCTACCCATCGAAACACCCGAAATGTAAGGGCTTGCTTTACACAGGTAGGTTTGTTGTGATGTCTCTTGGGAAGCGGCTTCCTACCCGTAGGGGCGGGGGACGCCTTGTGTTGTGCGTCGCCCCATAAGCGTCAAGGTAAGAAAAAAGGACGGGAGAAACGAGGAAGGAAGCGCCTTCGTACCCGTAGGGGCGGAGGAACGATGATGCAGGGCACGCTCCTGGCTCGCCGGCGCGTACCCATCCTGTGGTGACACCTGCTGTGAGCTCATGTTCGACCGGCTGGGACAGGCTGGGGAGCACGTCCAGGGCCTGGTGGACGTCGAGCACCAGGAACAATGGGACAGGAAGTGAGCCGTGTCTTCCCCTGCTGAGGAGGCCTCGACGTGAGCCTGGGACCAGGCCTCTGATCCAAGCGATCCGGCTCCTGCTTCTGCCTGCTTCTTGCTCTCTCCCAGAATCTCTGCTATCCTCTACACAAGAAATTGAAGCGGTGGTAGGTGCACGACGCCATCGCCCTACCACCTCAGAGAGGCGTTGACCCGCATGGGATACACCATTCATACACCAGTGTAGAGCTAGCTCTTGGGGCAGTCACTCTCCATCAGAGGACATCTCGCTTCACCTGGCTGTACATCACGCTACTTTTGTGGGTCATGCAAGGAGGGCATGCCAATGAGGACCCATACCTACGGCGAGCGCGACTATGCCTTTGGTCAAGCGATGCTCACGCGCCGCGCCGTGATGCATCTCACACAAGTGGACCTGGCTCGCTTCCTCGCGATCTCACGGGGAGCGGTGCTGGCCTGGGAAGCGGGCAGCAGTTATCCCAAAGCCGAGCACCTCAAGGCGTTCATCGCGTTGTGCGTCGAGCGTCAGGTCTTTGCTCCTGGACGAGAGGCCGAGGAGATCCGTGCGCTCTGGCATGCGGCGCACCAGAAGGTGCTCCTGGATGAGTCGTGGCTCTCCCGCCTGCTTAGCGAGCCTTCTCCCCCGATCAAGGGCAGCGCCCCTGGGCCGAGCGAGCAGGCCAGCGCACGTGCAAAGCCGGTGACTGGGTCGGCTCCCAGCCGACGGGTCGACTGGGACGATGCGCTGGATTCTACCTTTACGGTAGCCACAAGCCTCAACGGACAGTACTGGGCGGCAGGCGGCAGGTGCGGGGAAGTGCGCGTGTGGCGAGAGGGGGGTCAGCGTCTGCACCTGCTCTGGCGGGCGCATACCGACACGATGTTGGCCCTCGCCTTCAGCCCGGATGGAACGCGCCTGGCCAGCGGTGGCGAAGATGGCAGCCTCTATGTGTGGAAGGCCTCCGACGGCACGCTGCTCCAGCGGCTGCAGGGGCATCGTGGCGTGGTCTATGGCGTGGTGTGGAGCCCGGATGGCACCCGGTTGGCCAGTGGTGGCGGGAGCAGAGGCAGTGGGGAGGTGGTCCTGTGGGATGCCCGCAGCGGAGCCCACTGTGGGGAGCGCATGTACACCATAGCCTCCGCTCCGGGCAGTGTATTGGCCCTGGATTGGAGCCCGCGCGGAGAGCTGCTGGTCAGTGGGGACAGTGACGGTCGGCTTTGCTGGTGGGACGTCCAAAGTGGGGAATGCTTGATGCAGCGCCAGGGGCATCAGGGGGCGATCCAGTCGCTCAGGATCAGCCCCGATGGCCACAGGCTCGCCAGTTGCGGCGATGAGGGTACCATCCAGGTGTGGGATCTTGAGAGTGGCGAGAGGCTGAGGAGGCTGCGGCGCGACCGACCCTACGAACGGCTCAATATCACCGGAGTGAAAGGACTCACCCAGGCCGAGATCGCCTCGCTGCGAGGCTTGGGAGCGATTGAGGAGGAGACACTTCCCCTTTGAGAGAACTCCTCTACGACGTGGATATGCGTCAAAACCGAGGATTCCTCCACGCCGCCAGGTTGCCATCAGTCCAGGAAATAAGCCAGTTGCTGGACCATTTATGCGTCAAGAGGAAGGACAAGAATTCGGACAAATCACAAAGGTGTCCTGTAACGGTGCTGCGTATTTGATTACAGAGCCCTGTATGAGAAATCCTGATTGTTGGCGACTTCTAACAGAGGGAGGAATCTCGATGAAACGTCTACTTCTGGTAGCTCTGGGCATAGCCTTGCTCCTGGTGCTCGCCTCCGCCCTGCCCGCAGCGGCGTATGGCGGTGAATCCAGTGCGACCATGTCCTGCACGGATAACACCTCGACGATGACCA
>WNGQ01004311.1_pt1 | contig 41811 bp, 37 predicted proteins | sample 5407661 | NCBI WGS metagenome assembly WNGQ01 (sample SAMN13153382, study PRJNA577476) | soil metagenome | isolation source: 60 cm soil or saprolite under Garry oak tree replicate 2 | place: USA:California | collected 2016-06-15 | reverse complement strand
GACGGCAAAGGCCTTTACGCGCTCAAGTGCAAGAACTGTCACCAGGACAAGAATCTTCCCGGTGAGGGCATGCCGCCAGGGCATCCGGAATGGCGTCTCCCGCCCGCGAACATGCGAATGGTCTTTCAAGGCAAGAGTCCCGCGGAGCTCGCGCGCCAGTTGAAAGACCCAAAACTAAACGGCGGCAAGACGCTGGAGCAAATCATCCATCACGTTGCCGAGGATTCGCTTGTGCTGACTGGCTGGAATCCCGCCGAAGGCCACGCGAAACCACCCCTCAGCCACGCGGAATTCGCCGCGAAAATGCGCGAGTGGATTGAGAAAGGCGCGGCCATTCCCGAGTGATTTTCATAGAAAACGTCTGGCTCACCTATTTGGCTTCGGTCGCGACAGTTTGTATCAAGCTGGCAAACGAATTCTGACGAGTAAATCATTCAGAGCCGCGCGCGTTTCCTCGCTCGGCAGCTCCGGCAACTGGCTGGCGTCGTGCGCCGTCTGCAGCTCGCCACGCAGCCGTTGGTATTCCGCTTCGTGGAAGGCGATGTTGGCGTCCTCCACTTTGGATTTCTCCGGGCCAGCCAGCTTCCGCGACACCAGGTCGGCGATGTAAGGCAGTCGGAATTCTTCATTCAGCGTGACGAGGCTCGCCTCCACCTCGCCCGTGCGCATCAGATGAATGCCCGTGAGCAGCACGCGATAGACGTAGAGCAACGGCTTCACGCGACGCGGTGATTCTTTCAGGAACAGCTTCCACTGCGTCTCCGCAAAACCGAAGTAATGATGCGAGTGATGCTTGGTGATGCATCCGCGCGCGATGACCTTCAACTCCGCGTGCTCCGGCGTCGTGTGAACGATGAGCGGTGAGTAAAGCTGTTCCAGCACATAGCCGTTCTTCTTGAGCAGCAGGCCGAAGAACTTCCGCACGTCATGGCTCACGATGTCCATCTCCAACGCGCGCCCCTCTCCGCATGCGATGGGGAGAGGGCCGGGGTGAGGTGGAACACGCAACTGTTGCTCGACCGTTTCATCGCGGACATCCAGGCCGACGACCTTTTCGAGCGGCAACACATGCGCGCCGCGCAGGTCAAAGTCCGAGTCCGGCGACGGAAAACCGTAAAGGTGGGCGCCGCTGATTGTGGCGAACAACAGCGGATACGGCTGCGCCTCGACGATGCGGCGAAGGCGTATATCAGCCTCCTTCGTTCTTTCGCGGTCAGACATGGCGATACTCAAGAAAGGTCTTGGTCTGGCCGTATAGGTGGTTCACGCGCTTCTCGTTTGACAAAATCCCGTCAAAATAGGAAGCATTGACGACGTAGTCGATGTCGATCACTTCATTTGTTACCCTCTTCATCAACATATTTTCCGCTCCGCCCGTCTGAAACCATCGCCAACCGAACAGAGTGAAGACTATGGCGGTTCGGGCCAACAGGCTGTATTCGAAATACAGTTTTTTTATCTTTTCTTCGGAGATGCGTTGCGAAGCCAAAGCATTCCTCAAGGCAAGGAATCCAGTTTGATAGAGAAACCCATAGATTTCGTTCGTTAGATGTCCTTTTCTCAACTCGGCGCGCAAGTCATGTGGTGTCTGTTCACACAGCACTTTGACAACGCCCCTCAGGATGCTTTGGTGCTGCGCGTGATTGAGCCGCTGCGCTCTTGTGAGGCCTATCAGTTTCAATATCCGCGCGTCATTGAGGGGAAATTTGGATACCCTTCCCGTATTGTGCCCATCAACTTCCACCAGCAACTGCCGCAATCTCTTGGTCAGGAGTGGATCAATCGGCGTCTCAATTGCCTTAACCGCTTTGAGTTCACTTCTCATGAGATCCCCTGTCCCGGCGGTGGCAACGACTTGGTTAGGAAACTTTGAGAGCTGTGCAAGAGACTTTGCGGCCACGAAGCTGGGATTTTGCACCGGATTACATGCTGGAAAAGTGAAACGCGGCTGGTGCTGGGAAGACCCAGTTCCGGCCGGATAGGAGAAAATCCACGAGAACGCCTGTAAACACGAGCGATTGTTCGCATCTGACTTTCAGAGGCATTGTCAATGGGCGTGTAAGCGAAAGAATCGAGACCTTCATTTTAGCCTATGAAATCAATGGTTGGCGTTTTGAAACTTGTAACACCCTCTGTCAGTGAGAACAGCAAAATTATCTGCAGAACTGGCTAAGTAGGTCGCAAGGCGAGAATCGCGAAGAGCATTTTGGTCGATAACGTGGTTCATCGAATTGGTTGGCTAAATCGGCCGGGCGGGCACGTGCGCGCCGCTGATGGTGGCGAATGATAGCGGATACGCCTGTGCCGCGAAGATGTGGTGAAGGCGTGAATCAATCGTCACCTGTAAATCTCCTCCAGTCGGTGGGTAAGTTGACGCGCTTCCGCCCAGCCAGCTTCCACAAACAAGTCGAGAACCTCCAACAGTGCTACGAGACAATCGGATTCTTGGCCATGGTCGGCTTGAAAGATCTCCCGATGATCGGCGAGGGCGTGTTGGATCAGCTTCACCACGCCTTCACCAGCCAAAGGGTCGTACTGATATCCTGCTTCTGTGGCGCTTTTGCGGATGGATTGAGTCGCTAGTAAGAAAACGTCGCGGGGGGCGCACGGCAATAGGTAAGCCAATGTCTCGACGATTTGATGAGCCGTGTGAGGGTGTGGCTCGGCAGTGAGAGCAGCGAACAATGGCGACGCCTCCCGCCAAAACCGGCACGACTTCGAAGTCAGTCGCTCTTTGTCTTTCTTGTTCTTCTCATCGAAAGCACCGCAGGCAAAGTAAAGCTGCATCGCGATGTCGTCCACTAAGTGCGCTACTCGATCAAGTTTCTCCCGGACCAACTTTGCCGCTTCTGTCTCGGTTTGACCAAGTGGAACCAATTCTCGCCAAGCGTTTCGATGCCCTGTCAGTTTCGCCTGCGCAGCCGCCAAGAGTTTGCAAAAAAAGCCCCACGTTCGCGCGCGGACAACATCGGCTTGTGCGTCTGGTGTTACCCCATCGCCCGCCGTTAGGCATCCACCCCCTCGGCAGGCATGCAACAGCGCGCCAAGCGTATGACTGGCCCGTTTGCTGTCGCACTCCGAGATGAGATGCGTAACGAAAGATTCCCCTGACTCCTCGCCCGTTCGGAGAAAATGAAACAGGTGAATGTGGCCGAGCGTTTCATGGATGTGATTTCCCTCTGGTGCATGTTGATGGGCGCGATCACTAATTTGCTTCAGGCGCGGCATCGCTTTTCCTGGTGCTCTTTCCCACAACTGTCGTCGATCCATCGAAAGCAGTAGGGCATCGAGCACTGAAAACCTATTTTCATTGGAGATGAACGTGTCTATCAATTCCCACGCCAAATCGGGAGCTGGCTGTTCCAAAACTGCAATCCTGTCAGCGAGGTTGAATCGCAGAGGATGCGACTTATCTCGGCATAATCGGCGGAGTGCGGAAGCAACCTGTTGGTCGGCAAAGCCAAGCCGACAGGTTAGGAATGTCAGACCACGGGCGGCATCAAGCCGCGGCGCAGGCCAACCCCAGCTCGGCCAGCCTTCATCCTTCGTGTCCGCGTCGTCATCTGGCGCAGGAGAGCGGTCGGTCGCAGCCTTCAGGAGAATTCGGCGAATGGTTTTCCAGCGCCCGCTTGACTTAGGCCACGATGTTACGTTGCCGACGATATTCTCGCATGCACCGACCAGGTAACCCCACAGTTCCTCAGCCATCTTCGGATGCTGCTTCGCGTGTCCTCTCAACGCACGCTCGCATTTCTGAATCACATCCCAATTGCGTTCAACCTCCTTCTCGTCAATCTGTTTTTGGTCACGCCCAAGAAACGGCTTCAACGCCTCGCGCAGGCGAAACATCGCCTCGTTCGGAGCTTCCTTCAGGTTGATCCCTCTTTGTTCTACGAGCTCCTTATCCGAAAAAGTGTGTGAACTGACTTGTGGCCCCGTGGGTTTGCGATTCTCTGGAAGTGTCTTGGCGCATCGCCGCTCACGCAACGAGTCTCGAACAATTCCAAGCACGATGTTCGACTCATCGAGTGCGTTAAGCAGCCGATTTTGCGCATATTCGACCCACGAAGGTGTTGGCTCGCGAGGCTCGCCTTCGTGCAGCCTGGCATTTCTTGGCACATCAAGAATGAGCCGCTCCAACCGTTCGCGGCGCGCCGTATCTCCCAGTTTATGCAAAGCACTGAGCAAGGCAGTGGCGCCGTACACGTAATCTTGATGAGTGAGGAATGATGATTCACTCAACAATTCTTCCAAAAGGACACCCGGAGTCGAAGGATACTCGGCGCCGACCTCCATTAAGACCATCCAAAGAAGCGACGTGCGGTTCCGGAGTGCAAGAAGATCAAGTGCCAAGGTCAACCGGGCGGTATCGTTCCCTGCAGCCCATTCGCGAAGCAATTTCTCGAAATGGGCAAGGATGCGGTTCTCATCGTTTTCAAATTGGCGGCCCCAAACATGAGAACAATCCTCGACGAGTTCGCACGCCACGCCACGAAAATGGATCGTCGCCAAGACGCGGTTGTCCCTACCTTGCCTATCTGAGCGCCGACGCACAACAGAGTTCCAAGCGATACATACAGCCTCCGTCATGAATGCCGCATTGCCACCAGTCCTGCCTTGGTAATAGTCAGCGAGCGCGTGACGAATGATTGTCCAGGAGTCGCTCGTTTGAAAGCGCAGTGACAGGATGGCGGAACCCTTGTCTTCATACTGGCCTGGTTCGGGTTCTGACTCGAAGGCGGCCTCGAACAATCGAAATACCACCGGGTCGGCGGCGTCGGTGCCAAGATGCTTGATGCTCTGCGCGAGATCGAACAAGTCATCGTGTGGAAAGTGGGCAAGTCGATCGGGCGCAAACAAACCAAGGAGAGCGCGCTCGGTCTGCACCGGCGCGACGGTGAAAGTGCGACAGAGCACCTCAGTTGCGACGCGTGAAGCGTAGCGCCAGCCCTTGGACACTTCTTTAGCGACATGGTGGGCAAGAAGACCGCGGGCCGCAGCGTTCAAAGCGTGGCACTCGCCAGGTATCGTGGCGGCGTTCACCGCGTTCAGGCGATCAACGATTAAAGCGAGTGGTTGTTCGATGGAGCCGTTCCTCGGCAACAGATTCGCCAAGTGTTCTGTGAATGTACACCAACCTTTCGCACCAGTGCGTATCGCTTTTGGATCAGCGTCGTGGACTCCGGATGCAAGGTGCCGCAGTGCTTTCTGGGCCGGGGAAGCGGCGGCATCGGCAGATGTGACGGCGATCAGCAAGGGCTCCAGGTCGGCAGGGAATTCAACGCGACGAGTTGCGAGAACCGGGGCAATAGTGCGCGCGATCCCATGCAACCTCGGAACGCTTTCCAGCATGAGCGTGGCCTCCCAAAACGCCTCCCGACCGTCCGGCGCGTCCCACAACTCTTCCAACCCAAACATGAAGCTCTGGCGGTAGAAGATGGGTAGCAGTGGCTCCTGAATGGCGAAATCACGGAAGAGTACTGGGGTTTCCGGAATTAGAGCGCGGGCGATTGCGTAGTCGTGCAGTAGATGATGCGTGAAGCGTATCTCATCACCGCCAACTTGCATGCCTAGCCGAACCGCCGGCGACTGAAGGATGCCTCGGCTGCGAAGCTCATCAACTTGGCTGCGATCTGAGGCAGACAAAGGAAGCTGCTTCAGCGAGACCACCATGTTCCGAGTGTCCAACATTCGACGGCACAGAGCCTTGAGCACGACCTCTCGCTCGGCGGCCCCCGCACCCTCTCTGATGCGAAATTCCCAAAACTTCCGCATCAACAGCGCCGGGTTATGCCAATCCGCCAATCGCGTAGAAGGAACCCCGGCGTCCAATAACTCGGCTGCAAGTCGAAGGTGAAATGGTGACCGATGAATTTCTGCCGACTTAGGGCTCTTGCGTGCATTCTCGATGAACGGGTAAATGTCGGGGCGCTTTCTGGCGAGGTCGTCCAGCTGAGCCTCGGACAAGCGCGACAAGTGAAAATGTGCAACGCTAGCAAAATCACAGGATGAGTAGCCCATCATCCCAGCGCCGGGAAAAGTCGCACGCAATTCACCGCTGTGCTTTAGATCGAACTCCCGCACGCTCGCGATCACCGTCCAACCGGACTGCCCTTCCTGCACCCCGCGCAAAAGCTGACGGATCGCCCTCTGAGGCTCAACGTCGCGCACCGCGTCGAGTGCGTCAGTCACAAGAAATCCGCGACTACCATCTGGCCAGTTGGCAAGGATTTCGTCGAGCGTATGGGTCAAACTTGGCAGATTGTCCTCGGCCAACAGCAGCACCACCGGGAAACCCTCCTTCTGCAATGCCTCAACGAGGGGATGCACGATCCCACTCTTCCCGCAGCCCGGCTCCCCGGTAATGAGCAGAGGACCAGCTTTGACGGCTGTAATGAGCGCAGATAACTCTTCGGGGCGGGCGATATGAACTTCGTCTTCCGTCTTTGCACCGAACCGAAGTACAGTGTGGTCTCTAAGTCGCGACATGTTGCGGGCCGTAAGCGCGCCCATCAGGGCGATGTCGTCGGCATAATCGGGTGGTGATTTGAGTTTCAGCCCATCGGCCACGAGGGCGCGGCGCAACGAAGACGCGGTAACGCGCACCCCGCGCTGGTCCGCTCGTTCGAAAAAGCGTTCAAGCATTTCCCAAGCACGTTTCGACTGCTTTGGGTCAACGACAATGTGAGTACGGATTTCGCTTTCCGCCTGCCGGTCGTGCCGCTGACCGAACTCGAATTCGTAAACCTCGACGTGAATCACGCGCAGGAAGTCATGCAGTTCGTCACTCGATGGCAACTTGCCGGATTGTTTTTTCCAAACTCGCTTCACCTGCGCCATCAGCGCAGTTATCGCCTTTCGTTCCCGAACTTGCCGACCGCGCAAAAAACCTGAAAGCCTCGATCCGTCATCGTCACGAAGGGTGTCCAAAACCACAGCCAAATCGCGCGTAACCGATATGCCCGCAGACGACGGAACAGCCCAGACAAGACGACTCTTCGCCCGAGCAACTGCCGGTAGCCTCAAGTATTGGCGAACGAAGGCGTCAACGGTATCCGCAAATGCCGGACTTTTCGCCGTGAGTGGAATTGTGCTCGCACGGTCCTTTGCAGAGATGAAGACGAACCCTTCAGGCTTCCCCCGCAGGCTCACGACCACATCATCTACCGGCTCCGGTGACTGCATCGTGATGGCAGCGATGTCCGCCCCGCTGATGCCGCTCCATGCCGCGCATCGGTCACCCGCGAGCATTCTCGTAGCAATCAAAGCAGCAATGCGAAACTCGTAGGCGACACCGCGAGCCGTTGCGCGTCCGCCAAAGCCGTGAGAAGAGTTCACGGCCTTTCCAGACTTTCGCTTGACCGCAGGTGTTGTTTTCCTTTGTGAAATCATGATTTTGAAATCACTTGATTGGCTATTCCCCGCCGCGCCTTAACAAGAAATCGATTCGCCGCTTCATAATCGGGACGTTCGGGCAGTCTGGTTTCGGTCAGGGCGCGTTCGAAGTCGCCGTGCAGTTCCTTGCGCCAGGCGTCCACTTCGGCCCACGGCATTTCGCCGCGTTTGACTGCGAGCAATCGTTCGCGGTGCGCCTCGAGGCGCACGGGCACACGAGCGTCGCGCAACGTGGCCGCGCCGGTGAGCAGCAGGCGCAGCAGGTGCATGGCGTGTTTCCATCTGATCTGACCGGAATTACGGATGTCCTGCTCGATCTTCTTGAACTGCGACATGGCGTAGCCGTTGAAGGTCTGGAAAATCATCTGCGACAGGAACTGCTGGCGCAGGGCCAGGAGTTCCTCCCCCAGCGGCGTGACCTTCTCGACCATAGGCGAGTAGAGACATTCCAGGATGTTCGGGTTCGCCTTGAGCGCCATCGTGAGGAATTTCTGCAATTCCCAGTAGCAGCTTTGCGTGGCGTTGTCCTCGAATTGTTCCGGAGCGCCGAAGAGCGACCATTGCAGTTCGGCGGGCGCGAGGTAGATGCCGCGCCAGTCGGTGTCGGATTCGTCGTGGTCCAGCCCATACGCCCGTGAACCGACGATGCAACGGTAGATGATGAATTGTTCCAAATCGAATGGTAGGGCGGTCTCCGCTCCAGCGCCCAACCGATCCTTGAAATGTTTCAACACTTCAAGCTGCGAACACTCAAGCGTCGCTTCAAAACCGTCAGGAAAGCGCACAAGGAATTGCGTCTCTGCGCCTGCCGGAGTGCGCGTCACGACGCCCACCGCACCACGCGGATGCACGAGCGAATTATTCGTACCGCGCACTTCGACAAGCGCGACGACCTGCGTTCCCGCAAAGATATTGTTTGGTTGGTGCGACATCAGATTAACCAAGCATAGAACACAGGATGCCGCATTTGATCCGAGAGAACAATCTTCGCATGGCCGGCGACAGCCCTGAAAACAGGAGGCGCAACTCGCGGACAACCTCCATGCTGTCTATGCGTTTAGGTTGCAAGCTCCTGTTCTCTTTGCACTGCCCGTCTGCATTGGACCGCCAGGCGGGGTGCCAGTCCAAAGCTGGCCGCTACGAGAACCTCAAAATCGGCCAAGAATTGGCCAGGCACGAATTAGCAACTTCTGTAATTCTGTGAGTATGGTGGGTCCAGCAGGATTTGAACCTGAGACCAAGCGCTTATGAGTCGTACCGAGCCGTGATTTCGCTCAATGTCTGCAAGGTTTTTATCACGCCCGCTCACCCGCCATGCGACGCGTCGATACTCATCATACACCGGATCGCTCACCGCTACCAGTCCCAGCGTAAATTCTTGAAACAAGACCGCGCCCAAGCGTGTCTTAACCAAGAACAATCAAGCTCCGCTACGTGTTGCAGCACAATGAAGACAAACACAGCCGTCGTGAACCTGTTGACAACAAAGTGCGCGCTGATATGGGGCCGGCTTCCAGCGACAACTGCGGTGCTCGCGTCACTGGGAACAGCTTTTCTGGTTTTGCAAGGGTGCGCCCCGCGCCCTGAAAACCAAAAACCTGGAAAGTTCCCCGAAGAACTTGTCTATGCCCGGTCGAAAGATGACGTTGTCAATGGCGGCGCGATTTTTACGCCATCGAAGGATTTAGCCAAGCCGGTCGCCATCATTTGGATTCATGGGTGGGGAGTGAATTTTTACCAACCGACATACGTTGCGATTGGCCGCGCCCTCGCCGAGCGTGGCTACACGTGCATTACCGGCAACACGCGCATGCATGACCTCGGAAACGTCGAGGCATGGCGGGGGGAAAAACGGATCCGTGGCGGCGGCTATTGGGGTGTAGCTAGCGAGGAAGTGCGGGACCTCGCCGCTTGGGTTGACTTCGCCGACGAGCGAGGATTCAAGCGGGTGGTACTGGTTGGACACAGTGCTGGCGCGGCGGCGGTTCGCTGGTATGAAGCAGAGAAGCAGGACGCACGGGTAGTCGGAGTGGTTCTCGCGTCCGGCTCGATTGGCGCAGCCGGCCCGACAGATGGGGACCAGCTTACACAGGCGACTCGCTTGATGACTCAGGGTGAAGGAGACGCTTTGGTGCGCGATCCGAAACGTTCCTTTCCGTCTTACATCAGCGCGGCAACGCTTCTGGATATCGCCAACACGCCTCCCGAATTCAAAGATTTTTTTGGAGTCCAAACGACGACAACTAACCCGGCAGTCACCCGGATCCGCTGTCCGCTTCTTGCCTTCTTCGGCACAAGGGGAGACGTTGGGAGCGCGAAAGAGTTGGAACTGCTCAAATCTTGCATCGGCCGCCAGTCGTCCGGCCCCCGTCGCATTGATACTGCCATGATCCAACACGCCGACCACATGTATGCTGGGGAAGAGGCGCAGGTTGCCCAAAATATCGCAAGATGGGCGGACACCCTATTGCCACTGGATTCAGGCGGGAAATGACACTCTATTAATGCCGAGCTGAAAAAGAAAAAGAGGGGTGATCCCTCAATGATTTTGAGGAACCGCCCCGGTTACTCGGCATAATCCGACGCTACAGAAAATAACCATTATGCCGAGCTCGGCGTAAGGGGTATTTGCCCGGTTCTCCCTCCGGAGTGCGCGTCACGACGCCCACCGCGCCACGCGGATGCACGAGCGACTTATTCGTGCCGCGCACTTCGACAAGCGCGACGACCTGCGTTCCCGCAAAGATATTGTTTGGTTGGTGCGACATCAGATTAACCAAGCATAGAACACAGGATGCCGCATTTGATCCGAGAGGACAATCTTCGCGTGGCCGGCGACGGCCCTGAAAACGGGAGCCGCAACTCGTGGACAGCCTTCATGCTGCCTATGCGTGTAGGTTGCAAGCTCCTGTTCTATTTGCGCCGCCCGTCTGCATTGGACCGCAATGTGGGGTGCCAATCCGAAGCTGGCACATACGAGAACCTCAGAATTAGCCAAGAATTAGCCAGGCACGAATTAGCAACTTCTGTAATTCTGTGAGTATGGTGGGTCCACCAGGATTTGAACCTGCGACCAAGCGATTATGAGTCGTACCGAACAGTTATTTCGCCCAATGTCTGCAAGGCTTTTACCACGCCCGCTCAGCGATTGCCAACGGTGCGGCGCCGTGCGGGTGCCGTGCCGAGGCGAAGCACTGGACTCAAACTGGACTGTTTTTCGGCAATGACCTCTACTGTGGCAACCGGAAACGTTTCAGCTCACTGACGAGATCGAAGTGCGGGTCGGAGGAATAGATCTCCGCTTCAAGCCGGAGCGAAACGGCCGCGAGGATGAGGTCGCTAAGCGGGAGACGGTGGCCGCTAGCGGCGAGGCGGCGACCGAGTCGCGCGGCCCCGGGCCAGTCATCCCAAATCATTTCGAGACAGCGTACGCCCCGCAGTAGAGAGGCGACGTGGTTGGCTTGAGCTTCGCGCGGTATGTCCTGAAGAATCTCAGTGACGATGGGGCCAATAAGAGCAGCACGATCGTCGTCGAGCAGGGCGTCCACGACCTTCTTTTCCGCCGACTGCGGGCGGTTGAAGAATGGGACCCAGATGCACGTGTCAACGAGAACCAGGCGCATCCGTCTCGGCGGCTTCGAGTGTGCGCCAGTTGTCGTCCATGGCGATCGGTCCGGAGATCTCCTTCAAGCGCATCCTGCGGGCGTACCGGCGGTACTTGTCAAGGGCGCAACGAAGCGCGCCCGCCATGTCGCTGACCTGCGTGAGTTCGCGGAGGTCTTTGACTTCGTCGTCGTTGAGATTGATTGTCGCGGTCATACTCGGCGTTGGAGGCGGAGCCTCATGACTGGACAGTACTCGCTGGCCGCCGTGGCGCAAGCGGAAAGCAGACCACTGCACCGTCCCGGGCGCGTCTTGACACTGCCACCACAGCACAGGACGTCGCCCAGGGACCGGACCGCGAGCCGTCCTCGGCTCGCAGCGCGTTCAATTGAGCAGGTAGCGTTGAATCTGTTTACGCGCACCATTGCGTTCGGGGCCGCTGCGAGCCGAGGACGGCTCGCGGTCCGGTGGCAGTGTCAAGATGCGCCCCCCCGGTCCCATTCTCGCCGCTGGCAAACCCGAATTGCGTCAGGACAAAGCCGTCTTCGTCGTCGGCGAAGTAGTCAGTCAATTCAGCGAGGAAATTACCGCCAACTCGAGAAACGCTAAGCGGGCGAGTGGAATTCACGTGCTGGAGGGGAAGATTTTTCGCCGATTTGTCTTCCGTTTTGTTGGGGAAAGGCATTATAACTGGCTGCGTGAGAAACAGATCAACTCGATCTGGACTACGTGCCGGTTTATGCCGCTGCTGGAGAGGCCCAAAGGTCCTCTTGTTCAACCTCTGGTCTACCTGGCCACGAGGGCCTTTTGGCGGCGGATGATTTCGGCCAACCCACGCAGAGAGCTGTTCACTGCCTCGGCATTAGGAAACACCTTGGCCACGTCCGGTTCCAGGACCACTACGTTGGCGCCTTGAGCGTAGCGCCGGGCGTATTTGCCCCGAACGCCGCGGGAAAAGTCATATTCTCTCGGCATTTCGCCATGGCTGGTTTTGTCACGTGCTTTCTTCATAATCTTTTCGTTCTCGCCTCGATGCCCGGCGGGCACTGATGATACGGATATTATCGCCTCGTTCGGTGTGGACGACAACGAGCAATTTTCCTTGGTGCGAGTTTCCGACGATGATGAAACGGTCTTCAAGCTGCGAATGCGCTGCATCGGGAATCGTCAGTGAGAGCGGGTCGCTGAAAACCGTGGACGCTTCCTCGAAACCGACACCGTGCCTGGCCTGGTTCGACCTGGCCTTGCTTTCGTCCCACTCAAAACTCAGCGGCATGGCCGAAGGGTGCCCGGTCTCCACGTTGCGGCCAAGCCAGTTATTGAGTTGTTCCTGCCGCTCACATCCGAGCAGGCCGCTCTTTCCTGGTTCCGCAAGTTTGGTAAGTGTAGTGCGCCTGAGGGATTTGAATCCCCGACCAAGCGATTATGAGTCGCCTGCTCTAACCACTGAGTAACTGGCCTGCCGCGGCAACGCAACGCTGTGCCAAAGCTGAGCCCCGAAAGCATTCGGGGCAGGCATGGTGAACTACACGATGCGCCGAACCGTAGCGCCGGGATGACTGGGAGGAGCCCTCCGGCCCGGCTTCTGCGCGAACACTCAGAGAGAATTTCCGGCCTCAATCTTTGCGATCTGTTGCAGCGAAGGCGCCCGCCAAATGTGGGCCTAGCCCTCGGCGTTGACAGCGACCAGCAGGTTGCCATCGGGGGGAATTTGACGAGGCTGAAGATGGAGCCTTCTGCGGCTAGTGTTGCTACTTCGTGCCGCGCCTATCTGTGTGCGAATTGATTGAGAATCGGCGAGCCGTCATTTGCTCTGTTCGTTCAAAGACCAGTCATAGTCGGTGTAGCGGATTTTGAAATCGCCTTTGGAGAGCACCGCTGCCGCCTTCTCCGGCCAGTAAGGTTTCAGGGCCGCGAGCACCGAGCCGGACTTCTTTTCAAAATCACCGCCATACCATTTGAAAATTGGAGAGAGATAAACAACCTGTTCGCCCGCCTCCACGCGGTTCTTATTCGGAGTGGCAAGGAATCGTTTCGCTTGATCGTCCAATTGCTCGTCGAGTCGGTCGGCCGAATACGCCTCGCTTCGCAACGGCGGACAGCCCTTGGCTGCGCACACCAGCGCGAAATGGATGCGCGGTTCGGAATAATCTTTCCGCAGCATTTTGTGTTCGACGGCGTTCAACGTCGTCGCCTCGCCGAAAAGTTTCACGACCGGCTGATCCCACGGGCCGCTGAAAATGCTGCCGATGTCTTTGATGCTCTTGAGCGGGTAGTGGTCAACGATCAGCCGCAGCGTGTAGGCGTTGTAGGAGTTGCTCAAAAAGGCGATTTGCTGTGGCTCGCTCCACTTCTTGAACTCGCCTTTTGTCACGGCGGCGGCCTGGTCGAGGTAACGGTTCAAGTCCTGGGGATGTGCCTTGAGCGCCGCATAGTCCACACGTGCGTCCTTGACGTATTGTGTGAGAACACCGGTAAAGATTGCGTGAGTCTGGTCGAATTCGGCGCCAGCGGTCCGAGCCGCGAAGACAACACAGCCCAGTACGAGTGCGCAAGGTCGGCGGACAGAATAGAATCCAGTCATAGTATTGAATCGTTGTTGGGCTCCGGGCTGGGTGCAGAAACACACAGTCGGTCGCTACAAATGAGATTCGCCGACTTGGGTGATTATTCCAACAACCGGACGGATTGAAAGAATCCTTCCGCTGTCCAGTTGCGAAACCACAGCTTGAGGTTTGCGGCGAGCTTGTCCATGTCATCGTCTGTGACTGAAGCAGCGTGCTCGACAGCTTGTCCAAGGGATTGCCCATTTTGGATCGCCTGCAATAACCCGAACTCCGTCCGTGAAAGATTGTAGCGCCGGACGATGAATTGACGGCGAGTCAGCGCGACGAATGATTCACACGAAGACGGCACGGCAATGGCTTCGTCGTCGTTTGCCTTGCGCAACGCAGTGTAGTAATCGTTCACTGGAAAGCGTGTAGCTAACAGTTGCAAGCACGGCACAGGCTCAAGCTGCACCTGTGGCCAGCGTTCCGGCGGGATGCCTGATAGTTGATCGGCTCTTAGGAGCGCCTGGCCTTCGACGCCAACGCCGTCGAAGACATCGTAAATCGCCCATTCAAGCCGCACGAGGTCTATCAGAAAATCAGGCCAATCCTCCATGAGAGCCAGTTCATTGTTCGCCGAGTCTGTCGGGCCGGATTGAGATTCCGCGCTGTCCGCTGTCGGGCGAGTCTCTTCAAGGTAGCGCGGAAAATGCCTGCCCAATTCGTTGAGCGTGTAGCTGCGCGAGGGATACTCTTGAAGATAACCGAACGCGAAGCCGTCGAAGGCTTCCTCGCCAAGAGTGCGTTTCAACATCGGATAGACTTCGCCCAGACATTCGAGCAAACGCGTATGGTAGGCATTCGCGTAAATCGCCAATCGCTCGGCGGCGGAAAGCGCGCGCGAACGTGTGATGACTTTCTCAAGCTGGCCGGGAAGGAGATGGATGAGGCGTTGTGCTTCGTCCGAGTCCGCGCCGGCTTCCACGCCGTCGGGATGCGTGACAACCGCCTGAAACCAGCGCTGGACACGATTGACTTCGGCAGCATCGGGTGAATTGTCGGGTGCGCTCATACCACTTCGGCGGCGATGTGATGCAGTGGGTGTGGCACGGCCGAGTCAACCTCAGGAAGAGCCATCGCATCTGTTTCTGGCTCGACACTCATTATGGCCATTTTGCCGTCGGCCAACTCTTCGCCGATGTGTTGTTTGGCTTTCAGCACTTCCGCGTGCAACACGGGGAACGGCGGGATTTTTGCGTCCCATTCCAGAAGAGTTGAGACGCCGCCTGTGAGTTCATGCGCCAGGCGGTAGAGTTTCCATACCGGATCAACCACATGGCTATCATGTGTGTCAATCAGGTGTGTCTGGCGGTTGGCATGTCCCGCGAGATGGAATTGCACGACACGTTCGCGCGGCACGCTGCGAATGAATTCCTCGGGATCGAAGTCGTGGTTCACGCTGGAGACGTAAACGTTGTTCACGTCGAGCAGCAAACCACAGTTAGCTTCTGCTGCCATCCGCGCGAGAAATTCCCATTCGCTCAACGTTGAACCCGTGAAGCCGACATACGTGCTCGGATTTTCAAAGACAAATGGCCGCTCCAAAAAATCCTGCACCGAGCGGATGCGCTCGACCACATGCTTGAGCGACTTTTCAGTGAGCGGCATCGGCAGCAGGTCGTGCGTGTTGCGTCCTGCGACGCCGGTCCAGCAAACGTGATCGGAAATCCAAAGCGGTTTGATCTCATTGGCCAAAGCTTTGAGTTTCCGCAGGTATTCAAAGTTGAGCGGGTCAGTGCTGCCAATCGAGAGCGAAACCCCGTGCATCACGACCGGGTAACGCTCGGCGATCTGTTCGAGCACGTAACGGGGACGCCCGCGTGAGTCCATGAAGTTCTCCGAGATGACCTCGAACCAATCAACCTTCGGATGCTTCTCCAGAATGTAATCGAAGTGGACGGTTCTGAGACCCACTCCCAAACCAAGATGCGGATGACCGAGACGTTTAGCGCTCATAATAGCGAACGGCTATTGGGTTAGATGAGGGCCAGGCGGCGGGCGGCGTTGCGCGCCGCTGTGCCGCCGCCTTTTCCGCATCGCGTCCTCTTGCCAGCAATGCTCTGTTGAGGCTCAGGCTTTCGCCTTGGGTGCATCGCCAAATGTTTTGCCCGCCGCCTTCATCTGGGCCTCGAATGCCTTGCGGGCTGTCTTCCAGGTCTTCTCCTTGAGCGGCACTTCGCAACTGCCCAAACCTTTGCAGGAGTTTTGTCCGGGATATTCGCCGCAACCGCCCTGACCCTTGCAGGAATTGTCACCCTTGCAGGAATGTTTTTCTGCGGTGGCGCAGTTACCCATGCCAGCCCCTTTCCCCTTGGTTTTGCAAGTGTTCAGACCACGGCAGACGTGTTTGTCTTGCAGAAGCAGGGCCGGGTCGTGATCGTCCTTCTTGTCGGCTGCGCGTCCAACCAGCGTCGTGCCGAGGAGCACTCCGCCGAATGCCGCGGCGGTAAGCTTACCAAAGTCGCGGCGCGACAGACTTGCTGACGTTATGTTGATTCGATTCTTCATGTCATGTTTTCGTGATGCGGCTGATGACCTGGTTCAGTCCCGCACGCGATGTGCGGGACTCATCAGTTAATTCTCGTATGGTGAGAAATAGTATAGAGAGATTTTATTCCACAGATTCCTGCTGGTGCTCATTCCAATGGTAGTTCATTTTTTGGCCGACTGCACCGCCTGGAGAATCTCAATGGCTTTGGTTCGGTCGTCGTGGCTGTGACTGATCTTGGCATATCGGATCACGCGATTCTTGTCCAGCACGAATGTCGAGGGATAGCGCCGGTCATATTCCACCGGACAGCAAATGGCGGCTTCGGGCGCTTTGGCGGCGGCCGTGTAACGCTGCTTGACAGCGGTTTCAACGCGAATGGGAGTCGCGTGTGTGTTCGTGTTCATACTTTTGGAAAGCGTTTTTTAGAACGATTCGTTCAGAGAATCTTTCTTAATTGTGGCTCACCCGATGTGCTGGCCAATAGGTAGTTTTGGAAAGCGTTTTTTAGAACGATTCGTTCAGAGAATCTTTCTTAATTGTGGCTCACCCGATGTGCTGGCCAATAGGTAGGTCTTGTCCTGCTTGCGCCAGATTGCGGTCGTTACGCCATCTTTCGTAGCAAACTGCGCCGTTTCCGACGGCATGAAGTCTTGGAAATGAGTGCAGTCAATCACGAACAGATCAACGTGCTCACCGCCGTTGGGCATGAAGCAGAGCAACGTGACTTTGTGTCCCTGCCAGTCAATCACCCGGCAACCGTGGACAGGTGCGTCGCGCAAGGATGCAGGCAAATCAAAATTCGCCGCGACGTGCTGTGCTTTGAGCCAGTCCCTGATTTTGGCCATGTCTCGCGCCATGAATTTCAGATGATCGGTGGGCTGAAGTGAATTCTGCACCATCGTTTGCTTGAAGGCGGCGAATTGCGGAGCGTGCGAGGTCTTCAGCCATGTCACGCCGAGCGCCGCGAGCAGCGCGGCTGATGCGGCGGCGGCGGTCAGCCATGCCGGTTGCCGCCACCACACCGCCGGGCGAACAATTTTCTGTTGTGCGCGCAACTGCGATTTCAAGTGCGCGGGCGGTTTGATGGATATCTTGAGTTTTTGGCTGATGCGGGTATCAAGCGCCTGCTCGTTCGCAAACCAGCGGGCCAGTTCCGGGTCGCGCTGCGCCTGTTCCAGCGCCTCGCGGAATCGCGGATCGTTCGTGTCCTGCCCGCCGGGGCGATACGCTTGCAGGATCAATTTGGCTTCTTCGTTATTCATAGACCACTACGCTGAATTGGATTCCCGTTCAAAAGGCAGAATCTTGTTCTCTCTCTCCACGCCGCTGGCTCGTGCGACCAACCGCTCACGCAGCAACCCTTTCGCGCGCGATAGCCGCGACATCACCGTGCCGATGGGCACGCCCAGGATGCCGGCGATCTCTTCGTAGGAGTGGTCGTTCATGTAAAAGAGCACCAACGGCGAGCGGTAATGTTCTTCCAGTTCCAGCAGCGCATCGCGAATGGCCTCGTCGCGAAGCACATCCACATGCTCCGGCGTGATGATCGGCAGCTCGCCCTCGACACTGCTGATTTCAAAATGCGGCAGCCGGGCCTGACGATCTTTCCAGCCGAGAAACACCCGGTAGAGCGTGGTGAACAGCCAGGATTTGACCTTGGACGGGTCGCGCAACTGGCCGCCCTTGGTCAGCAGCCGGCAAAAGGTTTCCTGTGTCAGTTCGCAAGCATCGTCTTCATTTCGAGCGAGGTTGTAGCCAAAGGCGTAAAGTGCCTCATAATAAGTCGCAGCCGCCTGCTCGTAGTCCGCGCTGTTCACAATAATAGGAAAGAGTGGCGAAGGGGTTTATTCCAGCTTTGTTTGGGCAGGCACGAGTTGTGACGTGCCGGATTCAAACAACGCCATGCCTCGCGCCAGGATGAGTGAACCGCTCGTCGAGTTACCTTCTATTTGTTTGCCACGCGCGGCAAATCTTGCGCCGCCTCGGCAATCATCGCCTCAAACACCGGCAGGCTGCGCGCGCCGATGAAACGGCGGCGCACGTGGCCTTGGGCATCCACGATAACCGTGGTGGGCAGTTCGCCGCCGTTGAACCGACCGCCGACTTCATTCTTTTCGTCGAGCAGAATCGGGTAATTGATGCCGCGCGCCTTCACGGTGCGGGCGACCTTGTCGCGAACCCGTTTCAACGCCGCAACGGTGGCTTCGTGGTCGTCCTGTTCTGCGTCGCCGTTTTTCTGTTCTTCCACCGCCGCATGACCGCCGATATGGCCGTGACTGTCCGGCACGTAGTCGAGGGACACGCCGATGATGACAAGATTGTCCCCGTGCTTTTTCTGCAAGGCAATCAACTCCGGCATTTCGCTCACGCACGCGGAACACCAGGTCGTCCAGAAATTGACGAGCACGACCTTGCCACGGAGATCGGTGAGGCTGATTTTTTTGCCGTCCAACGTGCGAAGCTGGAAATCGCCCGCTGGCACAGGCTGGCGCGCGGAGTAGGCAGCGGCGGGCACTTCGAGTCTGACCGGTGGAAACTCGCTTTGATGTTCCGCCCACCACGCTTTGGCGCGCTCCGCTCCGGCCTTCGCTTTCTCGTGGCTGCCTTCGCGATACTCCTTCAACCCCGTCTTTTCGTTCTCGAATGAGCCAGTCTCGCTGAGTTTGACACCGAACTTCTGTCCGCTCCAATTCTCCAACAATTTCAAGCTCATGGTCACGATGAATGGATCAGGATCATCGAGCAACGGAATGACCGTTGGCACACCAATGGCCGGGCCGACGAATTTCAACTGATTCAGACCGAGCACGCGCACCTGCTGGTCGAGATCGCGCAGTTGCTCGGCGGCGAGCGCCGCTAGCGCCGGATGATTGCGCTCGCGCAGGATGCCCAGGGCCGATTCACGCACGTTCATGTCGGGATCGAGCGCCGCCGAAAGCAGCAACGAATCAAGTTCCGGCGACAGCGGTTGTTCGGCCGGTTGCACCCGCGAGAAACTGCGGATCGCCACTTCGCGGTGAACAATTTTCCCGGAGTTCCACGCCGTCAGCAGCGCGGCGCGCGGATCGGCGGCTTGCTCGATCATGTCCGACACAACTTCAGGTGTGGGAGCGTCGTTGGCGAGCGTCGCAGACTCGCGAATCTGCCGTTGCAGTGGCGCGCGAAAAAGCCAGGTCAGAATTGCCACTGCAATGAGCGGAACAACAAGTTTAGGTCGGAGTCTTTTCATTGAGACGAAACATTGTGACTAACAGCCTGGCTATTGGGGACACTTTCAAGCCCAGTTGGTTGATCATCCGGCAGTCAACCCGAGCAACGCCGCCGCCGCAGCGATTGCCGATCCAGTTAGAATCATCGGTTTGTTTTTCATCAATGTAAGTTCTTGCAATTGGGAACGAGCAGACCCGCTGATTATTCCCGTCGAACAAACACGGCCTCCGAAAATTCGGTGAGAGTCCCACACGGTGCGCCGAACCGTAGCGCCAGGATGGCTGGGCGGAGCCCTTCGGCCCGGTTTCTGTGCGGACACTCAGAGAGAATTTCCGGCCTCAATCTTTGCGAGTTGTTGCAGCGAAGGCGCTCGCCAAATGTGGGCCTTGCCCTCGGCGTTGATGGCGACGAGCAGGTTGCCATCGGGCGAGAACTTGACGAGGCTGAAGATGGAGCCTTCTCCGGCTAGTGTTGCCACTTCGTGCCGCGTGGCCACGTCCCACAGTTTGACGGCTTCGTTGCCAACACTGCCGGAAGCCAGCCGCTGGCCGTCGGGCGAGAAGGCGACCGCGTGCACGCCGAGCAAGTGCCCACGCAGCACGTCAACGATTCTGTGTTCGGACAGGTCCCAAAGATGGACGGCGCCCTCCATTGATGAAACGGCCAGAAGATTGCCATCGGGCGAGTAAGCCGTTCCCGACACGCCCCAGTTCTGGTTGGTGAGGCTGGATTCGGTATGGCCGTCCAGAAGGCTGCGGAAGTCGAACCCGGCACGGCCGCCTACGAGCAGGAAACGTTCATCATGTGAGAGAGCGATTTGAGCTGGGAAAAAGGGCGGTCCCTCACCTGGCTTGGCTGTGTTGGCTTTCCAGGCGCCTTTGGACTGCCACGAAGCGGTGTCCCATAATCGAATCGTTGAATCGCTCCCGGCAGTGACCAAGGTACGGCCATTATCAATAAGACCGACCGGTCCGAAGGCAAAGTTTCGGCCACCAAATGACGCATGACCGGGCAGGCCGCCAGGAAAGCCTCGGCCTGAAAATCCTGGCAGGTTCGTGATGACGAGGCGCGCCGTCCAGTCCAGGACCCGGATATCGCCTTGGCGGGTGCCGGCGTAGAGCCTGGCGCCATCGGGCGAGACCATGAGGCGGGCCACCTCACTGCCAAGCGCGGTGATGCGCTCGGTTTCTTGAAGAGTCGCCGGGTCCCAAAGACTGACTGTGCCGTCGGTATTCAGACTCAGCATTCCCTGGGTATCAGGAAAGAATTGGAGGTCGGCGACTCGAACCGGGAGCGTCTCGAAAGGTTTCTTACGGTCAGGTCGTTGCGCGTCCCAACCGAAGAGAGTGCCATCTTTGCATCCACTGAGAATGGTTTTGCCGTCGGGGGTCACCGCGACACAACTGACTTCGGACAGATGTCCCCGCAACGCGGCCAGTTCCCGGCGTTCCTGGATGTCCCAGATCCGAACGGTCTGATCCGCTCCAGCCGATACGAGTCGCCGGCCATCGGCGGTGAAAGTCAAACCGTGAACCCAGGACACGTGTCCGAGCAATTGGCCGGCCTCTGCGCCAGTTTGGGTTGAGAAAAGTTTGATAGCCGTGTGGGTGAACCACGCGGTGGCAGCCAGTAGCGCGCCGTCCGGCGAAAAGGCCAGGGAGCCGATTTCCCCGTCGAACGCAGCCAGGCTGTTGGTTTCGGCGCCCGTGGCCAGATCGATGAGCCGAATCCTGCCATTCTCATCGCCAATAGCCAGAAACCGGGCGTCTGGAGAGAACAGCGCCACGCGCCGCGACCTTTCCCTGGGAAGCTCGAGCTGCGTTTGCAGGGCCAACTGCTGCTTCTGGAGGTCCCATACCCGAATGGCCATGTCCTGGCCCAGGATGAGAAGCTTCGTGCCGTCCGGACTAAAGGCCAGAGACTCGACCCCGCCTTCGCAGGCGGACTCGGCAGCGACCTCACGAGTTGCCACAGCCCATACTTTCAGGACAGTTCGGCGCGGGCCTCCGCTGACCGCGGCAGCGAAACGGTCTTCGGTAGGCGAAAAAGCGAAGACGGCGGGACCGAAGGTTCGTTCCCGGAACGCGGTCACTTCGGCGCGGCGAAACAAATCCCAAAGCTTGAGACTGCCGGGCACGCTGCCGGAAACGAGGAACCGTCCGTCTGGAGAGATAGCCAGGCTGTAGATAAAGTTAGACTGCTGAGGAAGCGCGAACGCCGCGTCGCTTTGCGACTGGTTCCAGAAATAGCGCCACTCCCACTGGCGGAAGTCTGGCTCACTTTGGGATTTGGGCTTTGGGACTTGGGCGTTCAAGTTCGGTCGCTGCCGGTTCAACAAATCTATTACCCGACCGTAGTTATTGGCCGCCAGGGCTTGGGGCACCAGGTTCATGTCGGAATTGTAAGCCCGCCGCAGCGCCGCCAGTTCCTCCAGCTCCGCGCGGCGGCGTTGTTTGGCTTCCGCCTGCTGCGCCTCTTCCGCGGTCTTGCGCAGGCGGCTCTCCTGGTGCTCGGCCCTGGTGGCCCGAAGGGCCTGCCAACTGCTGACGACCGCCGCCAGCGCCAGAACCAGCGTGACGATGGCGCCGGCGGCCACCGCCACCTTATTACGCCGTACAAACTTCTGAATCGTGTAGGCGGCACTCGGGGGCCGCGCCAGGACCGGTTGGTTGCGCAGATAGCGCTGGATGTCCAGGGCCAGGTCATTGGCTGTGGGGTAACGGCGCGTCCGTTCCTTCTCCAAACATTTCATCACAATCCAGTCCAGGTCGCCCCGAACCAGGTGCACCAGCGCCGGCATCTTCGCCTGGCGTGTTGTAGCCAGTGCGGTGGCCTGGGCCACGCCCAGCGTGTTCAGGCGGGTTGACGGCGGTATTGGCTCTTCCTCTCGAATGATCCGGCGCATCTCATCCAGGCCAGAGCGCAACAGATGCGCCGGATCGAAAGGAGTCTGACCAGTCAGTAGTTCGTAGAGCAGCACGCCGAGCGAGTAGAGGTCGCTGCGGGTGTCAATATCCAACTCGCTCATCTCGGCTTGTTCGGGACTGGTGTAAGCAGGGGTGCCGACAAAGGCCTGGAATTCGGTAAAGAGCGTCTTGTCAGTCAGCCGCCGCTCGATGGCCTTGGCGATGCCGAAGTCTATGACTTTGGGCACCGGCACACCATCGTGGAGTGTGACCAGAATGTTGGACGGCTTGATGTCACGGTGAATAATTCCCTTCTGGTGCGCATGTTGGATGGCCTGGCAAACCTGGATGAAAAGCTGCAGACGCTCCCCCGTTGAAAGGTGGTTCTGGTCGCAATAATCCGTAATGCGGATGCCCCGCACCAACTCCATGACGAAGTAAGGACGGCCAGTTTCGGTCGCGCCGGCGTCGAGCACCTTGGCGATGTTCGGATGTTCCATCATGGCCAGCGCCTGCTGCTCGGCTTCAAATCGAGCGATGACGCTCTTGGTGTCCATCCCCAGCCTGATCACTTTGAGCGCGACGCGACGGCGGACCGGCTCCTCCTGCTCAGCCATATAGACCACGCCACACCCACCCTCGCCGATCTGCTGCAGCAGTTTGTAGCGTCCGATACGGTCCCCGGCATGTTCAGCCACGGACCCGATGCGGACGGTCCCGCCGGGCCCTTTGGCGGCAATGGCCGGGCGCGGCACATCCACAACTGGAGTCTCCAGGAAGGTGTCCTGCTGGTGATTTCGCAACAATCCTTCGACGGCGGCTCGCAGCCGCTGGTCGTGGCTACAGACGCGATCCAGGTAAGCGGCCCGCTGCTCCAGTGTAGGTTGCTCCAGCGCTTCGATGAAGATCTCGCGCTCGTTTGCGGCGGGGGCTGCTGGTTTGCCATTAGTCGCAGGCATATCCGATCCTATCTATCATAGCGAAATCCCGCGCCGGACCCTGCCACTTTTCTCAGAATGTTTAGCATGCATATTTCACACTCCGATTGAAAGCACGACAGCCCGCCGCGTGAGGGCACGCGGCCTACAATCACGAAACCGTCGTCCCTGTAGGCCGCGTACCCTCACGCGGCGTTCAGGCTGTACCACTCTCTCCCAACTTCTTCTTATTTTGAAAGAAATTTGGTTTGCGGCTTTGCCGGCTTTGCCGCGCTGGACTGCAGTATTCCAATCCGCTTGCAGGTTGCGGGTTGCGAGGAATTCTCTTGCAAACGCAGGAAACCCACAGAATCATGGCAGGACAGAATCATTAACGCACAACGCTGTACAACATTATGATTCTGTCCTGCCATGATTCTGTCAGTCCCGGTTGCGGCTGGCCGCGCTGCGAAATATCCGGGTTAGAGCCCGGAACACTGCCCTTCGCTCAGACCCGCTTCTCCCCGATTTTTCGCCGCAGCCAGGCCCGGGCATAGGCCCAGAGCCGCCCGGCAGTGCGCAAAGGGATGCCCAGTGCCGCCGCCGCTTCCTCCATAGTCATGCCCACGAAATAGCGCAACTTAACCAGGTTCGCCGAGGTCGGGTCTTCGGCAGCCAGCAAATCCAGGGCCTCGTCCACCGCCAGGACTTCATCAGACGGAACGGCCTGGACCAGGTGCGACTCGTGTAACTCCTCGCGTTGGGCTGCTCCGCCGCGCTTGAGGCTTCCTTTGCGCCGGGCAGCCTCCACCAGGATGCGCCGCATCGCTTCCGCAGCCACAGCAAAGAAATGAGGGCGTCCATTGAACCTCGGAGCGCCATCACCCACCATCCGCAACCAGGCCTCGTGCACCAGCGCGGTAGGCTGGAGTGTGTGGCCCGGCGCTTCCAGGGCCATCTTGTGGGCCGCGATCCGGCGCAACTCGTCATAGACCAGCGGCAACAACTCATCGGCTGCCCGCGAATCACCCTGCTCAATCGCCCCCAGAATCTGTGTCACGTCGCCCATGGCCACGACTATAGCGAACCCTCCGGGACCAAGCGAATCCTACTTAGACTGAGCTCAGGCCATCAGCGCGCGCTGGCGGAGGGGTTGCAGGACTCTCAATTGGATTTCTGCCCTGTTGCGGCCTCAGGATACGGACTTTCTGAGAGGGAGCATCTCGCTTTTCGGTGTGTCCCGGAGGGACTTTTGAAAATAGCCCAGGCTTTCAAGCCTGGGATCAGCCCCCAAACAAGGATCAAGTCCCAAAGGGACGGCCGAAAACGCCCGCATTTACAGGCTCTTATATAAAAACTGAGATGCTCCCGCTCTGAGACGCGCTGGCGCGCTTATGATTCTCCCGCGCACCAGTTCCTGATACTCCTTTTCCATCTCCTCGAGTTTGACCTGCTGCGCCGGAGTCAACTTGGTGGGCAGGCCGATGAAAAACTTCGAGATAAAAACCCGAATCCGTTTGAGCACCGCCGCGAATCTGGATGCGAAATAAGCGAAATCTTTTTCCAAAGTCTTATCGTCTTCAGATTTGAACGGGAGGAAATGGAGATGACGGAAATGAACCGACGGGCGAGTGGTTGGCGATCCACGAGCGGTCAGTTTTTGGTGGCTCAAATCAGGCAGGCTGGAAGGCAACGCGCGTGGCAGTTTCATCTCTGTTCTCTCTGTTGTCTCCTGTTGATCCAACGAATGGTTACCAGTCTTTCTTCCAGTCTTCTGTCTCACTCTCTACTTACTCAGGCGCAAACCGGGCGGCAACTCTGCCAGATTTTTTTGGCTCTTTTTTCTAACGCAGCATCCTCAAAAAAATCTGGCCGACTTCGCAGTCGTATTTCGCTTGTACAGGGCGAAGGCAGATACTTGTAGAATCCGCCGCTAAGTATAAGTTTGAACCTATGAAAACGTCATTCGGCTTTTGTTTCGTCGGTTTGCTCGCCCTTTCAGCAAATGTGCCGGTCGCCGCTGTCAACTGGCCAGGTTGGCGCGGACCGGATGGGAATGGAGCTTCTCCGGAGAAGGATCTGCCGCTCAGATGGAGCACGAACGAGAACGTGCGCTGGCGGGTAGCCTTGCCGGACCGTGGAAATTCGTCGCCCATCGTTTGGGGGAATCGAGTTTTTGTGTCGCAGGCCATCGAGAAGGAACATCGGCGCACACTGATGTGCTTCGATCGCGCGAACGGCAAGCTGCTCTGGCAGTCGGGAGTCACCTACACCGATGATGAACCGACACAAGAGAGCAATCCGTATTGTTCGGGTACGCCCGTCACTGAGGGAGAGCGGGTTTATGTTGGTTTCGGTTCAGCGGGTGTTTATGCCTATGACTTTGAGGGCAAGGAAGCCTGGCATCGCGATCTGGGCAAGCTCAACCACATGTTCGGCAATGCGGTTTCGCCGATCCTGCACGCGCAACTGTGTATTCTTAACTTCGGCCCGGACGAAAATGCGCGGCTAATTGCGCTGGACAAGAAGACCGGCAAGACGGTGTGGGAAGTCAAACCGCCAAAAGTCGATCCGAGCGAACAACAGCAAATGCCAGGCGGTTTCGGCGGGCCGGGTGAGCCAGGCAGGCGCGGCGGTTTTGGTCCGGGGATGTTTGTCGCCCCGCAAATGTTGTCCCAGGCAGACAAAAATGGAGACCAGAAAATTACCAAAGCAGAATTCAGTGCTCTGGCCGACATCTGGTTCGACAAGCTGGACCTGGACAAAACGGGCGAAGTAAACCAGGACCAATTCACGGAGAGGTTGGGGGAAGTGCTGCCCCCGCCGCAGGGATTTGGCCCTCCAGGTGGCCGACCGCCTGGCGAGCGCCAGCGTCCAGGAGGAGGAGGCTTCGGCCCGGGCAGGTTTATTGGGCCGGCGCTCTTCACTGCCGCAGACGCGGACAAAGACGGAACGATTACACGCGCCGAATTGAAGGGCACCTTTGAGAAGTGGTTTTCAGAATGGGATTCCGACAAGAGCGGCACGCTTGATGAGGAGAAACTGCGCGAGGGGCTCAATAAGGCGCTCCCACGGCCAAACTTTGGCGGTCCCGGCGGACCTGGCGGCGGACCCGGTCCGGGTGGTCCGGGCCGTGGCGGCGCCGAAGGGGCCTCGGCCCCTCGGGCGGGTGGATTTGGCGGTCGTGGCGGCGGGTTCGCTGGCGGGCCGGGCGGCTCATGGACCACGCCCATGGTCATCAACGTTGGAGGCCGGGGAGAGTTGATCATGAACTTTCCCAATCGTCTGGCGGCCTACGATCCCAGGACGGGCGAGCAACTCTGGATCAGCAAAGGCCTGGGCGGAACGATTTATACCACACCCGCCTGGGGCGAAGGGACACTCGTCGCCACCAGCAGCGGCATGGGCAGCGGTATCGCTTTGGCCATTAAACCCGGCGGCAGCGGCGACGTCACCGACAGCCAGCGCCTCTGGCGTCTGGAGCGCGCCAGGAGCGGGATCGGCTCGGGCGTGGTCCACGGCGGTTACTTCTACGCCATCACCGACAACGGTCTGGTCCAATGCCTCGAGCTCAAGACTGGCAAGAGCCTATGGGAAGAACGCCTGCAGGGCCCAGGCGCCAGAAACAGTTCCTGGTCCTCGATGCTCCTGGCTGATGGGAAAATCTATGTGCCCAACCAATCCGGCGACGTGTTCGTGCTGCGCGCCAGCCCAAAGTTCGAGGTGCTGGCCGCCAACTCGGTCAAGGAATCAACCAATGCTTCCCTCGCCGCGTCCGACGGTGACCTGTTCTTGCGGACCGACAACAGCCTGTGGTGTTTTGCGAAGGCGAAGCAGTAGAACGTGCTCAGATCGAACGACCTACTCAGGGCGGCGGCAGTTCGTTAATCGTCAGCCAGTAATGGCCGATCGCCGCAACCACTTCCGCGAATTTGTCCGGGTCTGTCGGTTTGATGACGTAGCTGTTGACGCCCAACTTATAGCTTTCCACCAACTCGATCGTCATTTGTGAGGACGTCAACACGATGATCGGTATGCTCTTGGTTCGTTCGTCAGATTTAAGGTGCCGCAAAACATGCAACCCGCCCATCTTATGCAGCCCCAAATCCAGCAGAATGAACTTGGGGGCCAACGCGGCGTGTCTCGGCGCGAACAAGCTCACCGAAGCGATATATTCCAGGGCCTCGGTCCCATCGGTGACATGCTCCACCCGGTGCACAAAACCGCATCGGCGCAGGGCGCGCATGGTCAGTTCGGCGTGGATGACGTCATCTTCAACCAACAGAACATCCGCCCCGCCAACCGTTGACATCGCAGGCTCGCTTTGTTGTCCCTTCTCCATCTTTGTGTTTGATTGAGCCACAACCACCCAAAAAATTCAATCCAAAATCTTATTCCATTTCGCACTCAAGATGAGACTAATCCTGCATCACATAGGAAACCCTCACCCCATCCTCTCCCTTCAAGACAAGGAGAGGGGGCAGGAAATTAATGATACTCCTGCAGCGTCCTGACCCCGTAACTGTTCCTCTTCAATGCAGCGATCCCCAGGGCCGCCGCCTTGGCGCCGCTCATCGTGGTCATGATCGGCGTATTGGTATAGACGGCTGTGGTGCGGATTTTGACTTCATCGGCGCGCGGGGTTTGGCCGGCAGGCGTGTTGATGACCAGTTGCAGCTCGCGGTTCTTGAGCAAGTCCACCGCGTTGGGCCGCCCTTCGGCCAGCTTAAAGACCCGCCGCACTCTGAGGCCCTCCCGTTCCAGCACGGCGGCTGTGCCGCTGGTCGCCACGATCTCGAAATCCAGCGCCATAAATTGCCGCGCGAGGGCTGCAACTTCGGGTTTGTGCGCATCGCTGACGCTGATGAAAACCCGCCCGCTCAAAGGCAACGGACCGCCCGCCGCCATTTGGGATTTGGCGTAAGCCATGCCGAGGTCAGCATCCAGTCCCATTACTTCGCCGGTGCTCCGCATTTCGGGCGAGAGCAGAATGTCCTGCCCCTGAAAACGGTTGAAGGGGAAGACCGATTCCTTGACGGCCCAATAGTTTGGCCGGATTTCTTCGGTGAACCCGAGCTGTTTTAAGCTCTTTCCTGCCATGACTTTGGCGGCCAGCTTTGCCAGCGGCACGCCAATCGCCTTGCTGACAAACGGCACCGTGCGCGATGCGCGCGGGTTGACTTCCAGCACATAGACCGTCTCGCCTTTGACGGCGTACTGTACATTCATCAGACCGATGACTTTGAGTTCGCGCGCCATGGCCTGAGTGTATTGGCGGATGACACTGATGACCTTCGGCGAAAGCGTGTGCGGCGGCAACACCATCGCCGCGTCGCCGGAGTGCACGCCCGCATACTCGATGTGCTCCAAAATCCCGCCGATAACTATTGTGCCCTCGGCGGCCTCCGCCACGCCGCCCACGTCGGCGATGCAGTCCACGTCCACTTCGGTAGCGTCTTCAAGGAATTGATCGACCAGCACGGGCCGCTCCGGCGCAGCTTCGACGGCGAACCGCATGTAGTGCTGCAGCTCGGCATCGGAATAGACAATCTGCATCGCGCGGCCACCCAACACGAAGCTGGGACGCACTAGAATTGGGTAGCCCAAGTGCTTCGCCACGGCCAGCGCCTCCGACTCGCTGGTCGCGACGCCGTTAGGTGGCTGGGGAATCTGCAGCTTGCGCAACATCGCCGCGAAAAGCTTGCGGTCTTCGGCGATTTCGATGCTCTGCGGGGACGTGCCGATAATATTGACGCCATTTTTCTGCAAGCCCAGCGCCAGGTTCAGCGGCGTCTGGCCGCCGAATTGCGCGATGGCGCCCCAGCACTTTTCGCGCTGGTAAATGTGCAGCACGTCCTCTAGCGTCAGCGGCTCGAAGTAAAGCTTGTCGCTCGTGTCGTAGTCGGTGGAAACCGTTTCCGGGTTTGAATTGACCATCAGGGTCTCGAACCCGTCCTCCTTGAGCGCGAATGCGGCGTGAACGCAGCAGTAATCAAACTCGATGCCTTGCCCAATGCGATTAGGCCCGCCGCCGAGGATCATCACCTGCTTTTTGTCCGAGGGCCGGATCTCGTCGTCGCCGCGGTCATAAGTTGAGTAATAATACGGCGTATAGGCCTCGAATTCGGCGGCGCAGGTATCCACCAGCCGAAAGCTGGGGAGCAGCCCGATTTTCGCGCGTTCGGCCCGGATTTCTTCTTCGGTACGCCCAATGAGATTTGCGATCTGCCGGTCGGAGAAACCCAGTGACTTGGCTTTGGCGAATTGTTCCGGGCTTAAGAGTTGGTTCATCCTGAATCGGGATGGAACCTTGCCAACCAGGCACTGCCACCGTAGCGCAGACTGGTCCCGACGCGTCGCGACGCGTCGGGATGTCGCGGATTGGCAATCCGCCCACCTGCCGAATACCATTCGGCGAAATCCCGATGCATCGCGATGCATCGGGACCAGTCTGCGCTACGAGCCTGCCTCGAACCGTATCGGTGGCAGTGCCAACATGCGCCCATTGGAAACGGGGGCCGGGTGGCTGATGGTTCTCGTCGTCGTTGTGGTAATCGATCTGGGCGTCGGCGGTTCGGAAGGAGGAGAACGATTACCGACAAACAGGGCGGACACGATCGGCGTTGCGCGCTCCTAAAAGATTGATTACCGCGTTGAGCGCGTCTTAACCTTGCGCTATCAACATCAAAGTCCGACAAGCTGATTTATCCGATGCGCCGGTGATTGCCGAGTTCAATCTGCGGCTGGCCCAGGAGAGCGAGCAGTTGTCGCTGGATCCGGCCGGTGTCGCAGCCGGCGTTGCGGAGCTGCTTCAGGACCCGGCCAAAGGAATCTACTACGTTGCCGAAGTGAACGGCGCGGTGGCCGGCCAGTTGATGATCACTTACGAATGGAGTGATTGGCGCAACGGAAATCTCTGGTGGATTCAAAGCGTGTACGTCAAAGAAGCCTTCCGCCGGCAGGGTGTCTTTCGCGCGCTGTTCGAACACCTGGAGAATCTGGCGAGGGCGCACAAAGAGGTACGCGGTCTGCGGCTTTATATGCACGCCGATAACTTCGGCGCCCGCCAATCTTACGAGAGCCTGGGAATGAAGCGGACCAAGTACGAAGTATTTGAGATGGACTTGGATCGCGGGCATAGTTGAACATTCTATGGACATGACTTTACCAGGCATTCTGCGGGAAGATTGGTCGAAGCCGGCATTGAAACTCTTATCGGTGGCATTGTTCTCGTTGTTCCCGTTCCTTTCAGCGAGCGGCGGAAGCGCGGGGCCTGAGCGTGATCTGGTCCAGGAACGCGTGAATCAGGAATACCCCAGCCTTTTCGCGCTCTACAAAGAGCTGCACACGCACCCGGAACTGTCGTTTCAAGAAGAGGACACCTCCGCGCGCGTGGGTAATGAGTTGCGCAAAGCCGGTTATGAGGTCGCCACGGGCGTCGGCAAGCATGGGGTCGTTGGCGTCCTGCGCAACGGCAGTGGCCCCACAGTTTTAGTGCGGACCGACATGGACGCGCTGCCAGTAAAGGAACAGACGGGGCTGCCTTACGCCAGTTCGGCGATGGCCAAGGATGAGAATGGCAAGGACGTTCCGGTGATGCACGCCTGCGGCCACGACATGAACATGACCTGCGTGCTCGGCGCCGCCCGTGTACTTGCCCAGTTGAAAGATCATTGGGGCGGAACTTTGGTCGTCATTGGCCAGCCGGCCGAGGAACGTGGTGGCGGCGCGCGTGCCATGCTGGCAGATGGCTTGTTCACACGATTCCCGCGCCCGGATTTTTGTCTGGCGTTGCACGATGACGCTGAACTGCCTGCCGGGACTGTAGGTTACAGAGTCGGCTATGCCCTGGCCAATGTGGATTCGGTGGACATCACGATTCATGGCGTGGGCGGGCACGGCGCTTACCCGCACAAGACGAAGGACCCCGTGGTGCTGGCCGCCCAAATCATTGTTGGCCTCCAAACTATCGTCAGCCGTGAAGTTGAGCCGGGCGAACCGGCCGTGGTGACAGTTGGCTCGATTCATGGCGGCACCAAACACAACATCATTCCCGACGAAGTACGCCTTCAGTTGACGGTGCGTTCCTACACGGACGAAATGCGCCAGAAAACCCTGGAGAGCATCAAGCGCATTGTGCGGGGCCAGGCCCTGGCTGCGGGGCTGGCGGAAGACCGTTTGCCCGAAGTCAAAGTACAAGACGATTTCACTCCCGCCACCTACAACGACCCGGCGCTGTCGGAGAAATTGGCCGGAGCCTTCAAGTCCTGGTTCGGCGACGCCCATGTCATCAAACAAAAGCCGACGATGGGCGGCGAAGATTTTTCTGAATATGGCCGCACGGAGCACAAAATCCCCATCTGCATGTTCCAGGTCGGCGGCGTCAAGCCCGAAGCCATCAAAGACAGCGAGCAGACCGGCAAGCCGCTGCCATCGCTCCACTCACCCCTTTGGGCGCCCCTGCCCGAACCGACCATCAAAACCGGCGCCACCGCGATGACTGCCGCCGTGCTCGAGTTGATGGGCAAGAAATAGAGCACCCGCTTGTTGAGCGGTGAAGAGTTCGACTCTGACCTCGGCCTCTATAACCTGCGCGCCCGTTATCACAACCCGGCGACTGGCCGCTTTTGGACGCGGGACAGCTTTGAGGGCTTTTCATCCGATCCGCGCAGCCTGATAACATGAGAGAATCGCCGACAATATGATAACAGATCGTGACCAGTTTGAGTATTGGCTTGCATCGCTAGACGAAATGCTTCAGGAATTCTTCTCGACGATCCACGAAGAATACAGAAAGCAGTTGGATTTGTCACCTGCCTCGCTTGACACTCTGGAAGGTATAATTTTGCAGAGGTACGCTGACGCGAAGGCGATGCTTGATCCGAATGAGAGCAGTTTTGTGAACGGGTTGGCGTGCTATATTGGCGAAACGTTCCGAAAAGCAATAGGGGGGCGCTGGACAATTCGCCTCGACGACGCAAAGTTCGCCTTCTATGGTTTGCCAATTATTGCCGATGCTGGAAAGGACAGAAAGACAGTTGAATGTCCGCTAACCTTGGCCACCGCAGCAGCTGATCGCCGCACAGGAAAGTATCTACGAACCGTACTTGCAGCCTGCCGGAGTTAACAGAAGAGGTGTTTTTGCGGGATTTGAACGCCAAGGCAATTGGCGCGTCTGAAACGCATTGGGAACTCCATTGGTGTCACATCTCAACATTTGACATTTGCGCTTTGGAGTGGGTCAACGCCCGAGCACCTATTGCCAACAAATGACCGCGCGATGAGCCGAGGCCCGCAGATTTGGATGATTTCTTTGGAGGTGTAGATCGAACCGTTGTCCACGTAGAGGCAGGCAGGCACGCCGCGTTTGTAAAAAGCTGCCCGCAGCGATTCGATGAGGGTATCGACATTCTCAGCCGGGAAAAACTGGCCGTGACAGCAGACGCGCGAAGCGTCATCCAGGAAAGTGCCCATCACACCCTGCGGAGCATTAGGGTCACGACTCAACAATTGATTCTGCTGAACAACTCAGATGCGCTCATGCTCTGACGCTTTCCCGGCCCAAGTGCCGCTTGCGCCAAATCACGTAAATCGCCGGGTAAATGAGAAGCTCCAAAATCCCGGAGGTAATGACGCCGCCGATCATCGGCGCGGCAATGCGCTTCATGACATCGGCTCCGGCCTGGTTGGTGGGAGACCACATGATCGGCAGAAGGCCGAAAAGGATCGCGGCGATGGTCATGACTTTCGGTCGAATCCGTTGGACTGCGCCTTCGATAATTGCCGCCTGCAAATCCCCCATGGTTGTCATGCGACCTTCCTCCCGGAACTTATCCCATGCGTGATCGAGGTAGAGCAGCATGACCACCCCCGTTTCGGCATCGAGTCCGGCCAGCGCAATGACGCCAACCCACACGGCGGTGCTCAGATTGTAGCCTAAAATGTAGAGCAGCCAGAACGCGCCCACGAGCGAGAACGGGACCGCCATCAGGACGATGGCTGTTTTGATTGCCGAGCGCGTGTTGAGATAAATCAGCACAAAAATAAGCAGCAGTGTGAAAGGGGCGATGAGAAGGAATCGCTTGAAAGCGCGCTGCTGATATTCAAATGAGCCTGCCCATTGTATGTAGTAGCCGGCCGGAAATTGCACTTGTTCTCGAATGCGCTCGGCGGCTTTGGCGACATAGCCGCCGATATCCTCCGTGGTAACATCCACGAAAACAAAGCCGACCTGCTGACCGTTTTCGGTGCGGATGGAAGGCGGACCCGTTTTGAAGCTGATGTCCGCCAGGGCGCTGATCGGAATTTGCGTTGGAGCGTCGGAACGTGAGAGTGTCGAAGCGTCCACACGCTCGGACGCTCCACGCTCCACGCTCTCACGCTCCGACGCTTCAACGCTCTCACGATCACCTATCGGCGCCGGCACCAGCACCCGCTTAAGCGCGTCCAGATTTTCACGAAAATCCCGAGCGTAGCGCACGTTGACCGGGTAACGTTCGCGACCCTCGACGGTCGTCGCGATCGTTTTGCCGCCGATCGCGGTTTCAATGATATCGTTCACGTCGCCTACGTTGAAGCCGTAGCGGGCCGCCTCGCGGCGCTTGACGGCGAAGTCCAGGAAGTAGCCCCCGGTAGTCCGCTCGGCGAAGACGCTGCGCGTGTTTGGAAAGTCCGTAAGGGCTTTTTCGATTTGGATGGCGACATTTTGAATAGTTCCGAGGTCCGGGCCGAACACTTTAATTCCCAGAACCGAACGAAAACCTGTGGTGAGCATTTCGGTGCGCGTCTGGATTGGCATCCAAAAGATATTGGCCATACCGGGGGTTTTGACCTTTTCGTTCATCTCGGCGATGAGCTTTTCCCAGCTCATGCCGTGCCGCCACTGGTCTGGTGGTTTGAGTTTCACGACCGTCTCAACCATTGAGAGCGGGGCGGGGTCTGTGGCTGTGTCGGCGTAGCCGGCCTTGCCGAAGACGCGCTCGACCTCCGGAAAGCGCCGCAACATGCGGTCCTGAATCTGCAGGATCTTGACCGCTTCGTTGATCGAGATCCCAGGCACGGCAGTCGGCATGTAAAGGATGTCGCCTTCGTTGAGGGGCGGCATAAATTGCTTGCCAAGCTGTGCGTAGGGAAAAATAGTGGCGGCCAGGATAAGGAGGGCCGCAAAGATGGTTAACCAGCGGAACCTCAAGACGAAGTGAACGAACGGTTGATACGCTGCGATGAGGAAACGGTTAATCGGGTTCTTGGCCTCTGGCGTGATCTTTCCTCGAATCCAAAGGAGCATCAGCACCGGCACCAACGTGACGCCCAGCATGGAGGCGAAAAACATGGAGAAGGTTTTGGTAAATGCCAATGGACTGAATAGCCGCCCTTCTTGAGATTCGAGCGTAAACACCGGGATGAAGCTCACGGTGATGACGAGGAGTGAAAAGAAGAGCGGACGTCCGACCTGTTTGGCCGCAGCGACAATGATGTCGGAGCGGGAGAGCGTCAGAGCGTGGGAGCGTATTACAGGATCATCGCTCTGACGCTCCTCGCTCCAACGCTCCAACGACTTGTGGGCGTTCTCGATCATGATGATAGCGGAGTCCACCATGGCGCCGATGGCGATGGCGATGCCCCCCAGCGACATGATGTTGGAGGTCAGGTGCAGCCAATACATCGGCAAAAAAGCCATAAGAATGGCGATGGGAAGGGTAATGATCGCGACGAATGCAGAACGAAAGTGCCAGAGAAAGACGATGCAGACGAGAGCAACAATGATGCTTTCCTCAATCAATTTCTCGCGCAAGGTCGCGATGGAGCGTTTGATAAGCTGGCTGCGGTCGTAAGTGACGACCAGTTCCATGCCCTCCGGAAATGACGACTTAATCTCCTCAAGCCTTTTCTTCACGCCATCAATGACTGCGAGCGCGTTCTCGCCGTAACGCATGACGACGATGCCGCCTACCACCTCTCCTGTACCATCGAGTTCGGCAATACCCCGCCGGATGTCCGGACCCAGATGGACGACGCCAACGTTGCTGATATAAACAGGCGTGCCGCCAACAACTTTGAGCGAAATGTTTTCGATGTCCTCGATTTTCTTGATGTAGCCGCGACCGCGAACAAAATACTCAGTGGACCCGACCTCGAAGAGTTTTCCGCCCACATCCGCGTTAGCCATGCGAATCCTGGCGACTACGTCGCTGAGGGGGATGCCGTAGGCAACCAACTTGTTCGGATCGAGATCCACCTGGTATTGCCTGACGAACCCGCCAACGGGAGCGACTTCCGCGACCCCTTTGACCGATTCCAACGCGTAACGCAGATGCCAATCCTGAAAAGTGCGCAGGTCGGCCAGGCTATGTTTGCCGGTCTTATCCACCAGCGCATATTCAAACACCCAGCCGACACCGGTCGCATCCGGACCAATGACGGGGTTTACGCCTTCAGGCAGCATGCCCCGCACAGAGTTCAGGTATTCGATGACCCGCGAACGCGCCCAATATATATCCGTTCTGTCCTGGAAAATCACATAGACGAATGATTTGCCGAACATGGATTCGCCGCGGACGAACTTGACCTTGGGGGCGGCGATGAAGCGCGTGGAAATTGGGTAAGTGACCTGGTCTTCGACGAGGTCGGGCGAGCGGCCCTCCCAGTCCGTAGTGATGATGACCTGAACATCGCTCAAGTCAGGGATCGCATCCAAGGGCGTGTTGCGCAGTGCCCAAAGGCCGCTGGCGATCCCGAAGATGGTCATGATGAGGATGAGGAAGGTGTTGCGGGAACTGGCTTCGATGACTGACTCAAGGAGGAACGTGGAGCGTGGAGCGTGGGGAGCGTCGGAGCGTGCAGCGTCCGGGGTGTTTGGTGGAGATGGAGTCTGTGAACTCATCTGGCTTCCTTGGGAGTCTTGGGCGAGTCTGAGCGTGGGGAGCGGGAGGAGCGGGAGGAGCGTCGAGCGTAGGATACGGGGTCACGCTCTGACGCTTCGACGCTCTTACCTTCCTCCCGCTCCGACGCTCCGACGAAGTACTGAGCCGGCATCTCGCGCAACTCGCAGCCTGTGCCGCACCACGAACCGGAGTCGTCCATCATCTTTGTCAATTGGCCGCAGATGTGGTCGTAGTGATCACGGAGGCCGGCGTGTTTCTCTGGCGTCAGGTAACCACAGCGCAGCGCAAAATCCAGGTGAACCTCCGTTTCAGCAGCCTCACCATCGCTGTCGCTTAGTTTGCTTACGAAAGCAGCCTCATAGCGCCGTTTCCGCCAAGCCTCCGCAATATTCGTGCAAACCGATCGCGATGACCTGCGAATTTGGTCCGTGAGCGAAAACTTCTCCTCGGAAGGAAACCGTTTGCCCAATTCAAAAATCTCCATCGCCGATTCGAAGGCCAACCTGTAAACCCGCAGGTCTTTATAATCCGCAACTCTCATTTCATTGCCTTTCTTCGATTATTCATTTTCACATTCACTCTCTTACGCTCTCACGCTCCCACGCTCCCCACGCTCCCCACGCTCCCCACGCTCACCACGCTCACCACGACCTCAACGCCCCCTGCACCTTGGCCTCTGCGTCAATCAGGAAATTGGCGCTGGCGACGACGCGCTCTCCTTCTTTGACCCCACTGCGAACCTGGTAGTCGTCGCCGAATTTTCGGCCTAGCTTGACAAAGCGCGGCTCGAGCTTGCCCTCGCCCTTATCCACAAAGACAATGTTTCGCTCCCCCGTAGGAATTACTGCACTGAGAGGGATGGTGAGTCCTTCACCCATGCCAAGTGAGAGGCCGACGTCCACATACATCTCCGGCCGCAGCTTGAGGTCGGCATTGTCAATATCAAGACGGACGCGGACCACCCGTTTGGCTGGGCTGACGAACGGATCCATAACCGTAATTTTACCGCTAAACTGTTGGTCGGGATAAGCAGAAGTCGTCACGGAAAGCTGCTGGCCCTGTTTAAGCAACGGCAGTTCTTCCTGGTAGAACTCTGCCCAGACCCAGACCAGCGACAAATCATCCACCGTCACCAGGCGGTCTCCGCTCATGACTTTCTGTCCCTGGTCAATCTGGATGTTTTGGACTAAGCCGCGAACCGGCGCAAAAAGGGTGACATAGACACTAGGTTTGCGGTCTTTTTCCAGCTCCTGAATCTGGGCATCGGTAATATTCCAGAGGCGCAATCGTCCTTTGGCGGCCTCGATAAGCTTGTCCCTGCTTTCCCCGATAGTCGACCCGACCGTCAGAGCGTCCGAGCGTGGAGCGTGGAGCGTGGAAGCGTCCTCGCGCTCCGACGCTCCTCCACGCTTTGACGCTCCACGCTCAACGCTTCCCATGGCTTCGTCACGCGCGCGGAGCAGATCGAGAAACTCGCGCTGGGTTGTGAGCAGGTCCGGGCTGTAAATCGTCACTACGGCTTGGCCTTTTTCAACCAATTCTCCTTTGGAGGAGACGAAGAGCTTGTCCACATAGCCATCCACCCGCGTAACCATGTCCCAGTGCCGAAGCCGGTCGAAGGCGACAATGCCTACGGTGCGCACGGATAATTGCAGGGGTTTGTTCGTCGCGACGGCGTAAGTGACGCCGATTTGTTGCTGGCGTGAAACGGCCACCACGAATTCGCTTGGCTCCTCTTCCTTCATCTCTTCCTTTTGCATTCCCGGCATGCCTTTCATATCTTTCATTCCCTCCATCCCCTTCATTCCCTTCATATCCTGCTTGCCTTTGCCACCGCTCATTTTTGCGTGTTCCTCGGGCGACATGCCCATGCTCCTGGCGTCTCCCTTCATTTGACCAGGGTCGTGTTCAGCCGGAGCGCCTTTCTTCTTCACTGGCACCAAGTCCATTGAACAAATGGGGCACTTGGCATTCGGGTCCTGAGCTTTCACGGACGGGTGCATGGTGCAGGTGTAATAATCCACGTCGGCAGGCTTGGCGTTCGTCCCGCTTTTCTTACACGAAACAAGCGGTACTGCGGCGAGAGTTACCGTGAGGGCGAAGAACGTGAAGCGTAACAGCGTTGAGCGTGAGAATTTCATAACATTTGGCAATATGGTTTTTAGTGATTCTCGTGACGTTCTGCGGCGCGTCGAGGCTCAGCGCCCACAACGGACTCCAATTCCGCCAGGGCGCTCAGATACTCTGTCAGGTGATTCCAATACATTCCTTCCACCTCTTGCAGTGTCCGTTGGGCATCAATTAGGTTCAGAAAACCAGTTTTGTCCGTTTCGTAAGCCAGGCGGGTCGCGCTTACATTCTGCCGTGCCAGCGGGACGACCCGGTCGCGGAATAGTTCTACGTGATGGTGGAACGTTTCCACTTTTTGAAGCGCCTCACGGACCAGGCCGAGCGTCTGCTTCCGCGCCGACTCCAGTTCATACTCCGCGGCGTTTTTCATTTCTCTGGCTTCCTCGATGGCTGCCTTGTATTTGCGGCGGTTGAACCAGGGGAGGTTGATCGAGACTCCGGCCATAACCTCGCTGGCGGCCTGGGAGGCGTCGTTGTACCGGCTGGCTTCCACGCGCAGGTTCGGGTCGGGGATCCACTCGCGCCTGGCGGCACTGAGCTTTGCCTCGGCAGCTTCGGTCTTCTTGCGAGCCATCAATAGTTCGGGCCGGTTGGTCAGGGCCAGGTTTTGCAACGGCGTCAATTCCAAACCGAGCATGGGCGGACGCAGCTTCTCCGGACGTGGGAGCGGTGACTGGGCGGACCGGTTCATGACGACATTGAGTTGCGATTCCGCATCAGAGATTTGCCGCAAAATATCGGCCCGGGCCTCGTGTAGTTTGACCAAATCGGTTTCAGCAATGAGCACATCTGATTCCGGCTTGGACCCCGCTTCGTACTTCGCGCGGCTGATTTCGACAAAGCGTTCCAACAGTTCGCTATTGTTCTGGTTGATCTTGAGTTGTTCGTAGGCATTGCCGAGGCGGTAGAAGAGCGTCCTGCCGCGCGCTACGACATCGAGCTCGCGCCGGTGCAGGTCGGCGAACGCAACCATGGCCTCTGCTTCTGCTGCCTCTCCCCGGAGGCGATTCTTGCCCGAAAGCGGAACAGGTTGCTCGACCATCAACTTTTGGTCTGTGAAAGAGTTGGGCGGAATTGACACGAAGCGGCCAGCGATGGTATCGAACCCGGCGCGCAAATCCTCCCAGGCGCGCGCCTGAGGAACGCGCTGTTTCATCGCTTCCCAGTTCGCCCGCGCTGCCTTAAGGGAGGGATTATTCAGCAGGACATCCCGGAGCACCTGGTCAACGGTCAACACCCCGTTCGTGTTCGTTTCCGTGTTTCCAGGCTCCGCCGCTGCTATGCTCCAGACGGTAGCCAAAACACCTGCGCAACCCGTAAAATATTTGTCTAGAATCTTCATATCTCTGTCTTGGAAAACGGTTCACTACGACACACCGATCCCGTTGCGCGTCGGGTGAAGACACACTACGGGCCTGAGAAGAGGAAACTCAGATTCGAAAGGAACAGTCCCGTTGGAAAATCGGGACTGCTCCAGCCCGGATGGAAGGGGGGGCGAACGGAAGATCGTCAACGGCGAAGCGTGGCAGCGTCGAGAGCGCCAAGGGTATCGGGGCGACCGCGTGCCGCTCGGTTCCAGAGGGGGGGCGCGGAGCGGTGGGCGTGGAGGGAGCGCGACTGTCTGCGGGCCTGGCGCAACACGCGGGAGTGGCGCACTTGGCCGGGTCAAAGTCGCAGCATTTGCAGACAGGAGTTGAGGCAGAACAAATGCGGCCAGCCTCAGCCAGAGAAACGCCTGGCCAGCCCGTTGCGATGGCTAGCAGCAGGGCGAGCAGTGCGGACGAAGTTCTTTGCAATGCTTTGGCCATGACTGTCTAAGAGTCGTTGTGCGCAGTTGAGGGCTTACAGGCCCGGAAGGCAATGCTAATTTTTGAGCTCGCCGCAGCTGAGCATCTGCTTCCCCATGTAGGGGTTTTTGATGGCTTTGCCGGTCTGCAACCAACTGGCTTTCACCATGGGGCAATAGGTTTCGTGATATGTACCGACGCCTGATTTGTTATCGGCGAGGTACTTAACCAGCGAGGCGCTCAACGGCTTGAATGCCGCGCGGGCAGCTTTGAGATCCTTTGCCTGGGCGAGCGTATCGGCCTGTTTAGCGACATCGGGGGAGAGCATTTTCATAGCGTCGCCTTTGACAGCTTTGGCAATGGCGGCTGCGTGTTCGTCAACGCCTTTGATGGAATCTTTGGCAAGTTCACCCTGGATTTTCAGGTAGTGATCGAGGACCGATTTGACCGGCTCCATCAGGGCATCGTCTGCTTTTTTGTCTTCAGCGGAGATGGCCGCCAAAGGCAGGGCGGCAACGACAAGGGTGAGGAATAAATGGGCTGTGCTTTTGAGCATTTTCATAATGGTTCCAGCATTTCGGTTTAGCTAACTCTCCTTAATACGCCGGGAAGGCGAAAATCCCTCAAAATCTTCTGCTCCAGCTTCGGAGAAATTAATTCGGAACAAGCCACCGTCAAAGATCCCGCAATTCTCCAAAGCCACATTCCGGTCATCGTAACCATTCCTTCCTCGCCAAAGATAAGCCATGTTTTCGACCTAGACTCTTTTCCCTTCACCATGCCAGTAGCCAACGCCGAGGAAGAGAAGTAGAGCAGCGCTGGCACCCGCGAACGCGGGCCGCCTGAAGGCGGCTTCGATGTGAGCAACCAACATCTGCCAGAAGGGGACCCGGAGGTCACTCCCGGCGCGCTTGATGCGCTGCCAAACGGCTTCCTGAAAGCGAGGCTGACTCACACCGCGGCTTTTCCAGCCCCGTCTGCGGACAGGACCCGCGTTTCTTTTCGGACAGGAGCGGGCGTGGGGGTGATATTGCTAAACAGCGGAATAAGTCCCTCGGCCATGGTCGGGTGGGTAAGGATGGCATCACGTAGTGCGGTGAACGGAAGTTCAGCGATCATTGCGACCTGAACGGATGCCATCACTTCGCCTGCCTCCGCCCCGAAAGCGCTGAATCCAAGAATGCGGTCGCTCGCACTGTCTATAAGAGCTTTCATAAACCCTCGGGTGTCTGAAAGCGTTCGCGCCCGAAGTACTGCACCAAGCGGGATCTTCGCGAGGCGATAGGAAATTCCCCGTTCCCTGGCCTCCCGCTCGCTGAAACCGATGCGCGCGAACTCCGGATCGGTAAACAGGCAGAACGGCACTTGCCGTCCGGTCGTCACGCGATTACCGCCTTCTATGTTCTCGGCGACAATGTGGAAATCATTTTCCGAGATGTGCGTGAAATGCGGGCTGCCGGCACACTCGCCCGCTGCCCAAACATCGGGCGCTGTTGTCTCGAGGCGTTCGTTGACTTTTATGTACCCATGCCCGGTTGTTTCCACGCCTGCCAACTCCAAGCCAATGCCATGGGTGTTGGGAGTGCGGCCCGCCGCTACCAGGATATGGGAACCTTCCACGGCTGTCGCCGAACCACCGCGATCGGCGGTCACCTTTACCGATTCACCGGACTTGCCTTCCACACGAGCGATACGAGTGTTCAGTAGGACATCAATTCCCTCGTCTCCAAACAATTCGAGCATGGCCTCCGAGATGTCGTCATCCTCGCGATGAATCAGGCGGCTGTTGCGATCAATCACAGTCACCCGGCTGCCAAAGCGGCGCATTGCCTGCGCGAATTCCAGGCCGACAAACCCGCCACCCAACACAATGAGATGT
>WNGQ01000461.1_pt1 | contig 41822 bp, 67 predicted proteins | sample 5407661 | NCBI WGS metagenome assembly WNGQ01 (sample SAMN13153382, study PRJNA577476) | soil metagenome | isolation source: 60 cm soil or saprolite under Garry oak tree replicate 2 | place: USA:California | collected 2016-06-15 | reverse complement strand
TTGCATTCTGAGAGATTCCATTCTTTGTTGCAAAAAATGCGGCGAGAGAGGGAAGCATAAATGTCCTGGATGGTTGATTTGATTATCCGTGTCTAGGCCACGGTTGCGGCTATTGGCTAAGTTGTGCGGATCATGCCTGATGAAAAAGGCGTGGGGATTGGTTTATCATGACAAGTGTTCGAAACCTAGGTGCAAGTGCCATTGCCGAAAAACAAGCTGAGCGATGCCGCTACGATGCGATTCTACTGGCCTAGCTTTCGATTCCAGAGGCTTCTACTTGACTTTTGGGGAGTTGTGCTGTAAAACAACAATGTGTGGCCAGAATCGAATGGGAGGGGCTATCGTTGCTATCACCGCTGGAGTGCGCCTCACCACATCACCAAAGACCGTTCTAGGTGGCTCCGTACCTGTCGTAACTGTGAGATGTCAATTGTGAGTTGGTTTGATGAAGAATTGGGCGAAATCAAGGAAAAAATAGAACAAGTTCCACTTGAATGTAACATAACTAGCAATGTTCTATAACTCGCATCGTTTTGTTTAATGAAACCCGTTGAGATGTCCTCACCGTCTGAGAACATGCAATCATTTAGCTGTTATCGGAAGTTATCTGTGGGGGTTATTTGAAAGCTGGCACTCGGACGAGAAAGTCAATCGTAAATAATTCTAGTGATAATAATCATATTGCCTTCTCACCAAAAACTTTTCCCGAAACGAGATGTTGTTACAAATGCCAAAACGAGTTCACCCGTATCAACCGCAACCAGGAAAGAGATATTTGCCCTGCTTGCATGAAAGAGGCCGGATACAATGACTGACCGCAAACTATTCTTCTACAGCCTCACCGTAACGCTTCACGCTTCAGTGGGAGCGAGTGCTCACGTTCAGCCGAAGTCGTTCTACTTCCCCACCCAGAACAAACTGGACCGCTGGAAGAAGAAGAACCCCGACTTAGCCAAAGACATTACCTGGGCCATGCACGAGATCAGCTTAGACTGCGTAAAGGACATGATTAAGTTATCGAAGAAGAAGATCAAGGAAAAATGTCACGAGTGCGGGAAATAAATAAGAAGTTAAATCAGGATGTGAACGATAGGATTTCCTATTTTTTTCTGATGGCATTAATGTTTGGTTCGGATAACGCTAAAATTATGAACTCCTGGCTTTCCGGCAAGCCGGTGGGTGCGCCGTGACGTTGCTCCTGTTTTGGAGAGGTATTTACAACGGGCAGAAGAAGCATTACGAAGAATGTGGTTTAAGTTGTTTCTGGCCGTTTCTGAAGTGGTGGGCCACGCATTTCGAGTGGTGGTATTAGTCTGATGTCCTGGCAGCGATACCGCAAGAGCATTCCGCACGCGAGTTTCTATCCGGTCATTTCAAATATTGCAGTGTCATCTATTTCCGGCATGAACGCGACTGTGACTTGGACGACGGATGTGGCGAGCACGAGTCAGGTACGGTATGGGCTTACGCCAGACCGCAATGCGTTAACGGTTTATGACGGGACGTTAGTGACGAGTCATTCGGTGCACTTGACGGGGTTAACTGTTTTGTCGCCGTACTATTTCAGCGTTTTAAGTTTCAGCCGTGACTCTCGTTCGGAGAGCGTATTGAACACGTTTTCTACATTAGCGGCATCGCCTTTAGATGTTGACAATTTATCGTTGTGGCTAAAGTCAGACGCGCAAGTTTATCAGGATGCGGCCTTAACGATATTAGCGGCAGCGAATAACGATCCTGTGAAAGGCTGGAAGGATCAGAGCGGGAATGGTTTCCACATGACGCAGGGGGCTGGGCAGTGGACGTACAAGACAAGTCTTTTGAATGGATTGAGCGGTATCAACAATCCTTCTACGGGAAATTATCTGACGAATGCGTCGTTGCCATTAGTCACGACATTCACGGTATTGGCTGTTGTGAATCAGACAGGTTCAGCAGGTAACAATCACGGTGGTATTTTGATGGACACGATCGGTGAAGGCGTGGAGTTAGATGGTATTAATGCGCGGCTAGGGTTGGAGGGGAGTTCTAATTCTTTTACTAGCGGTTTTACATTTCCATTAAACACAACGAGCATTATTTCGGCTGTTTTTGCCGGAACGGGTGCGACGGTTTACAGAAACAATATCAACCAGAGTTTAGGGTCCGCTAATCCAGGCGATTTTTCTTCTGTGGGTTGCAATATCGGGCGTAATGCAGGATTTGGGGCTAGTGCTTATTTCCTTGGCAATTTATTCGAGATTTTGCTTTATTCGCGTGCCTTAACGACGGACGAACTGACGACTCTTTACAATTATCTACACACCAAATGGAACGTTTGATTTCTCTCGGCTACAACGCCGTTCCTGCCTCTGCCCGAAAAGCCATTCTCGACGTGTTTGATTCCGGCCAGTTCTCGCCGGGTCCGAAGGTTAAAGAGTTTGAGGAGAAATTCGCAAAACTTCATAATGCTAAACATGCTGTATTTGTGAATTCTGGGACTGATGCTTTACGAATAGGCCTTTTAGCGATGAAGGAGAAGTATGGTTGGAAAGACGGTGATCTTGTAGCCGTTCCGACGTTGACGTTTGTTGCCACGGTGAACGTTATTATTCAGGCGGGATTAAAGCCGTTCTTCGCGGATGTGAGTATGCATGATTATTGCATTAACGAGGAGAACTTGAAATGGCGTATTGAGACGGGAATGGGACGTCCTGTGGCAGTGATGCCAGTACATTTATTTGGGCAGAGTTGTAGCGATGAAATTTATGAGTTAGCAGAACGGTACGGAATGAAAGTGCTGGAAGATTCCTGTGAGACGATCCTAAATCCCGTGCGTGGCGATATCAGTTGTCACAGTACTTATATGGCGCATCACATAACAACAGGCGTTGGCGGGATGGCGGTTACGAACAGCATGGAATTGAATCTTTTGATGCGGAGTTATGCGAACCACGGACGCAATGTAAGTTACTTGCCTGGATATTTTAAACCTGATCTTGGCAGAAATTTATTGCAGAGCCGATTCCGGTTTGACCGTATCGGATATTCCTGTCGTGGGACGGAGTTTGAGGCGGCATTAGGGTTGAGCCAATTGTCTGATTTGCAAAGACAGAACGATAAGCGCGCAGAAATAGCATGGGCTCTTTCGCATGCACTACAAGGTTTCAATGAGTTGCAGTTGAAGTTCCCGCCTCCGCGTCTTAGTACGTGGATGATGTATCCGATAGTTCTTGCGGAGGAAAGTAAGATTGATAAATATGACTTGTGTTTGCATTTGGAAAAGAACGGCATTGAAACTCGGGACATGATGCCAATCACGAATCAGCCGTGTTATGAGGGGATTGTAAACGAAGGTCATTACTCTGTAGGGAAGTGGATTAATGAGAAGGGACTCTACATCCCTTGTCATCCTGGCATGAGCGAGAAAGATATAGAACACATTAAGAACACGTTTGATTCGTTCTTTAATAAATCAAAGGTGATACTTGACAAAGTGGCTGAAGTAGTATAGATATAGACGAATCCCGGCAGGATTTGAGCAACCGATATTCCGATTTGCTCCCTGCCGGGTGCGATCGGCGCGAGAGGTAGACACCAGGTATGGCTTTCTCTCGTGTCCGTTTTGAAAGAGAACCTTCTTAGAGATGCCGGAATCAATGACAAAGCCCGCAAAGTCTCTATCCGTGGAAAAGAAATCATTGTCCCTCTCAAGTTCGACGAAGGAGGAAACCCTGCCACCGTTGACGCGCTTATCTTCAAACGGCTTAATCTTAACGATCTCAGATTCCTTAGCTACTGGCGTGCTAACAACTGGGATGTTGAAAAAAGCATTCAGGAATCTGGAATTGAAAAAGAAAAAGTTGAACGTCTTATCAAGAAGCTATTCTGTTTCCGCGAAGAAGATGCCCGTGTCAAAGCCCTGTGTGAAATCCCTACGCCGGATTGGATCGCAGCCAAGCACGTCCAGAACGTTTACGAAGGCGGTACGCTCCAAGACTCCCAGCAAAAAAGTCTAGCCGAACTCGCCAAGATTGAAGGGGCCTACAAACAGCAATCGCCCCAAACCCAAGTCAATGTTTTCAACCTTCCTCAACTCACGCCTGAAATAGAAGCCCAGTTTAAAGAGCTTGCTGAGAAAGCTTTAGATGCGGAGCAAGTAGCATGAGGCCGCGTTGGTTCCATTGGGTCCAACATTATGGTCGGATGTGGGCCAATGGTCCAGCAGATAAATTTCCTTATTTTCTGAAATGGTTTCTTTTTGATTTTGCTTGGCTGTGCGAGCGATGGACGATTTCTCAGTTTAAGGGGTTTAGGAGACTGGCATGAAGACCGATCCTTGGCTTCTGGCGAGATCTTCTCTTAAATATTTCACCGTTAAGTTTTTGGGTCTTAAATGGCCTAGTCATTATTCGGAGTGGGAAAAGATTGTTGAAGATAATCCCCGTTCAAAGATAGAGGCCCCGCGCGGTTGCTGGAAGACCTATTTCTTTTCGTTAGCTTACCCACTCTGGAAGATTCTGCGCGGCAAGACGGAAGTTTTAATGGTATCGGATTCGGAAGATCAGGCTCGCAAGAACCTCCGCACGATGCGGCAGTTCGTTGAGAACAATGATGCCTTGGGTCCGATGCGGCCCAGTACGCGGGAGTTGTGGGGAACAGACCAGGTGAGTTTTCCGAATGGGAGTCTTGTCACAATCATGGGATTTGGAACGAGCAGGCGAGGGACGCACCCTGATCTCATTATTCCTGACGATATTGAATCTGAGTCTTCAAAAATGAGTCGCGAGGATCGCGACAGGATGTTTTTCTCTGTCATTACGGGGATGGCCCTTCCGCATACGAAGATCGCCGTCGTTGGAACGCCTCTTATTTTCGGGGACATTCTTCAGCAGTTGGATAAGAATGATGCTTACGCTAAATGGCGTAGGCCAGTCCGCGTCAATGGCGTGAATCAATACGGCGATATCTGGACTGACAATTGGATTAACTTCCAACGTGAAGAGATGGGTCCTTTGTCGTTCGCACGCGAGAAGATGCTGGAACGTATTGATCCTGCAACACAACCATTTAAGCGTGAGTATCAGACGCTTTACAAAGAACTCCCTTCAAACTTCTCTCATACAGCGACGGTCTGTGATCCGGCTTACACAGAGAATGATGGGGATTACACGGCCATTATGACGGTGAAGTTCACGCACGGCAATCATGCTTATATCTCTGAAGCCAAGCGATTCCGGCGCGATAACCCTGGTGTGATTGTGGATGAGATTTTTAAGACGATTGCCACGCAGAAGCCCGACGCAGTAGGGTTACCAAGCAAGCGCGGAGAGGCTGTCAGTTATAGTTTCAAAGAGCGGCGTATTCGAGAGAACCGATGGGATTTTAAGTATGTGGAATTACCGGAGACGCAGGGCAAAGCCCACAAAACACGCATAGGGGGGTTGGTCCCGCGCTGGGAATCCCGCGCTATCCATGTGCATGAGAACATGAAAGATCTGCTTGAGGAGATGTATCAATTTACGTTGGATGATTCCCATAAGAACGATGATATGTTGGATGCTCTAGCCCATTGCTTTAACCCAGAGATGGCCCAGCCTGGGGGTTATAGGCGGCACGTTCCGACTCGTTCACAGCAGCAAGGACGGCCTCTTTATCGCGTAGGGAACGGGCAGTTTATTGAAGGCCCAGACAAGTTTGAGCCGTTATGGAAGCGTCTGGATAAGCGTGTTTATGACGAGGTTGCCGCTTAGCGGCCAAGGGAGACCATATGCCTGACAACAGAGAGACGGTGCAAGTGAATCAGCCGAACATAATTAATATCCCAGAGAATAATTGGCCGGAGCCGCTTGTTGATCCGTCGAACAAGTTAAAAGTGGCTGTGACGAACGGCGGCAACGGAAGCCAGACCAATAAGGATTTGGTGTCTACTTCTCAACAAGATCGCGGGGAACACCAGTTAGCTGAAGGAAAGTACAAAGCGGGTGCAGGAAACATGCTCGATCAGGGCGGTCATGCGAATAAGTTGCAGACAAGCCAGCAGGCTGCCTCAGATCATAGTTTACCGGAATCTTAAGGAGGATTTATGGACGACACAAAGATCACGCAAAAGACGGACATTCAGACCAGTCAGCAGAAACGCGGAGAATACAGTCTTCCAGAGGGGCATGGCGGTGGTGGCCCTGGCGCAGGGCCTAATCTTTTCGGAAACGAAAATGCTCCGACTGGATTAAGTACTAAGGCCAGTCTTGCAGAGCCGTTTAAGACAAGCCAGCAGATAAAAGGCGAATACTCGCTTCCCGAGAGCTGATGGATTTAGCTCCTCCTATCTCGGCTCCTGGCGGTATGGCGGTTGGGTCGTCTTTGAAAAAAGACTCCCCGCTCGTCGCGCAACGTAAACAGGAACTGATTAACTACGTCCAGAACTTCTATCGGAAGTCCTGGGACTGGCGTTCGACCAGAATGCACCAGAGGTGGGACAGGTGTGACCGTAACTTACATGCCATTTATGACCCCGTGAAAGCGGGTCTTAAAGAGCCGTGGCAGTCGCAGATGTTTATTGACATTACGTTCCAAAATGTCCTGATTATTGTCTCGCAAATCTTCAAAACGATCATGGCTCCTAATCCTCCGATCCAAACAGCGGCGGGCCCTGCTGGGGATGATTTGCAAGCGAGACTCATTCAGGATGTTGTTGATTACGAACTTCGGAAATCGAATTTTGCCGTTTCCTTCTGGGACGCTCTAATGGAGGCTGTGAAGTACGGATCTGGCTTTGTGAAGTTCTATTGGGACCGCGTAGAAGATGTACGGCTTCGTCGTCAGCCTATTCAACAGACTCCGATGGAGGTTTTGCAGTCGGCTCCTCAGGAAGCAATCATGGGACAAGCTCCAATGCCTGCGCCTGGCATCAAAGGTTTCCAGATGCAGCCAACGCAAGTGCTCTTAAAGAATAACCTCTGCGCCAAGTACGTTCATATCCGCGATATATTCCCAGAGCCGAACACAACCGATTGGAAAAAGCTCATCCACCGCGACAAACTCTCTTATGGAACGATTGTCGATTACATTCAGAAGGAACAGTTTTTTGATGTGCGTGACCAATTGCAAGATGTAACCGAAGGCGAGAAGTTCGAGATTGATATCGCCGACATCAAGCAAGAGCGCGGTTATTTTGAAGTTCATCGAGACATGCCGCGAAACGAGAAACGCCACACGATTTGGGAGATGCATAACTCCATCCCTCGTAAATGGATTAAATTTGACATGCCGGAGGGGGATGACGCGGAAGTCTTAGTTCCCGCTAAGGTGATGGTTGCTTCTGGCGTGGCCCTTCTTTCTTCTGACGTGAATGCTCAGTTCGATGGGGAAAACCCTGTTTTGAAGTTCGGATATATGCGAACGGGTGAGACGTACGACAAAGGAGTCTGTGAGGTCCTTTTTGATGACCAGGACGAGATTAACGAGTCCGGCAATCTCGGCATCGACAATATGAACCTTATTCTCAATAAGATGGTGGCTGTTATTGAAGAGCATCTTGTTAATCCTGACGAGGATATTACGTCAAAGCCTGGCGGTGAAGTTAGGTTACGGGCAGGACAGACAGACGATGTCCGTAAGTCGCTCATGCCGATTGAATTTCCTGATTTGGCGCGGTCATTTTTTGAACATCGTTTTAATATCGAACGGATGGTTCAGGAAAAGACTGGCGCTAATCGTGTAACACTTGGCAGTTCTGGCGCTGTTAAAGATTCTAATCAAACGCTTGGCGGCATGGAACTTTTAAAGCAGATGTTTAACGAGCGCGTGGCGGCGTTGGGAATGGTAATGGAACAAGATTTCATTTTGCGGGCTGCTGAACGGATTTACGGGCTCATTTATCAGAATCTTGAGTCAGAAGATTTGAAACCTATTTTAGGTGAAGAGCCTGTTCAGATTGGAACCATGCCTGCCCCGCCTCCTCCTCCGCCGCCTCCTGGAATGCCTCCCTTACCGCAACTTGGCCCTCAACCGCTCATGGTTCCCCGTTATAAGGCGTTTGCTTTTGTGCCGCCTGAAATTGTGTCGAATTCCTATAAGTTTAAGCCGATGGGTATTTTCTCGCTTGAAAACAAAGTCATTAAATCGGCGCAGTTCATGGATTGGTTTAAGACGTTTGCTCCTACTGGGGTTATTGATCCTGAAGCGGCTGCCAAATATTCCGCACAGGTCATGGGAACAAGTGACGAATTAGACAAGATGGTTCATCCTGCTCCAATGATGCCAATGGCTCTTTCCGATGGCGGTTCTGGCTTAGGTGGTGGTCCGAATGGTAATCAGCCTCGCTTTTTGCCTCAATCGCCAAGTCCTTTGGATAGACAGCCTGTGGCGGGCCAATGAGTCACGTTAAGAGATGGTTGAGTGATTTGTTTCATGTGGAACAGTTTAACGATTTGGATATCTCAGCGATTGGGGAAGCATTTAATGATTTATCGGTTCGGTCGCTTTGGTTACAGGAATGCTTTGAAGAGCTTAAACGCATCAATATGGAAGTAGACAAGCGGCTTTTGTCAGGCAGCGAGATGGGATTACTCGATTTGTGTGCGAGACGCAAAGCCTATCAGGATGTTTTCCAGGCGGTGCTTTCGGCACGAAGAAAAGTTGTACTAGGAGCGCAAGAAAAACGCCCTAATCCACGACCAATTATTGATTTGGATCGTGTGACGGCGTGATCTTGCATGGAATAATCGGCCTCCAATCCTTAACGGGACGGGCCAAGGAGACAGCATGAACGTAATACCAGGAGAAGTCATCATAGAACCCGCGACGAACCGAACAGGTCCGAAGGCACAACCTATTGACATTCTAGGTTCGCTGGAAGCACCCATCAGCGATGCGATTGTCCGTCAGGCGACTTTGGACGCTGAAGCAAAGAATCTCGACCCGCAAACCATTACCTTGCAGGATATTGCACAAGGTGGGATTCTCAATCCGACTCCGGCTAGTCCGGCAACGGAGGTTCCTCAAAAGTTCTTAAAACCCGATGGAGCAGTGGACGTTGAGAAAATACAGGCTTCAACCAAGCAACTTGATGAGGTAATTCAGAAGAAAGAAGAGGCGGTTTCAAAGACGGTGGATGATTATATGCGCGAATATAACGAGAGGGAAAGGAAGTTTAGAAATATTCCAAATCCCGAGCGTTTAGCCGCACAACTTCCCACAGCGGCTCCTGCGCCCGTGCAGGAAATTGTCGCTCCTCAGAACTTCGAGGAGATTGTCCGGCGCGATTACGCGGCTGATCCCCTAGGGACAACGGCCCGTCTTTTAGAACTGATGATTCAAAAGAAGCTTCAGCCTATGGAGGAACGCGAGAAAGCGGAAGTAACGCGCTTAAATCTTCAGACATTGGCATCCAAAGACCCGCGTATTTTGCGTGAAGATATCTTTGCGGCGGTCAATGTGAAGCTTCAGTCTGATCCCGACCTCTGGAAGTTGAAAAACCCTCATAAAGCTGCTTGGTTAGAAGTCAAGGAAGAGATGCGACTGGGAGATGTCCCTTCGGGGGCACAGGCACAACCCAGCAGGCCATCGCCCGTTTTGGGCGGTGGCACACCACCTTCCGCTCCATCGTCATCGGTTTCTACGCTACCGCAGGATGTCGTTGCCAATCTCCATAAGCTTGATCTTCGTGATAAAAATCAGGAAGCGGCTGGGGATGCGGCGATCCGTGCGATGTTGGCTGGAAATCGAGGGTAGTTCCGTCCGCTAAAACTTTTCGTGCCGTAAGAGGAGAACGGTGCACGCTACGCAAGTAGCCTAGGCTGTTCTCATTGTTATGGCTGATTCAAACAGCACTACAGTCACAAATAGCAACCTCATGCAGTCGTGGTTTAGCCAGAAGATGATTGTCCGGCTTGAACCGCAGGTGAAGTTAGCAGAATTCGCGCAACGGGATGAACTTCCTTTGCGGACAGGCACGACCGCCACTTGGAACGGCTGGAGAACTCTTGGTGCGGCTTCCTCGACGTTAGCGGAAGGTGTTACCAACTCCCTGGTAGCTCTTTCGTCTCGCAGAGTCACGGCAACCATCGCTGGATACGGACGCGGCCATAAACTGACTGACCTTTTCCAGATGACGGCCATTTTCGATACTGTGAATGGCGCGATGGACGTTCTTTCGGACTCTGCTGCAAAGACGGTCGAACGCATTTGCCAGACGGGCATTTACAAGAGTTCTTACGGAAACAACCTATCAACCACAGGAATTCTGTCGGCTTTGATGAGTTCTTTGGCTTCCGGCATGTCTCTTGTGACTTGCCCTTCTAATAACAACTCAAACAGCTTGTTCCAATTCCCTGCCGTATTCGGGACTTCGGCGGCTCGTTTGTCGGCTGTTTCAAAGACGGCTCCGACACTCTCGGCTCAAGCTTCCGTTAACGCGCTTCGGCGTACGTTGCAGAAACTGCGCGCCCAGAATGCGCGGCCGATGGCGGATAACTTGTTTGTGGGTTATACGCATCCGAACGCGCTCCATGCGCTCCGGCGTGATCCTACCTGGGTGAACTTCAACCAGTACCAGAACTCCAAAGAAACGTTCTATCGCGGAGAGACGGGGCAGATTGAAGGTATTCGGTTCGTCACTTCGACGGAAGCTCCTCGGTATGCGGTGACGGCGCACTCGGTCAATATGATCTTTGTCTTCGGACAACAGGCGTATGGACTGACCACGCTAAATGGGCAAGTCGAAATGCTGATTGCGCGGGGGCCCGATAAAGGCGACCCTTTCAATCAGTTCACAGATGTTGCTTACAAGATCTACGGAGCGGGAGCGGCATTAAACCCGTCTGCTGGCCGTATCTTGTTCGTCCATGAGTTGATCGCGTAAGAATTGAAATGGAAGTCCCAGGGGTGCTTATAGTAGGCCCCTGGGGGAAAGAGAAAAATGAAAATAGCAGCTATTGCTCCCGTCTTGAATGAGGTGGATTTTATTGGCTACAGCATCATGGCGGCGTTGCCGGGTATTCATTCAATTCACTACGGCATTGATGCAAAGTCTGACGATGGGACTTTTCAGCTTGTGAAGATGCTGGCTGATACTGCCGGGAAAGGGAAAGTATTCTGGTATCGCGGTCCCGATTTCAATATAGACCCAATGAACCAGGCACAGTACAACAACGCTTTTAACGTATTGATTGGTGCAGCTTTGACGACAAAGCCCGATGGGGTCATGTTTCTACATCCCGACATGATTATCCGAAATCCTGAACATATGGAAAAAATGGAAGATGCTATAGCGTGGTATACGCATGTTAAAAGCTATGCCAAAGATTTAAAAACGGTCATTACGAAAGGACGTACTGACAAATGGAAGAACATACATTGCCCAAGGTTTGGTCTGAGGTATTATGGCGGCTACGGCTCTCAGAACGAGGACTTCTATCACAAAGACATCACCGGCAATGCTTACAAGCACTATGGGACCGAATTCTCAAAGTATCCCTATCGAGTTGCGAATTCTGGCCTCTTAATTAACCATTACTGCGAGTTGAAGGATTATAAGCGGAGGCTTGAGAAGATGAAGCTTTGCTTAAAGACCCTCTACCCTACATTTTCTGACGATAAGATTAACGAACTGGCTATTGTTCATCCCCGTGTAACACTCGAAGAATCCTCGGCGCAGTTCGGGCAGTTTGCTTTCGAGGAATCCAAAGAACCTATTCCTGAAGTCTTTACAAAATACAAAGAAGAATTCGATTCATTCAAGAAGGAGAAAGTCCATGCATAAAACACCTGTTTTCTCATTCATCATTCCAGCTTACAAGAAGCCTGTCGAAGTGTTCAGGAAGTGCTTGCGGAGTCTTTTTGACCAATCGCTAAAGGACTTTGAAGTGATCGTTGTATTTGATGGTCACGACCAGGGACTTGAGACAGTGACGCTTGAATTCCCGAAAGTTCAATCTGTTGTCATTGAGCATGGCGGTGGATGTAAGGCACGCAATACAGGTATGGACTTGGCGCAGGGCAAGTATCTATGGTTTTGGGATGCCGATTGTTTTATTAAGCCGGACCATGCCAAGCGATTATTGCAGGAGTTTACCGAAACAGATGCGGATTTCGTTTACGCCGATTATGAAATGGCGGAAGGACAGGGGGAATTTAAGGCAGAGTCATTTGATGTCTATAGTCTCCAATCTGGAAACTTCATTTCCTCGATGGCTCCTATTAAGCATGACAAAGCTCCTCGATGGGATGAAAGCCTAGAAGCGGCGCAGGATTGGGATTACTGGTTAACGGCAGCTGAGAATGGCTGTAAGGGAGTCTATGTGGAAGGCTCTGGTTTTGTTACGGATACATATCGGACTGGCCTTTCTTCCGTTAAATGGAGCCCTGAAAACCGCGATGAGACAATGCGGATTGTGCGTAGAAAGCATGGCATTCCAGATCGTGAGATTGGTGTTTATTCGATGAACTATAGGGCTATGGGTATTAAGTTGGCGCGCATTCTTGATGCGGATGTCATTAAGCAAACGGGGCTTACTCCGACTGTTTACAAAATGATTGTCAACATTGGTTACAACTTCATGAGCCGTTTCGAGGGGATCGGGAAAGATGTTGTGAAAATCCAGTACTGGCTCCCCGGTGAGATTGAAGGTATACGTTCGCCAGAAGCGCGGTATTCGACGGTTCTTGAGACGGTTCGAGTGGCAAAGACTGTCATTAACTATTGCGGGACGGCCTACGAAGCCAACAAACTACAGGAAATCGGCATTGAAGCGCAAGTCATGCCGCTTCCTTTGGCTGACGAGGATTTACAGAAGGTCAGTCATTCTTTGCCGGAGAAGTTCGCGGTCTTAGTGGCGACCGATAAGGCTTATTCGGATCTTTTGAAGGACTTAGCGATTGACCTTCCTCATATCAACTTCGTCTACAATGCCGCCAAAGTAACTGACTTTTCTTGTTTTCTTTCGTTTTATCAGTTCGCAGCTTTAGATAACGCGATGCTAACTGCACATGTCAATGGTCGTCACGTCATCTCAAATGTCCAGGCTCCCTATTGTGGATTTATTGACCCTGACCAGAGCTGGGAGAAGTTCAAAAAAGAGCTTTATGACGACCTTCGCAACGTCAAAACAAAGCCTTTCCATCAGGAAGCACAGAATTACTACCTCAAAGAAGCCAATCCTAAACAGTTCAAGGAAACGGTAGGGAGTTTATTGAAGAAAGAATTGGAGGTTATATGACCCCTAGGGCCAGTTTTGTTATCCCCGCCTATAACGCGGATCGCTGGATTTCAAAGACACTTTGGTCTTGTCGGAACCAGATCATCAAACAGATGGAAGTTATTGTTATTAATGATGGTTCAACGGATGGAACACAAGAAATTATCGAATGGCACGCTTCTCAAGATTCTCGAATAAAGGTTTGCAATCAGGAAAACAAAGGACGTTCTGCTGCTCGCAACTTCGGTAATTCTGTCGCGCAGTCCGATCTGATCTTAGTTTTGGATGCTGATGACATGGCAACGCGCAACCGCGTAAAGGACACGCTGGCGGTCTTTGAGTTAAAGAAACCCGACTTTCTCTATGGGTCGTTTTTCTCTGTCGATGCGATGGGGATCACGAAAGGGAAGCTCGTCTGTAGTCCATTTGACCCAGAAGTAGCGAAAGAGAAGAAGTTGAATTACATCTGTCATTCGACGGTCGCCTACACGAAAAAGCTTGCGGATTCGATTTATTACGAAGAGGGAGTATACACGAAATTGGGACTTGATGATTGGAAATTCCAATGGGAAGTCTATAGGCGCGGCTACAAAATTCAGCATATTAAGAATCCTCTTTGTTATTACCGCGTGACGGAAGACGGAACGATGGGAACACGTGATCCCAAGGCCGTTGAAGAAGCAAAGGACAAATACCTTGCCGAAATCGTCTAAGTTTCGCATTGCCATGATTCCATCCTCAACGGATGGAGTGAATTATTACCGTCTTGCGACCTGGGCTTTTGAGATGCGGAATTATCGCAACACGATTGTTGATCTTCTGTGGTTTAAGTACGAGATTGATCCTTCCAAACCTCATCCTTGGCAAGAGGATATGCGACGGGATGATCCGTCCGGTGATATTCAAGGATTAACGGTCGGTCAATATATTCGGGCTTCTATTGATAGGGCTTGCGAATTGGCCGATATTGTGCTCTGGCATCCGATGTATTACGAATGGTCGCTTGATTTCTTCCTTGAGATGCAACACAAGCACCAGAAGCCATTTATCGTCGAAGTAGACGACAATTATATTGATGTTCCACCCTGGAACGAAGCCTTTCATGGCTTCCGCAATGGCTCTCCTTTCCGTCGGATATCGCTTGATTGTATGAGAAACGCTGATGCGCTTATGGTCACGACTCCGCATTTGGGAGCGACATATCAGGAGATTAACGACAATATTTACATCATCGAGAACTCGCTTGATTTTAAAGGGGATCGGAAGTTTGTCGGGTGGGATAAGGTGTCTGTTCGCAAGCATCAAGGTATTCGTATGGGTTGGATTGGTGGACGAGCGCATTTTGATGACTTGATGATGGTTTCTCCTGTCTTGCGGACTATCTTGGAGAAACATCCCGAGGTGACGTTGTGTCTTATCAATTCAGCTATCAGGCAATCATGCCAAGCGACGGGAAGAATCTATCCATTTGAAGGACTCAAGAATGTTCATTATGCCGATAGGTCTGTACCGATAAATCGTTACGCTGCTTTTATGGCTTCTTTTGGTTTTGATATTGGCATTGCTCCGCTCGTGGATTGCAACTTCAATCGTTCCAAGTCAAATCTTCGGTGGCTGGAATATTCAGCCCTAAAGATCCCGACGGTTGCAACGGATATTTCCCACTTTTCACAGTCGATCAAACAAGGCGATGATGGGTTTCTAGTTAAAGAAAACGATCCCGACCTATGGATGCAATATCTCGAATCGTTAATTCAGATCCCAAGTTACAGGGAAGATATGGGACGGCAAGCATATAAGCGCGTGAAGAAAGATTTTAACGTCCAAGGAAATGCCCCTAAATATCTTCGCCTATTAAAGAAATTGGCAAACACATCTATTGATCTTGTCGAGCCTGAACCAGGAGTAGCCTATGCAACTGTCTGATTTACAAACGTTGGTAGGTAATTTGACGAGTGATCCTAACCATGATCGCTACTCGCTTACTGATATCAATACGGAACTCGATAACAGCCAAGCCAACTGGAATATTGAGGCCAAGATTATTAAGGAAACGACGACCATCACAACAGTTACGAACCAACGCCAATACCTTCTGACGCTTATAACAGGTACGCCTATTTCATTCTCGAGGGTGACGCACAAGGGGATTGATATCCATAAGCGTAGTAAACAGTATTTTGATCTATACGGTCTTGATTGGACGCAGGATCTTGGAACACCAGTTGAGTATTGCATAGAAGCAACTGATCCATCCAATCTTTACTTAACGCTTCATCCAACTCCACAAGGGAATGATGCGGGAGCTAATTTGGTGGTGGAAGCGATTATTGCCCATACCGCTATGGCAAGTTCTATGGATGTCCCGTTTTTGCTTGGGACTTCCTCAAACTACCTTTTACGGCCTTACGATTGGGGATTAGCCTATTCTGCTGCTGCTCGTCTCCTTGGGCGCGATCCTAGCCCTATTAATAGTCCAAAACAGGCCGGATACATCCAGATTGCCCAGAACGTGATGGCGGATGTTGTGCAGGTGTTTAAGGCCCTAGAAGCAGAAACCCCTAAACGGATGTCTGGTGGTCGTTACTGGAATTCGGGGAATGTCATACAACCTAAATGAGAAAGAGTCTTAGAATAGCCTTCTTTGGCGCACTGATGGCCTTTTCGGGGCCAAAATGGGCGTTTGCTGACCAAATCACCTCCGCGAAGTTTAGAGGCCTTAATAACCAGGCGAATAGCGTTCTGATTGATCCTTCTGAGGCGCAAGACCTTCTGAATGTCGATGTGTCCATTACAGGTCAAAGCTTCAAGAAAAGGTCTGGTTACGGCACATACAAGGCTTTAAGTACTTCTAAAGCTCTTCATGGTGGTTATCACGCTTTTGACTCTTCTGGGAATGATTATCAGCTTTGGGGTTCCAGTACATCTCTTTACGGGATTGTGGCAGATGCAACACCTATACAGCTTGTTTCTTCGGCTACGCTGAGTTCAACCTGGGACTGTGCTGATACCCAGCAAAATTCCTACTGTGTGGATTCCAACCGCGATGCCTATATCAGGACCAACGGGACTACCATGACATGGTTCACCAGTCCTCTTGGAACGATGGTGGAATCTACCCCAGATCGAATTGTGGTAGCCGGTGTTTCAGGTTCGCCCAATACGCTTTTTGTCTCTCAATCCAATACATTCACCAATTTTACGGTAGGCGTAAATGCGACAGACGCTTTTAACGAAGTGATCGCCGCGCCTGGTTCCAAGATCACGAATATTCGTTGGGGATGCGGAAAGCTCTTGTGGTGGAAAGATCAGTCCTTCGGCTACTTTGACTTTGACGATCAGTTTGCGGCCCAGGTGAAGACTGTTTCTGACGTGATCGGGACTTTCGATAACACCTCCGCCATTGATCCAGGTGGGAGGGTCTGGTTTAGAGGTCAGGATGGGCACACATGGATGTACGACTGCTCTATTTTGACTAAACAGACGGTTCCTATAACGCCTGATATTCAATTGGCTGGTAAAAGAACCAGCAATCTATGGACCCAAACATCCAATTCTGATTTTTCTTCTGGGCTTACAAGCAGCGTAACCATCAGCAATAACAGCGTAAATGTTTCGACGGATAATACTTTGAACTGGAACGAGCGGAGTTTTGAAAATGGGTCTTCTTGGGCACAATCATCATCTATCTGTACTATCAGAAGTGGGTTAAATACTCCTTCTTGTGGGACCATTTCACCACTAGATGCATCAAGCATGGGTGAATGTACTGGGGCGAATGGATCTGTTTTGTCTTACGCTCAACTAATTGATCTTAATAGTAATGTCTTAGATCAAGTCGCTCTGCCTGTTCTTAGTAATTGTATTTGGTCTACGGGAACTATTGTTGCTTCTAGTTCTCTAGGCAAAAGGGCTTATTTAAGGTTCCTGACGGGAACGGATTATGTGGTTAGTACGGCAGCTTTCATTATTGGTGGCAACATCACATTCCACTATAGCGGAAATTTATTTGCTTCCGGTGCGTACGCCATGGAAATAGACAGCATCACGACGGGAGGCGTTAGTTCGATCAGCTCGGGAGTTTATACTTCTTCTGTCCATAACGCTCCCAATATAACAGGTTGGTCTACCTTGAATTTATCGAATAACGATACCGGCGGTACGCACGCCCTGATGATGCGATCATCGACAAACTCTTTCACAGTTTCTTCTTCTACACCTACGTGGTTGACAGTCACATCGGGAGGCTTGATTTCCATAAGCACGGGAACTTATTTCCAACTTAAAGACACCATGACGGTCACATCTTCCTCTAATAAAGTCCCTGGCTTTGATGATTTCACGATTAATTGGTTCGAGGGAACGGCGGCAGATCAGGCGTACATGATCTATTTTGACAATGCGATTTGGGAGACAATCGCTTTTGGTTCTGGGCAATCCACGAACAACTATATTTTCAAGTATGACCTTCTGAATGAAGGGTGGACGCTTTACAACTTTGGGGCCGGTGGAATGCTTGTGCAAGCCAACACGCTTTATTTTGGTGATACTTCGACTGGCAGCAATGTTTTCAATTATGGAGGTGCGACGTCGGACAACGGGACAGCCATTAATGCATTCTGGAAATCAAAGGACTATACAGGCAATGATCCTTTCCTCCAAAATCAATTAACCAATATCGACACATTCGCTAAGAAGAACCAGGGAACGACATTGACCGCAACATACGTTATGGATACGTCAACAACGACGACCTATTCCATTAGCATGTCTGACTCTCTTCGGAGTATTGTTCAGAGCCGGAAACTTCTACCTTCTGGGAAATTAGGTCAAGTCTTCAATATCCAGTATGGCGACACCTCTGCGTCAAGTGCCTGGGAGATTCTTGGCTACCGGATTGGTTTTATGCAGCTTCCTTATAGGCCTACATCGCCATGAGAAAAACACTCTTTCTTTTATTCTTAGCTTGCCCTCTATGGGCGTCGGGTCCTAAGTACAACTATCAAGACCCGCACCTAAATGATGAGATGGTGAATATCTATAAAGATATTGGAACTATCTTGAGAGGAAATGTACGAATAAATTCTTCTACATTGCTTCCGGCTGGAAGTCTTGTTTTGTATGGAGGCAGTTCAGCTCCTTCTGGTTTTCTATCTTGTGATGGATCTGCCGTTAGCAGAACCACATATGCAAATCTTTTTTCTGCCATTAATATAACTTGGGGTTCAGGTGATGGATCTACAACATTTAATTTACCCGATTTCAGAAGAAAAACACCTGTGGGAGTTGGTGGAGTCGGGACGGCTACTCTTTCTAATACGGTTGGGAGTACTGGCGGAGAAGAGACTCATATTATGAGCATTTCTGAGATGCCTTCTCACTCTCATGCGATTACTGACCCAGGACATACCCATAATATCACACAAGGAAATGGATCAGGAGCAGATACGACTCGTATTCAGGCAAATTTCGGGAATAATACCTCTCTTGGTTCTTTTACAAGTCAATCGAGTACCACGGGAATTGTAATTAATAGTTCGGGAACTGGTACGGCTTTTAATCAAATGCAACCTAGCGCAGTTATTATGTTCATTATTAAGACATAAAAAGGAAATTAGAATGGCATCTCCAACTTTAAATGACGACTATATTCGTAATACACTAAACACCTACAAAGCAGGCCGACAGAATGATGCTGTCCAGGCTGGGAAGGATGTAGGAAACCCTTGGCTTGTCAATATCGCCAATGATTACCAGAACATCTTCGGGAGACTTCCGACAACCCAGGAAGTGGCCCAAGCAATGCCTGCCTATCAGCAACCAGGTGGGAATGGCGGAGCATTTGTCTCTAATCTTTACCAGCAGGAACAAAACTCTCCCGATAAGATTGCTGCTAAACAGCAAGCCGATAACTTAGCCAAAGCCCCGCAATTTTCAGGACAAGTAAATAATTTGTTCCAAGGGCAATTCGGACGTTCGGCTACCCAGGACGAACTTAATCATTTCGGGAGCCTTCTTGCCTCCGGAAACTCCGACCCCTATCAGCTTCAGCAGTTTCTACAGCAACAGCCTGAATATACACAAAAACAAGACAAGAACTTTCAGGATCAGCTTTCGGGGCAACTTTCTGGTTACGACCAACAATATTTTAAAAACAACATTCTTCCGTCTCTTCAGGAAGCGTATGCGAAACAGGGGAGATCTTTTGATTCGTCAGCATTCCAGGGCGCGGCAACAAATTCGGCGCAACAGCAGAACGTCGGGCGGCAGCAATACCTTGCGGGGTTAAGTGCTTCACAATATCAAGGTCGTCAGCAGAATGCTTACCAGGATTATGCCAATGCCGTAGCTAATCAGCAGAACTTAACCAATTTTGGAATTCAGGCCAAATATGGCGCACTTCAAAACACGGCTAACCGAGTCAATGATTTGAGCGATTTCAATTCCCAGGCGCAGCTTTATAACAGTTACTTGGCTAATTATGGGAAACGAAACAATGGAATCGGAGGATTAGCTGGTGGTTTATTAGGAGCTGGCTTAGGAGCCTATCTAGGAAAAGGTAATCCGCAAGCCATTAGTGCCGGTTACGGAGTTGGATCTGGATTAGGAACAGCTGGACAAAATGCCTATGGAGGGAGTTACTAACATGGCCTTAAAATTTGAACCTCCTACTGACCTCGTAAATGCCTATCTGAACAGGCCAAGTCCTGGACAGATCGCGTCTGAGGGTATTAACCAGGCGTTGCAAAGCTATGTTCACCAAAAGGTGTATGAACAACAATTGCGTACACAGGCTACAGGAGAATTAGGAAATCTATTTAAGGCCGGTGGTCCTTATTTGGTTGGTAAAATTGGAGGACAGACGGCACGAATAGCAGGTCTTGATCCCAACGTTTTTAATGAGCCTACCACTCCCTCGGCTGTTCCTTCTCCTTCTTCTCCTATACCAACTGCGGGCGTGTCTTCTTCCCCATCCGTAAGTCCAATTGTGCAGGCGCACGCGATGGCAACAGGATGGAATCCTACTGGCATTCCTTTAGACCAGCTTTCGCAAATGGGAGATTATGGTAAAGAGCAAATGCAGAATTATAAAACGATGGGCGATTTGGCGATGCAGCCAGTTGAAATGAAAAACAAAGAGGCTTCTATTCGAGCAGCCAATGCAAGGTTTGCAACACCTGCTCAAGGAGCGGCTATTACGAGTGGCGATCCTGGTCAGATTTCAGATTCTTATGGAGGAAGTGCTCCTATTGAAGCCTACAATCAGGCTGCCCAGAAACAGATGGAAGTCAAAAAAACAGTCGCTGGGGAAGTCAGTAAAGAGGGAGATAACACGACGAGGATTAGTCAACTGCGCGGTCTTTACAATGATCTGGCTGGGGCTGTTTCCCAGAATAAGCCTAGTTTAGGAGGGGATATTACATCGAAAGCATATACAGTGACTGGGGGCCGAATAGGGAATGCAGCAGGAGCCAATATCCAAAATGTTTCCGCTCCTCTTACAGCAGCACTTAATTACGAATTGACAAAACGTTTTAATGAACAAGAGGCAAATTTCTTGATGGATAGCCTGATGCCTAAACCAAAGGATACGCCCGTTTTTGCACAGCAAAAACTAGGTCGATTGAATCAAATGATAAGCGCCCTGGAAACAGGCAACGATCAGAATATAAAAAATGTGGCTGGCGCAATAAAAGGAGAAGGACTTCCTTCTGCTACTCCACAGTCTGCGCAATCAGGAGAAGTGACGCGCCAAACGAAAGACGGAAGAAAAGCTGTTTTCGATTCTGCGACGAAACAATTTAAGAGATATCTCTAATGGCTAATCCTACTTGGGATGAGACAGCTCCTACATGGGAAGATACGGCTCCTGCTCAGGCTCCAAATGGAGGGTCTAGCCAATGGGATGTCGTTAAACAGGCGGCTAAGATGGCGAATGCCATTCCACGACCATGGGATGTGGCGAGACAGAATACTATAGACCCGATGGCACAAAGCATTTCAGATGCGGGTTTGGCGACAGGTTATCCAAGAACAGGGGCAGCAATTGGGACTGCTTTAAAAATATCTCCTGAAATTTTGGCTGCTTATGGGTCTTTAAGAGGACTCTACAATTCGGATAGCCCTGTTGCTAAAGCAATCGTCAATACGCCCAAACAAATTGGTCAACAAATGAATGTTGGAGAACAGGCTGCCGGCGTTACAGATCAGTTGCCTATTCGAGCAGGGAGCGTAGCGCGTTTTCCTAAAAGTGCTTCAGAAGTAATGACAGTAACGCCAGGAGGAACCGCCATACCTCCCAATAGCCCAATGAATTCTATTCCCGACATAAAACCTATGCAATACCCAAAAAATACAAATGCTCTTCTGAATTTTATTCAAAGCCGAATAGCCCAGTTTGGGGAAAATCTTTCTCCTCAAGAGCTTTCTGATTACAAAAAGATTTTACCTGAAATGTTCAATAAAGCAGAAGTAGTTCGAGGAACGCCACAATATGCAATGGCTTCTGATATTAATGGTCAAATCGGCGATCTTTATAATAAAGCGATCGCAGGAAGGGAATCTTTGAATCAGGCTTATTCTCTTGCTAAGACACTTCATCCCGATTTGACTACTCCTATCATGAATTTTATTCAGAAGTATGGAAAGCAGGCTTTAAAGGAAGCCATTGGCGTAGGATTAGGAGTAGGGGCAGCGAAAAGTCTTTCTAAATGATTAAGGTTTATAGTCGTTTTTATTTTCCAGGTGATCGCAGATGAGAAGGAAAACTATGAAGAATGTTGCCCAAGCCAAAATAATCATACTTTTTTATACCACCGCAGTATTCAAAGATCAAGACCCAAAAATGGAGGCGATATGTCGAAATTAACATTCGGTGCTAGAAAACACATCAAACCAACAAATTTTGCGCTTCCAGGAGGTCGGTATCCCATAGAAGATCCCAACCATGCCAGAAACGCATTAGCACGTGTTTCGCAGTTTGGAACGCCGTCACAGAAAGCAGTTGTTCGCAGTAAAGTTCACGCGAAGTATCCAGGAATTGGGCAGCATGTTTCAAAAATAACGGAAAAATAAATAGGAGATTAGTTATGGCTAACGAAGGACCGCAGCAATCAGTAAAGCTAAATATTGTCGTTTCAAGTGGCGCAGGCACAGGGACTGTTTCACCCCTATGGGTTAACTCTCGATGGTTAAGAATTAAACCCATTAATGAAACAGATACCTATACCATCACGGCAAAGGATGCAGACGCGATTATTATGTTTGTGCGAACAGGCCAGATAGGAACGTTTGCAGAAAAGCTAGAGATGAGTCTTGGGATTCTGAGCACTATTGCGATTTCGGGAGCAACTACTGACGGAACTTATGTTTGCAAATTTGACATAAACTGAAAAACAAGGAGAAATAAAATGTTTAAGAGATTCATTCTTTTGACGGCCCTATTATTGGCAAGTTCGCATCTTTTTGCCGATACGGGATTCAATGCAACTAGCAATACTCGTCCTATCTTCCGAAAATATGGAAGTATAGTAACTACGGCCAATCTAGGTGTTAGTGGTGTTTTTACGGGGCCTTGGATAGACACGAACGGAGAAGGGACGATCTTTGTTCAAGCGGCAGCGTTTTCTACGCAAGCCTCTGCTCTAGTTGGCTTTGAATTAGACGAAACAGACGACACGACTGATTCAAATTTCACCAGAATCATCAATAACGTTTCCGTAAGCACAAGCGTATTGACTTATGTGACAGGCTCGGTGAGAGGTCGTTATTGGAGAGTCAAATATACGAATGGCGTCATAGCGCAAACGAGCTTCAAGCTTACCCAAACCAATTCAAATAACTCACCTGTTCAGTCAGTCAACCAAGCTGTTCTTCTTAGCCCTGGGAATAGTTCTACCGCGCAGCTTGCGGCTGGTGCAACTTTTACAGGGCTAGACGATACAACGCTTGGCGTAGGTGCTTTGCAAGTGAATGTCTTTGCTGACCAGAATCTTACAGTAGCTGTTCAGCAATCGGCAGATGGATCTACTTGGATCGTTCAGGACACTTGGACCTATACGTCTGGGAGCGGTGGAACTGATGCTTCTAGAACTATACAAGCAACAGGTTCTTATATTCGAGTACTGGTGACGAATAACGGAGGTTCAACAACGACGACATTCCAGTTGCAAACAGTTCTTGCGCCTATAATTGAAGCTCTTCCAAGAGCATTAACTCAGTTGGGGAGCTTGAAAGTGGCGGAAAATGAAGGCTTGTCTCCTGCTGGCGTCTCTGCTAGCAATGCAACGGGAGCGACATCTTATCGTGCCGCCACTATAGGCATTACATCGGCAGCTTCTGCGACAGACGTTTCTGCCATATGTGGAAATTCAACGAATATGATCCTTGTATACGGCCTTAAGGTTTCGTGTACGCAAACAGTAGCAGGTAACATCTCAATGCAGGTCGTCCGACGCAATACAGGCTATACGGGTGCATGGTCTACAATGACTTCAACCGCAGATGATTCACAGTATGCGGTAGCCAAATCATCGGCTATTTTCTTCACCGCGAATCCTACAGTCGGAACATTATCAGGTCTTGTAGATTCATATGTCTTAAGTTGCCTAGCTCCCGCAACGGCTGTTTCGGACGTGGGGTATTCATCGCCGCCTGATTGGCTTATGAAGCCAATTGTTTTACGAGGAACAGCGCAATGTTTAGCCGTCAACCTAAACGCAGTGACAGTAACAGGCGGGAGTTTCGACGCGACATTTGATTGGATCGAAACCAAGACACTGACACCATAATGGATACTGATATTATAAAGATATTTCTATGGTTAGCATTCGGGGGGTGGGGTCTTTATCTCACCTCAGAACGCAGGAGGATTGTGGGTGATATTAAATCAGTAAAGAAAGAAAGCGCAGATATAAAAGCACGCGTAGATGTGAATGAAACGCTTATGAAAACTTCCTATTGGACGAAAGAAGACCACGCTCGTTTCGAGGATCGTGTGACGGCGGCGGTAGATCGACTGTCAAACCGTATAGATAAAGTGCTTGAGGAAATTATAAGGAAAACTTAAATTGGAAGACTAGCAGACTAGAAAATTCCCAGTCGATAAGTATTGTCCACGCTGCTTGACCCATGGTCGTCAAAGCGTTGTAAAAGCACAGTTTTGGGGTGGAAAAGATTGGCGATTGACATGTTCAGACTATAGCGTATGTCCTTGGTCGGAGATTTCTTTGGAGGATTGGGAATCGGGTGGAGCTGGCCCATTACCTGGACAGGATATAGGAAACCAATGAGCAATTTCAAATTCTTCACAGATGACGAGATCAAAGGACTTCAAGGAAATCTCCCTGCCATGCTCGATATGGCTCGGGGGATTGCGGGGGTTCCATTCCGTCTTACTGCGACTGTCGCAACCGATGGACATAGCCCAAATTCGGCCCACTACAAAGGCTTGGCTGTTGATATCGGTTTAGGACATCTGGAAGAAGGCGCAGAACGGGATGCAGCACGCTGGGCGATTCTGAAAGGGCTTTATGGGTCAGGCTTCAAAAGAATTGAAGATTGCCCTCTTCATATCCACGTTGACATTGGGGAACCGCCGGACTATCCATCTCCTTGTGCGTGGATCGGGACGGATTCATGAATGACGGCTCCACAATACTGCAAATGCTGGCATCTGAAAAGGGGGCATCGTCTTGAACCGTGGCGGAAAGGTGAAGCGTGTCTCGAAGGCGATTGTCGGTGTTCTTATTACCGTCCTCGGTTTCAGCTCCGTCGCCAGAGCTTTCACGACCGTTATCATGTCAAGTTCTGCGCCCACGGGAACCGAAAAGTTGTTTCTGGCGAACGCGACCAATTACACGCTGGCAAATCTTAGCGCGAACCCCTTTGCTGCGAATACCTACTCTTTGACATTGTTTGGTTTGAACCCGAACTATAGTCCTCCGACTCCGGCCCCTACAACCCTGGAACAGGCCCTTTCTCTGGGTGCGACCGTGTATGTGTATGGGTTTGCCAACGGGATGGTTTATGAACGATCCGTTGATTTGGGACAAATTTCAAAATATGTTGTCAATTGTTCTACTCCGTCGTTCTTTGGTGTTTCTTCTGGGACGTGGAGTCCGGCGGTCTGTTACGGAGCTTTGACGGCTGTCTACAATGTTATTTTCAGCCTTGACTTAAGCACACCGACGGTTATTCCGCCTGTAAAGAATTGATGGATTACTGCTTTTATCGGATGCTGGAAAGACGATTTCGCAGGATCGAGAGACACTTGCTCGAAATTAAAAAGGAGACTAATAAAATGACACTAAATCAGGCTGACTTCGACGTAATTCTGACTCAGGTGGTAGGTCTAGTTCAATCCGTTAAAGCAATGGTGATTACGGAAGATTCAGATGTTGTGGCGATCAAAACGGCAGTTGACGCTCTTTTGGCGAAAGCGTTAGGGTCTGGGATTGATCTGACCAATGAAGGGCAAGCTCTCCAATCGGCTCTTGCTGATTTAACGGCAAGCTCTCAGGAATTAACGCAGCAGCATTCTGATCTGCAAGCGACGATCACTAAGGCGAATGCCTAATGTGGGAAAACCTTAAGGTGTATCTCTTGGAGATTGGCATCAAGAAGTATACACCCGTCGCCCTAGCGGCAGCGTTTGCGTCACTGGGAACGTATCTGGCGGCTCATTCAGGGATGCTTGAGCAATGGGGCGTTACTTACGGGGTCTGGCCTCTGCAATGGGGGCAGGGCCAAGACCCGTCTGGGCCTGTCATCCTGATTGAATTGGACACGCTCAAAACGGCGATTTTGGTGGGTATTCCTGCCATCATTGCCGTCTTCTCAAGGGCTGCACAGCACCACACGACGGGCACTTCCGTCATAACACAGGCGGCAACCTCGCCGCAGGAGATAGCAAAATGAACCATGACCGTTGCGAGTGCCATGATTGTACGCAAGCCAGAGCAAGAGAAAATATCGGAGGTCTAGGAAACATATACCCTGCAATGTCGCGGTGTCCTTTGTGCGGCTGCTATGGCAGTCATTTTTGCGGTGGAAATGTTCAAAAATCATCAGCCCAAGGAGGTTTAAAATGAAACTTCGTATCTTCCCGCTGTTAGTCGTAGTCGTGGCTGTGATGGCGTTGTTGGGCGTGGTAGTTCATGCTGACCCGCCACCCGTTGACCCGAACACCCCAGTCGTGCTTAAAACCTTGGCAGATGGCCTCCACATTGGCGATAACGGATCCATTCTGACCCTGCGAGACATCAAAAACGGGGTTTGGGCCATGGGATCAAGCACAACGCTCTACAAGGAGTACTACGTGAGCGCAGATGGCCTTTTAGGCTATCTCCCGAACGTTCAGGGTGCGAATGCCTTCTACGCCGCTAATGGCCGTCTATGGGTCGGCCAGGCCCTTTATGAGCATATTCCGCAAGTGAAAGCCTTAGCTGATGCGACCGGACTTACAGCGCATCTTTTACAGAACGGAACGGTTGGTTTTTGGGGTACGCGGGACTTCCAGAACGGCCTTTGGCGGTACGGATGGGATGCAGGAGTGACGATTAAGTTCTAATTACTTCTCCTGCGAAAAGGGCGTGAGCCATGTTTTCTCATTCACAATCGCACAAACGGTTGCTATAGAAACACCGTAAATCTCGGCAATTCTTGTTTGAGTTTTTCCATTACGCCAGAGCAATCGTATTTCGTGAGCTTTGGTGTATGAAAGTTTCACTGGCTTCGCGCGACCTTTTCTTAAACAGTCCTTGACGTTATCTGAACTTGTCCCCAAAAATAGATGGGTCAGTCGGACGCATGGTGGGTTGTCGCAACGATGAAGAACCATCAGCCCTTCCGGAATTTCTCCATTAAAAGAAGTCCAGACAAATCGATGTACACCCCAAATCTTTCTGTTGACACTGATGGAACCGTACCCGTTACTGTTCTTGGCTCCCAACCACTCAAAACATTTTTCTGGATTAGGGTTTTTTCCGCAAGCAACCCGCTCCATTATTTTACCGATAGTGTTCTTATGGCTCATGAAGCCCGTTCTCGCGCAATCATTTCCCCGCCGCATTGCGCCAAACTTCTAAAGCAATCTCAGCCCCTTGTAGCCAAACTAAATCAGCCGCGCTTAAAATTTTATAGCGTTCTTCTTCTCGCATCCAACGAATGACTGTTTCCAAACTGGATACACCGCGCTCCGCCAATTCTAGGCGGGCAAATAAGTCATTCCCATCATCCGTATCCAATGTAATAACCCTATCTCTCGACAATTCTTTTTTTAACCGCTTCAAATCGTCTCGGTGAATTGGCATTATCTCTTCCTCCCTCTGCGCTTGAGGCAACGCTTACAGGTCACAAAAGTCCATTTTTTTGTACATTTTATCTGCCCCTCGTAACCGTATGCCCCGCAAGCAACTGGTTCATTCATATGACGGAAACACTTATGCCTCACCACCCTCTTTCGCGCGGGGGTCATCGGCATCCTTCTTTCCGCATCCGTTTGTAGTCGGATTGGCAATCGTTTAATTTGTTCGTAATTTCATTCGATGACCATGTGACATCTATTGGATATGGCATATAGACTGGCTCTTGGAGCCGTCTAAAATCGTGCCAGAACATAACTACAAAATACAGAAATCCACAACACAGAATTGCAAAACAAAATAACACGAATCTAGGAAGCACCTCTTTCTCCACCACAGGCCGGGCGGCGAGTTCTTTTTCGAGTCTAACACGCCTAGCGACTTCAATCCGAAAATAATGGTTTTCCTCTTGGAGTGCTTTCTGAGATTCTAGAAACGTCGCCCGCCATTTGATCGGTTTAGATTTGATCATACTATCGCAAGTATTTTTTTCCCAATATCGTCCCCGTACCCGTACCCGTACCCGTCCCCGGACCCGTACCCGGACCCGGACCCGTCCCCGTACCCGGACCCGTCCCCGTACCCGTACCCGGAAAATGTCCATAACGGTCGCCCAAAAGCCTTAAGTTCTTTAAGCGAGAATATCTTTTCAGCCCAGATTAAGTTTGAGACTGAAAAATCACTTACCGCTTGGCCCACCTTCGGAATTGAACAAGCTCCGAAGAGAATGCATCGGATAGCGATATCCTTTGTGATTTTTAGGAGTTCCATTTCTTTGATGCCTCATCCGTTACAGGCGTAATGCTTGTAATTTTGAAAATACGAAGCTCCGAAACCTTCGTTCCGATTTTGCATCCGCTCGTTGGACCGTTGGAAGCAAGGCCCAGGAATCCGCCGACATCTGACGACCAATAGATACAATTGCGAACGTCGGTTAATGTAATTTCGTCTGGCAGATTCTTCTCGTCTTTGACATATCCGAAGAACACCCCTCGGAATTCAGTTGTGACTAACACAGCTTTATTTTTCATTTTGTATCTCCTTTTTAGTTAGTTGATCCACGCAATAAGACCTAAAATAAGTGCTGACACCGCAAACCGAAACACGATCATCCAGCTTTCAGCTTGGGTTTTGGTCATTGGTTTCCTTAGCGAACGAGATTTGTCCTTCCGGCGATAAGATGGCTTTCCATTTTCGGCACTCCCAGAGCTTCCTCTTTCCTCTTTCCCCACGCTTAACGAAACTGTAAATATAGAGGTCAAAACCTTCTGCGATCAAATGGACTAAATGCTCGTTTGGTCCGAACGCTTTGCCTGTTTTATTGTCTACGCCGCCTTTTAAATACTTTTTGATGTGGGCCTGCAAATCTTCCAAGCAAAAGTTCACAAGTCGCTTTCTTTTCAAATGAAATTTGTCATAGCCCATCCCATCCCCGAAGCCGTACAGGTCCTTGACGTAAGGACCCATACGGCGGTCGCATTCGGCGGCTGTAAAACCTTCTTTTCTTAGCTCAATTAAACCCCTGTAATTCGCCATTTAGAAAGGCGTAGATCCCGCTTCTACGGAGGCTTTGAAGTCTTTCATATTCTGATAGAACTTGCTCGGATTCTTCTTATCGGCATCATGGGTAATGGTGGCCTTGAATGTCTTTCCGGCCATCAACTCGGTTTCCCAAAGATAATGACCTTTCTGTTCGGGATCTTCCTTGGCTCCCAGGATCGCCAAGAGTGGCCCAACCTGATTCGGCCATGTAAGCACTTTGCCTTGTCCGTCAGGATATTCGAGTGCCCATTCATAGGCTTTTTTACCTTTGATTTCTTTCCTTACGACCTGAACAATCTCGAAATCGTAAGTCCCATCAGGAATATTATCGTTGAACTGACTTGTCGTGTCGGTAGATTCTTGGGTCATTTGGATTCTCCTTTGATCTTTCCATTCAAGAATTTAAGCATCTTCTCCGCGTTCTCAGTACTTAGGTCTTCGGGCTCCGTCGCTTGCGCTTTTGTGAGCCATTTGTCGAATTCGTCTTGAGGGACTTTAAGAAGCTCGACGAGACGCTTGATCTCAGCAACTTGAGATTCTCCGGCGAGAACGATTGGCTTGACGGGTGCTTCAACAACCGCTCTGCCATAGAGTTTCTCAAACGAAGCAAAATCCAGATCGATGTCTGTACCCACTGGAAATCCCTCAATGCGGCTCTTAACGATAGTGGCATATCGGGAAGTTCCAACCAGTTTTGTTTCGAGCCACAAGTCCAACTCATAATCCAGTTTTTTGTAGCCATCAAACGTACTCCCTTCCATAATCAGCTGCCCACCTTGCCTAATCCATTTATCCTTCTGATGGCAAACGAGGATAACTGTCATATCTAATCTTCCAAGCCAGTTCAACAGTTTGCGTGTCGGCTTGTCGGCTTCCCTTTTGTCCTTCCCGAAATCGCTTCCTCCGCGTTCCTCTGCGGCGGCGGCTTCGATATTGTAAAGCTTCGAGAAGGAGTCGATGATTAGCGTTTTGTACGGATGCTTTGTAGTGGCAAGTTCACGGACCTGATTGATAACTTCTGCGAAATCCTGGGAACCCTGCTCAATCCCAAGATAACTTCCTCCCTGCTTGAGCAACTTGCCCACATACTGTTCTCGCGTTGCGCCCCCTTCCGTGTCCAATAGATACGGCGCAGGAGCATTGAGAGCGAAAAAGCTCTTTCCCGTTCCTGGTTTTCCTGACAGCATTATTTTCGGTTTCGATGGAACTACAACTTCCGGTTTGATTCCTTTAAGTGCCATCCCGTTTCTCCTATGGTTTTAGTTTATAGCCGTCTCGGGCTCTTGAAAATGAAAAAGGAGCCTCTTGCGTCCCGAAAGAGAACCACGTCTTTCGCCGTGGCAGGGCTCCCAAAATCTAATCCTCTTGAAAACGAAGGGGATGGGAGCCGGAGCGTCCCTTATATCCGAAAAGCTCACCATCCCCAAAATCTAATCCGGCCTGGCGCGGTCAAAATTGTTTCGAGCGAGTAACGCAAAAATTAAAAGCAGATTGCAAATCATCCAATTCTTTTTTGTATTGATCTCGCTGTTCTTCACGTTTTTGTAAACAAAATCTATGCCATTCTCTTTTGACATACCAGCACCCCTTGATCTTCCGTTCGTCAGGTTGACGTTTCATTTTCGTTCTCCTCCTCAATCCACGCATCAATATCCGTCTCGATGCTCTCGTCAATCTGCCGTTGATCGCGTGGGGTTGTCATAGACGTGTTACTATGAACAAAAGAATCCCAATAATAACACCCAGCAAAATTTCAATACTCATCCCGCCATCCTCTCGCGCTCGGCTTGTTCAATTTGCGCGTCACTTATGTCCTGTAATGCTCGCTTAGAAATACTGGCCATGTTCTGCGCGGCTTGCCAACCAAAGTTGGCGGACTTTTCCGTGTCCATGATTTCCTTCAAAGCATAGACAGCAATTTCGAGCGGGGTTCTCAAACCTTCTGCCTTTCGCGTTCGGCTTGGTTTTCGAGGCGTTGAAGTTTATTGCGAATAATCCCCTCGCGTTCGGACAGGCGTTTTTGAATAAAGAATATTTTCTGGAGATTTTCGTATTCCCTATCTATTTTCTCATCGGTTGTTTTCATTTCATTTGCTCCTTTCGTTCTTGTCGATAGAGGGCGCACAAACACATCAATTCCATACGAAGCGTGCAGAGGTTGTGGGCACGGATGTTAGGAGGACCACACCAACGCCAGTAGCCACCGAATAAGCAAGCAATGCGCTTTATCTCGGCCATGTGCCATAGATCCAGAAAATTACGACACCCACAACTAGCCATGATGCACACCAGCCCAATAGCACAATATCGCCGTTATAGTCGTCAAAGAAGTGCCATAACATACGACGAAACCGACGCTTCCTGCATTCGTCAATCGGAATGCGAGGGATACGGAGGAATTCGATCATGCCGCTACCTTCGTCACGGACGGCCAGCCGCCCTTTTCGATGATGGCATTCACATAGGCCAGAATGCCTTCCCGCGTCCAGCATTTGAAGCTGATGTTCAGCTTTTCGCATGACACCATATAAGGTCCAAAGTTGCTTTCCATAGAAGCCTCCTTAGTTTCCAAGGACTTTCCTTGGGATACGCCATCCGGCTTTCCCTCCCAGTTTGATTGCACCTTTAAATTTCCCATTCCGGCACATCTGCTCAATCGCCCTGTGGCTTGATTTTGTCCATTGGTCCCGATAGAGGATCTTCGCCAGTTCCCGTGCCGTATATACTTGCGGCTCTTTATCGTCGTTTTCCAAGTCCCATACCTCCCTAGGTAGTTCGTTCTAGGCTTTTTTAGGCCTTTCAAAGCCTCTGTAGGTTGCTATAATGGGAAGGCAAAAAAGTAGCCCGCCCTGGGTTGTGAATGCTAGTGAGGGCTTCCACGAGGGCCAGGACGGGCAATAAAAAAGACGCTCGGCTGTTTAGCTTCGCGTCAGATTGTCGTTCCATATGTTCCCCTCGTTATTTCCATAAAGCCCTCACTTTTTTACAACTGTTACGACCGTACTGGAACAGTACCGTATTAGTACTAGTCTGTCAATGGTTATTTTTAAAGAATGAAGAAAAAACAAATAAAGTTTGAATGTACCGTCGAGCAATTCGACCAAATAAATTCACACGCCAAATCATTTAATTTGGCGACGGGCACGTACTTGCGGAATTTGGGATTGCTAGGGATTGCGCCCTATCGAAAGACTACAGAGCTTTCAGTTCAAAAGAAATCTGTTTATCTGGTTGGGACTGCTGCGCCTGCCACTCTCGGAGTTTTTCAAGAGCGGCGGCGGCGCGGCCTACATGAGCACAAAGAGTCGTTTCGTCCAACCAAAGATCGACGCTCTGCAAGTCAATAGTGTTTTTCATTCTCAGTAGGCATTTGTTTTTGTGGGTAAGAAAGGTGCTGTCAATCATGGCGGAAGAAGCGATCTTACCACTTCACCCAGAAGAGTCAAGGAAACAAAAATAAATAGTTCAAGAGGGATGAACATGGCAATGATTAAGCGCGGGAAGATGTGGTATACCGACGATTGGGATAGCGGACACCGCATCCGCCGGGCCCTGGACAAGAACGAGCGCATCGCCAAGAGTCTTTATCAGGATTTCAGAGAATCCCTCCGTGCCCGCAGATTGGGGCTTATCCCAAAGAATACCAGTCTCAATAATTTCAAAAACAAATACCTGGAATTCGTGAAAAATGAGAAAAGCTTGCACACTCACCGTAAGACATCCCTCGCCTTTTCGCGGCTAGAAGAGTTTTCCTCTATTAATAGGATCGCTGAAATTACGCCGGAATTAATGGAAGATTTGAAGATCAAATGGAAAACAGCAGGCTACAAGCCTTCCGCGATTACGACTTATATTGTTTACCTCAAAACAGCCATGAAGACAGCCGAGTCCTGGAAATATATTGCCCCGCAGCCCTGGCATGGCGTGCGTACCTATAAATCTCCTCCCAGGCTGCATTATTTTACGGTGGAGGAACTTAAGAAAGTCCTAACCCTCTGCAAGGAACCTTTTTACACAGCAGCACTTTTGATGGCCCGTACGGGATTGCGGTCTGGCGAGGTCCGGCATCTTCGCTACGAAGACATCGACTTTGATAACCGAACGCTTTGGATACATGGCAAGCCCTGCGACGTTTGCCGCGAATGCAAGCATAGACGGAACTATTGGCAAGTCAAAGGCTCAAAGCCAAATAAACCAAAAGAACGTTATGTGGATATGCCTAAAGACCTCGAACACCACCTGAAAAGCTTTCTAGTTGGCACTGGATTGGTTCTAGGACCCGAAATGCTTTCTACGGGAACGTACTGGTATTATTTTTCGGACCTTTCCTCGCGCGCCAGTTTTAATGTCTCCGCTCATAAGTTCCGGCATACCTACGGAGCGCATTTAGCCTCTTCGGGAAAAGTGAACTTAATCCAAATAGGGGAACTCATGGGACATTCAGACCCTAAGAGCACCCAAATCTACGCACATCTATTGCCTCACGCACGCAGACAGGCCGTCGATGAACTCCCAGACCTTGGTTCCTGATTGTGTCTATGACTTGCATCCTTGAGCGACCTAAAACAACCTCAAGAGAACTGATAAATGAGACGGAGAACAGGCAAAAAAGAGCTTTACGACGAGAAAATGACCCACCGTCGGTATAGTCATGAGGGATGACTTTTCTACGACGGTATTGGTTCCAATTTGGTTCTATAAAAACTAGGAGGGTTAACCATGAACAGCATACAGCAGACCATTAAAGAGCTAGAAGCCAAGATCCGGCCATACCAGGATGCCCTGGATTCCCTGCGTGCCCTAAATACGAACGGGGATAGGCCAAGGACTCATCCGGCCAACAAACCAGGCCAAACCATCATAGGAGCTATTATCGCCCACCTACGCAAGACCGGCGCTAAGCAGACCAGCGCACAGCTTAGGGAGGCCGTTCAGGCAGCAGGTGTTGAGGCTACAGGGGCCAGTATTCAGACCATCATGAGCAAACGTGGAAGGATGAAAAAGGATTTGGTGCGAAAGGGGCGCGGAATGTGGGCGCTTAGGGAGTGGAAGAGTAAAACTTAGGATTTGTTTGCGGTTCTTTCCCCGGCTCTTTTTGGGGGGGCGTATACACCGTTCCGTAATGGCTCCAATTCTTACCTTCTACCACAGGGTTGCGGTCTAAAGGAATATTGGAGCACCCTGACAAAAACAATAGAAAAAATAGCAGATAGTATCTCATTTCCTTAAATCCTGACCCATTGAAAAGGAGGACACACTCCAAACCCAATGGGATCAGGGTCTAAAGAAATCTAGTCAGCCTGCGAATTTGGAAACACCCAGCAACTTTACCAAATCTTTCATGGCTTTTTATTCAGTTCGGCAATCATCATATCCATAAGTTCAGAGGCTTCTTTAATATAGTCGCTCTTTAACCTTGGATGAGGAAGTATCGCTACAACTTTAAGAGCCTCACAAAAAAAGTATTCGCGCTTGGTGAGACCAGGATGTGGACCTACGTCATTCCAAGGAAATGCGTTATCATTTGGATTCGTCATGTCTGTTTCTCCTTTGGATAGGGAAGGCCCCTAGTACATGTTGGTTTATTGCAAATACCATTCATCATACTGCCTCCGCAAACAGGACATCTATTCATTTTATATTCCCTCCTTTTGCGTGGCGGAGCGGAAGGAAAGAGCACCTTCATTGGCTTCAATCAAGCGAATTAAATCACAAGAACAGATACCAACAGAATGGTCGCATTCCCCTACATCGCCTAGATATAATTTTAGTTCCTTCTGCGAGGATTCTAACGCCCCCGCCAGAGCTTCCGCACGGGATGCCCAGCGTTTTCGATCATCATGCAGTCTTAGTATTTCTTTCTCTGCATCATCTGATCTCATCTTCCAGAGGTCGCGGTCAGCCCTGTTTTTCTCTGCCAATACAACGGATCTCCCCAACTCTGCCTTGAGCGCATCGCGTTCCTTAATTATTTTATCAACAGCATACGCGTTGGCTGTCATCGCGGCGTCCCACGTCGTATGATCGCTTCGCATTGGGGAAATCGTGTCATGGGCCAGCTTTACAGCTTCGTCGCATGGCAATATCTGTTTCATAGGGTAATCGCTCATTCTCTCGCCTCCAACAGGTCGGGGGTTTCCATATCAGTGTCCTTGCGGGGTAGTGGGTTCCAATGTAATCCCACTCCTTAGTTGATCTAATTTTTTCAAGAAAGTAGTGGAATCCTTTAGCCTAGGCCCTTGAATTGAAAATTCATGGCTGCAAGTCGCACAGATAAAATCTGGGCCAGTGTAATAATCGCCTTCGCTTTGCTCTTCCCAAACTTCTTTTGTTCCGCAGTGGGGGCAAAATAAATCCGACTTTTCAAATTCTTGAATATAGTGATGGTTATCGTATTCGTTCAGAACTTTCATATCGCCTTCCCCTCCGTCTTTTCGTCTAACGCGGATTTGGCAGGACAAGGTAAACGTCCCTTCTCGCAAGTAGGGCAACCAGAATGTAAACTCTCCAACGCCTCTTTCATCCGGTCCCGCTCAGCTTCAAGTAGCTTAATTTTATCTTGGTGAATTTGGACACTAGTGGTACGCCCGCACCAATTATCACATACTTCTTGGAGTAAACTGTTTTTCTCTTCTAATTCTTTCACCCTCGCGGTCGCGGAGGCAAGTTGGTCAATTTGAGAATGCCACGCTTTTAGAGATTGGACATAAACTGATCCTGCCACGTTGATGCCAATCCCTCCATGAGAAGCAACAAAAAGGAAATCATCGAATGAACCCCAATGATCGCTATGTTTTTCTTTCCAAAGAACGGTATCTGTATTTTCTTGCGGCGCCTCTTCATTCATATGCTTTTCTCCTTGTCTAACGCCGAGAGCGGGAGGGCGAGAATTTCCTTGGAAAGTTTTAGTAAATCAGGGATTATGCAATCTTTTTCACATTTTGAAAGCATAGCTCCGCAGACAGAACAATCATTTTTATATTGGTCATAGTGGTAATTAATCGTATCGTTTAATTCCTTCGCACACACCCTCTTCGTCTGCTCGAAGGTTTCGGCGCGGGCGCTGTCTAGAGCATTAGCAATAGAAAATCTAAGATCGTCTCCGTCATCAATAAATAGATGACTACACCGGCGCGTCAGTTCTTTAGCAACGCTCATCGCCTTGTCGGTCATGGAATTATCCGACATTTTTTTACCTCCAAACCATTTGCATACCCATTATATCCCTGTTCATTTTTCCAGTCACAAAATTCTCTGGCTTTTTTATAGGTCTTAAAAACATGGACACTATCCACGGAAGCTGAATCCCACGGAATAGCAACTACATAAACAATCTTCCTCATACACGCTCCTCCGCTTTGGCGATCGCTTCGAGAACTTGGCACATCACAGTATCTTGTTTTTCTAAGCTAGGACCTTGCGTTAACCAATGAACTTCTTTTAATGCTTTCAACATAATCTCGTAGGCGTTGCAAGCCTGGACGATGAAGTCAGCATTGGCACATGCTCCCTGTTCTGTTGGTACTGGCCTCCCATCTAACCACCCTGTCCTATCTGCAAATGCCATCGCGATATGATGGTCTTGCCTATAAACATGCTTGCCCCCGTTTGTTTTCCACGGCGTCGGCGTGTGCGTGCCTTTTATTTTCATGCCCGCCGTTAATTCAATAGGAGGACAATCAGCACTAGCTGGAATATGGAACCTCCCACATTTAGGACAATCTTCATCGTGCATGGGCGTATGCGCTGCTTTGGGGGAGGGGGGCAAGACAATCATTGTTAACGTGAGCACATCCTTTGTATTTCATCGTTCCTCCGCCTGGAAGGGTGAGCATTTAGGTAATTGATAGCCATTAACTTGTTCTAATACCAAGCCAATTAATTCTTTTTCAATTTCCGCCATGTCTTCTATAGTAGTGAAAAGTTTTTTACGGGCTCCAGATAATTGGTCTTGTTTTTCTCTAATCTTCGTAGCATTGTAATCTTTAACACTTAAATCATTAAGGGGATCACGCTTTAAATTGCTTCCCATTTCTCCTAGGGTTCTAGCCATGTCGATTATTCCCATATCTTCAAACTCTCGCATTGAGTTTTTCTTCTTTCTCTTTTGTTATTTGCTCACTCATTTTAGAAAGAGCTTTCACAAAAGCCGGTTGAAAACATTCTTTATGATAAGGATTCTTTGGCGTAATATCGCATCCATCAATTCCACATTCCAGGCATTTCATCTAGGCCACCTCTCCGACTTCATGAAAGGTGTCATGACAGCACGGTGAAGAATAGAATGTCCAAGAGCGTGCGCCTTCATATTCAGGACGTTCCGTTACTTCGACTGCTTCATTAAAATTTTTTCCGCATCCATCACACCCAAGAATTCCTTTTTGCAGTATCATTTGAGTGTCTCCTTTCGTCGCTGATCTCTTCATACCCAGAATATACCATATAGGTATATACTTGTCAAGTATTATTTTTACCGTTCTTGTGCCGCCTAGGAAGCATCCAGTAGCGCGACTTGCAATCGAGTGCAGGACAGACTAAAGGAGGTTTATTGTGACGAGGTATCCATTTGTGGCCGCATCGTTCACATTGGTACTGAGTGACCATAATCTTAGTTTGCATGGAGTGAGTATATACTTATAAGGTTGACAAGTCAACGAGTTATTTGTCTAATAGTTTGTGAAGTTATTGTATTCAATGCGGGTGACCAGACCTACTAGAAGGCGTGGAGTGCGTGAGTACTCTGGGGAAACTCTGGAATCCCGCTCCAATACATAAGGGGACACTATGACCGATTCGATTCTGGGTAATGAGTTAGTTTTTAAATACTTCGGATGCCATCCGGCGCATAACCACTATGGCGAGTACGGAATAAAATGCCGAAATGAGCAAGCCATGAAAATTCTCGAAGCCATGCATCAACCCATCCGCAAAGAGGAACGGTATTTAGAACTTAATCCCTATGGCGAAACGCTTGAAAAGATAGCGGAGAATTCGAACTTAGATCATTGTGCCCACTTCGACTGTTTGCGTCTCCCGGACTCCTTCCAGCCCGCGCGGGAGCAGAAATGATTTATAGCTCTCCCTGTGGATGTAAGATAGAGCTTTCGGAAGGCAAAAAAACAATTTGGCCATGCGGTTTTTTTACTCCCCACCAAAAAGCAAAATGGTTTCGCTTTCTAGCAAAAATGGCTAAAAAAATGAGTCCAAAGGCCCAGCCTAAAGCAACCCCAAAAGAACTCTAAAGAACTTATAGGCCGCTAGTTTTAGGGCCAAACTCGCATTTCGTAAATAAGTGTTGTACAACCTTCCGCGTGCGTAACCTGCGATCAATCGAAAATCACTTTCCACCGTCCGGCGTGACTCTCACCTTCGCAGGTTACCGTTACTCCGGCGGTGGGCTAATTTTAGTTTAGGAGAGGGGAAATATGCCGGATACTGAACTTCTTACGACGGAAGAACGTCAGGAAAAAATCAGGAAATTTATCAATGAATTATCCGCGCGATTTTCTGAAACATTCTGGAACAACACGAAAAAGATCGCCGCGATTCGTAAATATAAGCCTGACGTTTTAGAAGAGTTTAATAAGCGTTGGGACGAATTGGATAAACGCTGCAAAGAATATCTCGATGGCAAAATAGACTGGGAAGGCGATCACTTTCAGATGGAATTTACACCACGCGCGAAAGTTCCTTATCCTGTTCTTGAGGTCGATAGAGATGTTGTGAACTATGGACGTGAATTGTTTGTCTGGTTTGGGAATCAAACGAAAGACTTGTGAAACGATTTACGGAAGCTTATCTTGAGTATGCCAAAGAGTTCACGGACTGCCCGGATGTGTTTCTGCAATGGGGCGCGATGCTGGCCATATCGGCTTCGCTTTCACGGAATGTGTATGTTGAAATAGGCTCTTGGAATATTTCTCCGCATCTCTGGCTCATCGTAATCGGGAAATCCTCCTCGCACAAGTCCACTGCTATTTCTATCGTTGAGGATTTAATCGAACGGGTTGATCCTGAACGCTCCGCGCCTCATGAGTTCTCCGCAGAAGCGATTATTACATCCCTTTCCAAGTCTTCTAATCGACTGTTCATTTTTGATGAAGCCAAAGGTTTTTTCGATATGCTTTCCAAGAAGTATAACGAATCATTAAAGTCTCTCTTTACAACTCTTTACAGGAAGCCTTCCTATAGCCGCGAGACGTTAAAGCATGGCCGCTTGCAAATCACAAACGCTTATTTGCCTATGGGGATGGCCACCACTCCCGAATGGCTCCGCCAGTCCTTGCAGGATGCCGAACAATCGGCTATGTCAGGGTTCCTGGCGCGGTTCCTGATGGTTCCGTATTCCGGCAATGGCTCTCATCCTATGGCTAAGCCACCTCCACATGACCCAGACAAATTTAAGGCCTTGGTGGCCATGCTGGCGGCCTTCCGGAGCATTGAGCAGCCGTTTGCCTACACCCCTGAAGCTGAAAATGCGATGGATGAATGGTATCACAAGACAACGGAACGCGAAAATGTGTCGTTGCCTGTGCTGGGACCATTTTTTGAACACATCAAGAATGAGGCTATCCATAAGATTTCCATGATTCTGGCTGTTGACCAAGGACTGCGTGAGATCACGCTGCCCGTTTTTAAAGAGGCGGCTTTAGCCCTTTCGTATGTGGAAGACATGCTTCCTGGCTTAGTAGAAGACTTAACCGATAAAAAATGGGACCGAGAAAGGCGTAAAATTGCCCTTTTCATAAAGCAGAATTCGGGGTGCAGCCGGAAGGATTTAGCCAACGCCGTTCATGTCCATGGGGAAGCCCTTTCCCGGTATTTAACAGGCCTCGTTTCGGATGGCTTAGTGGAAATTCATCTATCTCAATCTATTACTAGGCCTAAAGTCCTATTGGAGTGGATAGATGACAATAAGTAAATATGGTGTTTTTATCTATCTTTTACGTCGTAGAAGTAGTAATAGATTAATAAATAATAATAATAATAATAATATAGGCGTATATGTGCGCGTATAAGGGTTCTATAGAAATGGGTTCATCTATTCATCTATCTCCCCTTTGGACGCCAAGGAGGGTGGGATGTTAAGTACGAAAAAACAATGTCAGATGCATCAACATGTGAAATCGAAACAGTTTCCTAAATTAGATCCCATTTCCAATTGGGCTGGGTATCAATGCAAAACACGGCGGGTGAAAGCGACTGAATTCTGGTGGGCATGCAAGTTGCATTACAAACAAATAACTGGGCTTAAATGGCCATCCTCGGATGGAAACGAATGAGTGAACAAGAATGCGAAGCATGTTTTTATTGTGACCATTGGACGTGCCCTTGTCGTTGCCATATTGAACGCTCCCGCTCGAAGGAGGTGGGGAAGTGAAAATATTTATTGTCTTATGGGCTTTGGGGATGTTTTTGATGTTGATTTCTTATTGGCGCAAGCCGTGAGCGGGGAGGGATAAAAATGAAACCATTATTTGAAATTGAACGAATGTCAGAATGGGAATTTAAAGCATGGGTTTATAACGAAATAATAAAAATGAAATCAGCGATTACCACGGAAAGGCGGCGAGAATGATCTACAAATTATTTAACGGATTAGTGTTCTGGATAAGCCAATACTGGGATTGTCATCCCGACTGTCTTTCTGCGTGGCCCTGCCAATGCAAGGAGTGTTTGAGTTATGGAGAGTAACCCCATCGACGCGAAGACGCGGGAAATCATGGCGAGTCTTAATGTTGGTGTTGAGGGCCCCCATGACTGGAAAGGTGATTCTCAGTCGGCTAAGTATTCTGTCAATCGCAGCAGTTTGGAGAAATTGGAAGGTTTAATCGTCGCCGCCCTGCGGGAAGAATATCTGCGTGGCAGAGATGATATGAGTGACGAGAAATTTGAAGCTTTGGTTAAACCCGCCTACGCCGAAGGCCATAAGCGCGGGATCGAGGAGGCGTCGAAGGTGGCTTGTGAACACGACGCACAGGAGAATGGAACGGATGTCTGCCGTGCCATTGCCGAGCGCATCCGCGCCCTGGCGGAGAAAGGGAAACGTGATTGAAATTAACGAGGGTAATTTTTTCCAATATGATTATTTATGGATAAAAATAGATCAAAATTGTTTTTATGAACGTATCCAACTTTTCGCGCAGATGATGGGGTGGGCGTGAGCTTTTTGGATTTTGTGTGGATCTTCTTGTTTTTCTTTGCGTTCTTATTTTTATTGACTGGAGGGTGGCATGACTGACCAAGAGATCAACGAAGCCGTGGCGCGGAAGTTGGGATGGAAGCGCAAGGCGGAATGGGAATATGACACTTTATCTAGCTGTTCTGCCCCTCCCGATTACTGCCACTCCATCCAGGCGGCGTGGGAGATGGTGGATAAGATGCCTCCTTCGTGGTCGTTGATTAGGCGCGATGATGGGAAATTTGTTTGCACTTTTATTGGCCCAAAAGGGCTAGACGGAGGGGGAGCTCATAATACCGCTCCCATGGCGATCTGCTTGGCGTTCTTGAAACTGCCATGAGAGGCACATGCGGGAAATGCGGGGGTATTATGCTGTGGAACCATAAGATGTGTAAATGGTGTCGGTTAAAAACACCTGCTAGCAAACGCAGGTTACGAGCCAATTGGCATCGGTGGTATTGGGGATTGACGAAAGGGGCTCTATGAGCGATTACGGGATTGTAATTCTATTTCTCATACTTTTTGGTCCAGCGTTGTATTGCATTCTGAGAGATTCCATTC
>WNGQ01000925.1_pt1 | contig 41829 bp, 38 predicted proteins | sample 5407661 | NCBI WGS metagenome assembly WNGQ01 (sample SAMN13153382, study PRJNA577476) | soil metagenome | isolation source: 60 cm soil or saprolite under Garry oak tree replicate 2 | place: USA:California | collected 2016-06-15 | reverse complement strand
ACGCCGACCGGTGGGCCCACACGATCACCCCAGCCCAGGTGCTGTCGCAGATCGGCAGCCCGTTCGCGCTCGATCACCGGCCGGTGATCGCGGAGGAACTCAACCATGCGGCATGAACTCCCAGGAAGCATTTAGCTGCTGGCTACGCCCCCAGCAGGACCTCACCGATCTGCACGGCGTTGAGGGCGGCGCCCTTGCGGAGGTTGTCGGCCACCGACCAGAACAGCAGCGCGTCCGGGTCGGCCAGGTCGGCGCGGATGCGCCCGACGAACACTCCGTCGGTGCCCACCAGCTCCAGCGGGGTGGGGTAGGCGGAGCTGGCCGGGTCGTCGAGCACGGTGACCCCCGGGGTGGCCGCCAGCGCGTCGCGGAAGGCGTCCAGGTCGACCGGGCGCTCGCAGACCGCCCGCACCGACACCGAGTGGCCAACCATCACCGGCACCCGCACGCAGGTCGGATGGCTGGCCAGCCCGGGCAGGCCGAGGATCTTCCGCGGCTCGTTCCGGAGCTTCAGCTCCTCGACCGTGTAGCCGTCCTCGTCGAAGCCCATGCACTGCGGGATCACGTTGAACGCCAGCGGGCGCGGGAAGACCTCGCCGGCCGGCAAGGCGTGGGTGCGGCTGCCGCCGCGCAGCAGCTCGCGGTCGCCGATCAGCTTGGCGGCCTGCTCGGCCAGCTCGTCCATGCCACGCTGCCCGGAACCGCCGGCCGCCTGGAACGACGTCGGGGTGATGGCGGTCAGGCCGAACAGGTCCCGCAGCACCGCCAGCACCGGTGTGATCGTCAGCGTGGTGCAGTTGGGGTTGGCGACGATGCCGATCGGGTGCTCCCCGACCGCCTCGGCGTTGACGTCCGCGTCGACCAGCGGCACCTCCGGGTGCATGCGCCAGGCGCTGGAGTTGTCGACCACCACGGCGCCGCGTTCGGCGGCCACCGGCGCCCACTCGCGTGAGATCCCGCCGCCCGCCGAGAAGAACGCGACCGCCGCACCATCGAAGACCTCGGGTTCCAGCGGCACGACCTCGACGTCACGGCCGCGCAGGGGCAGCCGGCGGCCGGCGGAGCGGGCCGAGGCGACCAGGCGGACGTCGTCCACCGGCAGGTCGCGCTCGGCCACGATGCGACGGAGCTCCTCGCCGACCGCGCCGGTCGCGCCGACGATCACCGCCACCGTCATGGCCGCACCACCGGGATCTCGGCGGTCCCCTCGCCGTGCTCGTGACGGAACTCCGCCTCGTCGGACAGGTGGAAGCGGTCGTGGATGGCCCGCACCGCGGTGTCCACGTCGGCGGAACGGACCACGCAGGAGATCCGGATCGTCGAGGTCGAGATCATCTCGATGTTCACGCCGGCGTCCGCCAGCGCCTCGAACATCCCGGCCGCTACGCCGGGGCTCGACTTCATGCCGGCCCCCACCAGCGAGACCTTGGCGATGTTGGAGTCGGCCACGACCTCGGCGGCGCCGATCTCGCTGGCCAGCTTGTCGAGCACGACCATGGCACCGGAAAGATCGCTCTTGGGCACGGTGAAGGAGATGTCGGTGGTGCCGTTGTGCGACACGTTCTGCACGATCATGTCGACGTTGACGCCGTGCTCGGCGATACCGCGCATGATCCGGGCGGCGATCCCCGGACGGTCGGGCACGCGGACGATCGTCACCTTGGCCTCCGAGGTGTCGTGCGGCACGCCGGAGATGATCGCCTTCTCCATTCGTTCGTCCTCCTCGCGCACCCAGGTGCCGGGCGCCTCGGTGAAGCTCGAGCGCACGTGGACCGGTATGCCGTAGCGGCGCGCGTACTCCACGCAGCGCAGCATCAGCACCCGGGCGCCGCTTGCCGCCATCTCCAGCATCTCCTCGTAGGAGACGACGTGCAGCTTGCGCGCCTCGGGCACCAGGCGCGGGTCGGCGGTGTAGACGCCATCGACGTCGGTGTAGATCTCACAGGTCATCGCGCCCAGGGCGGCGGCCAGGGCCACGGCGGTCGTGTCCGAGCCCCCGCGCCCCAGCGTGGTGACGTCGTGGTCGGTGGAGACGCCCTGGAAGCCGGCCACGATCACGACGTGCCCCTGCGACAGCGCCTCGGTGATGCGGCCCGCGCGGACGTCCAAGATGCGCGCCTTGCCGTGCAGGGTGTCGGTGATGATGCCGGCCTGGGATCCGGTGAACGACTTGGCGGTCACGCCGCGGTCGGCGATGGCCATCGCCAGCAGGGCCATGGAGATGCGCTCGCCGGCGGTGAGCAGCATGTCCAGCTCGCGGGGCGGCGGGTCGGTGGAGACCCGCCTGGCCAGCGCGATCAGGTCGTCGGTCGAGTCGCCCATCGCCGAGACGACCACCACCACGTCGTGACCGGCCTGCTTGGTGGCCGCCACCCGGTCGGCGACATGCCTGATCCTCGGCGCGTCCGCCACCGAGGTCCCGCCATACTTCTGCACGATCAAGGCCATCGGCATCCGTTCACAGGGGGTCTGGTCAAGAGGTCGAGCCACGTCTGGACCGCGCTGCCCGGCAGGCTTCAGCCTATCAGGGCCGGTGGGGCGCCCGGGTCGCCCGTAACCGGCCAAGGGGGGAGCTTGCCTCCCCCCGCCGCCCCGGAGAAGGGCACCCCACCGCGCCAAGGAGGGGGGAGCCTCGAGGGGGGAGCGCAGCTCCCCCCTCGACACTCACATCTCGCGGCGGCCGGCGAAGGCGCGGCCGAGGGTGATCTCGTCGGCGTACTCCAGGTCGCCGCCGACCGGCAGGCCGCTGGCCAGCCGCGTCACCCGCACCCCCAGCGGCGCCAGCAGCCGCGCCAGGTACATGGCGGTGGCCTCGCCCTCGACGTTGGGGTTGGTGGCGATGATCACCTCGCGGATACCGTCCGGCTGGATGCGCGCGAGCAGCTCGCGGATGTGCAGATCGTCTGGCCCGACGCCCTCGATCGGGCTGATCGCCCCGCCGATAACGTGGTAGCGGCCGCGGAACTCGCGCGTCTTCTCGATCGCCACCAGGTCTCGCGGCTCCTCGACCACACAGACCAGGGTCGCGTCGCGGCGCGGGTCCTTGCAGATGCGGCAGGTGTCGCCCTCGGCGACGTTCCAGCAGTTGCGGCAGAAATGCACGCGGGCCTTGACCTCGTGGATGGCCCTGGCCAGCCGCTCAGCGTCCGCCGCCTCGACCTTGAGCAGGTGGAAGGCGATCCGCTGCGCGCTCTTGGGCCCGACCCCGGGAAGCCTCCCGAGCTCGTCGATCAGATCCTGGACAGGTCCTTCGTACACGGGAGCCGGTTCCGCCCGCCGGCCTAGAGGCCGAGGCCGGGGGGCAGCGGGAGCCCCTGGGTGACGTTGTTCAGGCGCTCGGCGGCCAGGTCCTTGGCCTTGCGAAGGCCCTCGTTGACCGCGGCGGTCACCAGGTCGCCCAGCATCTCGGCGTCCTCGGGGTCGATGGCGTCGGGGTCGATCGAGATCGAGTCGACCATGCCGTCGCCCTTGACCTTGGCGGTGACCACGCCGCCGCCGGCGGTGCCCTCGACGACCTCCTCCGCCAACTGTTCCTGGGCGTCCTGCATCTGCTCCTGCATCTTCTGGATCTGCTTCAGCATCTGGTTCGGGTTGAACCCGCCCCGGCCCATGCTCACCGCTTGCCCCTTTCGCTCCGCTCCCTGGACTTGGGCGCCCTCGCCCGACGGCCTCCGGAGGCCTGGTTCGGGTGCTCCTCGATCACCTGGCCGCCCAGCTCCCGGGCGGCCCAGTCTGCCACCGCCCGAGCGTCGGCGTCCGAGTCGAGCGGCTCGGTCTGATCGTTGTCGGGGTCGATCTCGAACTCCTCGACCGCCGGCGGCTCCACCACCGGCGGGACGACCGGCTCGCCGGGCGGCGCGGCGTCCTGGACGGAAGGGCCCCGTGGGTCGGCCGGCGCGGTGGACGGGATGGAGTCACCGACCACCACCCGCAGGCCGAGCCCTCCGCCGACGACCGCCTCCATCGCGGCCTCGACGTGCTTGTCGCGGCCGTTCTTGCCGAGCGCCTCGGCGTGGAAGCGGTGGTCCGGGGAGAACTCCAGCAGCACCTGGCGGTTCTCGAGCCCGGCCAACCTGCCGTGCTCGAGGAAGGTGGCCGTCACCCGGCTTGCCCGCTGTACGCGCTGCATCACCTCGCCCCAGGACCGCGAGACCAGGGCCAGGTCGACCGGCCCGGCCGGCACCGGTGCCGGTGCCGCCCAGTCGTCCTCCGCCGGCGGCGGCTCTGGCGCGGCACGCCCCCTCTTGGCCTTGGCGGCCGGAGCGGCGCCCACCTCGCCCTGCCCGGCGCCGGCGGCGGCCTCGCCCTGTGAGCTGGGTGGAGCCGGAGGCTGCTCGACCGGCTCGGTGCGGCCGCCGGTGCGCTCCGGCTCCGATCCGGACGGCTTGGGCGGCGAGGCCTTCGGGGCGCGCGGCGGCGGGGCGGGCGGAGCCTTCGGGGCGGACCCGCCGGCGGCCGGCGGTCCCGCCGAGGCCGGCGGTCGGGCCGGTTGCGGCTCCGGGGCGGTGGGCGTGCCAGAGTCGCCGGAGGCAATCGAGAGGCGGCGCTCGAGCCGTTCGATGCGGGCGAGCAGGGCCTCGGCGTCCAGCGACGCCTCGGGCATGGCGGCGCGGGCCATGCCGACCTCGAGCACGAGCCGCTGGTCGGTGGCCGTGCGCATGTCGAGGTAGACCTCGCCGAGGATGCGCAGCGCCCGGTTCAGCTCGCCCGGACCCAAGCGCTCGGCCTGGGAGGCCAGCCGCGCGCGGGTCTCCGAAGTGACGTCGACCAGCGTCGCCTCCTCCGGCGCGATGCGCGTCACGTAGAGGTCGCGCAGGTGCTCGAGCGCCTCCCTGGCGAACTGCTGGAGGTCGTGCCCGGCGTCGACCACCCGCTGCACGCAGGCGAACACGTCGGCCACTTTCTGACCGGCGATCGCCTCGGCCAGCTCGAAGCGCACCTCGACCGGCAGCAGGCCGAGTGCCTGGGTCACCGATGAGAGCGTGACCCGCCCGCGGGAGAAGGTGATCACCTGGTCGAGCCGGCTCTGCCCGTCACGGACCGACCCGTCGGCGGCGCGCGCCACCATCTCGATGGCGGCGGGCTCGATCTCCACGCCCTCCGCGGCGCAGATCTTGGCGAAGTACTCGGCCAGCACGGCTGCCCGCACGCGGCGGAAATCGTGCCGCTGGCAGCGCGACCGGATCGCCTCGATCACCTTGTGCGGCTCGGTGGTGCAGAACACGAAGCGGACGTGCTCGGGCGGCTCCTCGAGCACCTTGAGCATGGCGTTGAACCCCTGCGGGGTGACCATGTGCGCCTCGTCCACGATGTAGACCTTGAAGCGCGAGGCCGCCGGCGCGTAGTTCGCCTTCTCTCGCAGGTCGCGCGCGTCGTCGACGGAGCCGTGGCTGGCGGCGTCGATCTCGACCACGTCGAGGCTGGTGCCGTCGGTGATCGAGCGGCAGGCGTCGCAGACGTTGCACGGCTCCGGCGTGGGGCCGCGCTCGCAGTTGAGCGCCTTGGCCAGGATCCTCGCCGTGGAGGTCTTGCCGGTCCCGCGCGTGCCGGTGAACAGCAGTGCATGGTGGACCTGGCCGGTCTGGATGGCGTTGACCAGCGTGCCGACGACGTGGTCCTGGCCGACGACCTCGGCGAAGGTCTGCGGGCGCCACTTGCGATAAAGGGAGACGTACGTCATTGGATGCGTCTTCGAGAATGCGGCAGGCCTCGAACGGCTTGCCGGGGGCGAGAACGGAGCGACGGAGCCGGATGCAGCCGGCAGATCGAGGATATCACCCGCTCCCGACGCCCATCTTGACAGGCTGGCCGCTCTAGGCTCGTGACCGCCTGAGCGACCGCCGCGGGTGGGCCGGGCAGCCGGCCCGGGCCCGGACGAGGGCATGGGAAAAGGACCGTGCACCTGCCGTCGAGACCGACGCCCCAAGCGCCTGCCAGGTCGGTGGCTCGGGCCCGGCACACCCGCGGCACCCGCCAGTGCTCACTTAGCGCTGCTTCCTCCCGGACCTGACGCGATTCGCGAGGTGGCGTTGCGCGGGACCTGACCGTCAACACTCCGTACCTGGTGCTGACCTTCGGACACGGACCCTCGGGCAGGGATTCAGCCCCGCTGGAGCGGATTGCGGGTACAGGGCACCGCTAGCTCCCCACCTAGCACGGTCCACCACCAGGCTATCCGCTCCACCCCCAGGACCGCCACCTCTGAGCCACATCGGAGCGTCCCGGGTCCCGACCAGCCTCGACCGGAGCCACCAGGGCTTCCTTGCACTGCTTGGGGGCGGTAGGCTCAGCCTGTTACGCTCCTGGGCTCCGTCGGCGCCCACCGTCAAGAAGGAGTCCCAATGGCGGCCCGGACCAGGACCACGTCGTCTCGATCGGGGTCGCGCTGGCCGCTCCGGTGCTGGCGGGCTGCGCCAACGCCGCCGTGCTGGACCGCACCGCCACACCGCAGGAGGCGCTGGCACGCCAGACCCACCCCCGGCGCCGGACGGGCAGGATGGCGGCCCGCCGATCCCAGAGGAGCACCACAAGCCGTGGGCCAAGCTGGAGCTGCCCAAGGAGCTTGCTGGCCGGAGCGGGTTCGGGCCAGGCTTCGGCCCGTTGCCCTATGACGGCCCTGGCGACCCGACCGAGGCACTGTGGTACCTGAAGACCGTCGCCAGCAAGGTCAGCGTCGTCGGTGAGGAGCAGGTCCGCGGCACCCCGACAACCCGCTACGCGGTCACGTTCGATCTGGCCAAGCTGGCCGCCCGGCCGCCTGGAGAGCTCGAAGGCCTCGCGGCGGAGTCGGGCCTGACCTTCCCCAAGCCGGCTGATGTCTGGATCGACCAGCAGGGGCGCCTGAGGAAGATCCAGTACGCGGTGACCATGAAGGTCCCGGACGAGCTGACCCCGGCCCGATGACCATCGAGACCACCCTGGAGCTGTACGACTTCGGCGTCCCGGTCCACGTCACCCCGCCCCCGGCCAACCAGGTCGAGGTGATCCGGCCAGAGCTTCCCCCGCCCGGCTGCACTCACCAGAAGGACAACGGCACAACCGGCTCGTCAGCTGCCGCCCAGGGCAACACCGCCCAAGCCGAACCGCCGGCGTGCCCACAAGGCTGGTCGTCCAGCGACGGTGGCGCATCGGGCCATAGGGACAGCGTGCCGTGGGCGGGTCGAAGTCTCGATCCGCAACCATCCACACAGCCGCTGACAATCGGCCCGATTTCGGTCCAGGCGCTCGTTCCCGGCAGCCCCGGTCCAGCGTGAAATGCTGTAGAGGACCGTCGGCGGATGAGAACATGGAATGACGATGATCGAAGACACCGCTGAGCCGCGCATCGATCTCGTCGCCAAGGAGACGCTCCTCGACGAGGGGGCGCGCCCCAGATCGCCGTGAGCTGAGCAGGCAGGGGGCAGATAGCGACGAAGATGCGCGCGCGACCGGGCGGGATCCGGGCGGCCAGCGGCTGGTGGGGGAGGTTGCGCGCGCTCCGGAGCAGGGACCCGGGCGGGACGTCGCTGCGGCGTGCGCTGCGCGTGGCCATCCTGGTGCCGCCCATGGCCGCCTTCTCGGGGACCATCGTCGGGAATCCCGCTGCGGCACCGTTCGCCGTGTTCGGCACGTTCGCGCTGCTGGGTCTGGCTGACTTCGGTGGGCCGACGATCCCGAGGGCTCGTGCCTACGCCGGCACCACCGCGGTGGGGGTTGGGCTGGTCCTGCTTGGGACGCTCGCGTCGGCGACTGCCTGGTCGGCGGTGGCCGGCACCATGCTGGTGGTGTTCGTCGTGCAGCTCCTGGGCGTGTTCGGCGGCTACGTGGTCGCCGCGCAGACCGCGATGCTGCTCGCGTTCGTAGTCGCCGTGTCCATCCCCGCCCCCGCCGGCGAGGTCTGGGCTCGCGTCGCGGGCTGGACGCTGGCCGGTGGCATCTCCCTGGTCGCCGGCGTGCTGCTGTGGCCCCGGCACGCGCGAACACAGGTGCGCCAGCGAGCCGGGGAGGCCTGCCGCGCGCTGGCCGCGCTGCTGGCCGATCCGGGGGCCCCAGGGGTTCGGGATCAGGCCCGGGAGCGGGTCGAGGAGACCCGCCGTGCCTACGACCAGGCGCCGCTGCGCCCCGCCGGCCCCGCGAGAGGGGACCGGGCCCTGATCGACCTGGTCGTCCAGCTCGACCGGGCGCACGAGTTCGCCGACCGGGTCGCCGGCGCGGACCGGCACCCAGGGACCATTCCCCAGGAGCGGGCCCTGCGCCGCACGACCGGCCAGGTCCTGGAGGCGAGCGCGGACGTCATGGAAGGCGAGACGGCCCGTCCGGACCTGGCCGCGCTGGATCAGGATCGGGTGGCCTACCGCCAGGCGCTGGACCGCTGGGCCGCCGAGCGCCTGCGGGCGGGAGAGCCGGCGGAGTCGGTGCTCGACGGGCTGAACGGCGGCACCGCGCCGCGGCTGCTCGGCCACACCGCGCTGGCCATCGCCGTCGACGCCGCCGTGCTGGCGGGCCAGGAGGTCGACGGCGCGCCATCGTCGCTGCCGCACTGGAATGCGCCGCGGCCCGGGCCGGCGCCGTGGCTCCAGCGCGTGGCGGGCACGCTGCGGACGCACCTGCGCCCGACCAGCGTCTGGTTCCGCAACAGCCTGCGGGCCGCGCTCGCGCTGGGGCTGGCGGTCCTGCTCACCAGGATCACTCGCGTGGACCACAGCTTTTGGGTGGTATTGGGCACGCTGTCGGTGCTGCGCTCCAACGCGCTGGGCACCGGCAGGACGGCCCTGCTCGCCATCGAGGGAACGGTCGTGGGGTTCGCGATCGCGGCCGTCCTCACGCTCGCCATCGGGACCGGCGACGTGGGGCTGTGGATCACGCTCCCGATCGTCGCGTTCCTCGCCGCGTACGTGCCGACAGTGGCCTCCTTCCTGGTCGGCCAGGCTGGTTTCACGCTGTTCGTGATCGTCCTGTTCAATCTCCTCCAGCCGCAGGGCTGGCGGCTCGGGCTGGTCCGGCTGGAGGACGTCGCGCTCGGGATCGGGGTGAGCCTGGTCGTGGCCGTGCTGCTGTGGCCGCGCGGCGCCAGGGGCCAGCTCCGATCGGCCCTGGCCGCCCTGTACCGGGCCGACGCCGCCTGCCTGGGCGCCGCGTTCGGGTACCTGCTGGGGCGTCGCAGCCAGCGAGAGGTCGACGCCAGCCGGCGGGCTGCCGACGCCGAGGTGGCGCGAGCCGGCGAGGCGTTCGACGTGTTCCTCACCGAGCGGAGCTCGCGGACGGTGCCGACGGTCACCTGGGGGCGGGTTGCCACGGCCGGCAACGACGTGCTGCTGGCCGCGGATGCGATGGAGGCGATGGGGCTGCTCGGCTACCGGACCACCCACGGCTGCGAGCGGTGCGCCGACCGGGTCCAGGGGGACGTCGCCGAGGTCGTTGGCGTCCTCACCGGCTTCGCCGGCCAGCTCGAGGAGCGCCGCGTCCCACCCACCCCGCGCCTGCGGGCGCCGGCGGAGACGCGCGACGCCGTCATCGGGTGCCTGCAAGCCTGGCGGGGAGTCCCGGACTCGCCACTCGGGCCAACCGCGATCGCCCTGGCGACAGCCTGGTTCTGGAGCGTTGAGATCGCCCGGCTCGGCGGCGAGCTTGCCCAACCACTGGCCGCCGTGGCCGCCGCCGCCCAATCCCCCTGGTGGCGGTGACCACGGCCTTGCTTTGGAGGGCGACCGGCTTGACCACGGTCGAGGTGGTGCGGGCGTCTCGAGCACCGCGGCCCCAGTGCGGCGCGCCTACTCTGCACCTGGTCGCCACCATCCCGCAGGTCCTGGAGCCCGGCAATGCTGCGCCCGCCGAACCGACACACCGTCGTCGGTAAGCGGTCCGCAGCGATACCACCTGGCCAGCCCTGGCAACTCCCGCCATAGCAATCCAGGCTACCACACGGCGAGTAACTCAGGTTACAATCTCGCTGTGACGTGGAACTGTCGGGAGGCCGGGATGCGTTGGGTCGTGATGGTCATCCGGCTACCGGCCGGGCCGTCCCGGCATCGCGTCGCGATTTGGCGGGAGCTGCGCCACCTCGGCGCGCTCACGCTCGGCCCCGGTGTCTGGGCCGTCCCCGCCACCCCCGCATTCCAGCCCGGCATCAAGCGCGCCGGCGAGCTGGCACGCCGCGCCGGGGGCAGGGTCCTGGTGCTTGACGCCGACCCCCACGATCAGGCATCCGCCGCGCTGCTCGTGGCCGAGTTCACCAGCGCCCGCCAGGAAGAATGGGCCGAGTTCGTCGCCGACTGCGACAAGTACGAGGCCGAGCTCGCCAAGGAACAGCGGCTGAGCAAGCTCACCCTGGCCGAACTGGAGGAGGAAGAGCACAGTCTGGAGCGCCTGCGCCGCTGGTGGCGTGACCTCAAAGCCCGCGACGCGTTCGCCCTGCCCGACGCCACCGACGCCGAGCAGCACCTCAAGCGCTGCGAACAGCTCCTGGACGCTTATGCCGACCAGGTCTACCAGGCCGTCCACCAGCCACTCGGAAACTCGGCCGGCGATGCCTGAGTGGCTGGGCGGCCTTGTGGCCGCGGTCGGGCTGATGGTGGCCGGCTGGGGGCTGCTGCTCCTGCTGGCCCGGCGGCTGCCACCCGGACCGCTGCGGGAGCTGGCCCGGTTCATCCCCGATTGCGTGACCACCGTGCGACGGCTGCGCCGCGATCCGCGAGTTCCCCGCCGCGCCAAGATCGCGATCGTGCTGGCCGGGCTGTGGCTGGCCTCCCCGATCGACCTCATCCCGGAGTTCCTGCCGGTGATCGGGCCGCTGGACGACGTCGTGGTGGTCGCGCTGGCGTTGCGATATGCGGGACGGCAGGTCCCCCGCCAGGTGCTCCTGGACGCCTGGCCCGGCGAGACCCGGCTGCTCGAGCGCCTCCTCGGTCCCGCCCGCACTTGACCGAGGCCTTGCGATGCACGCGGGCTGGTCGTCGCCGCTGCGGCCGAGACCAGGCCGTGCGCCTGGTTGAGCGTGTCCACCTCGCCGGCTGCCGCCAACGTGGTGACCTGGGTCCCAAACGGTGGCCTTCCAGCGAAGGTCGACGCCTTCGGCGGGGTGGGGCAAAAGCCGTAGCGTTCCCGGGTCGCGCCAGCGAGGGCGAGCGAACGCTCCCACGGCACGCTTGGTTTGCTTCAAACGTCGAGGACGACATGTTCTCGCGGTTGCTGCTCGGGCGAGAGCCGGGGCCCCAGGGGACACGGTGGACTGGAAGGCCGACCCCGACTGGGACTGGCACTCGGCCGCCGAGGACACCCCCGAGCAGCTCCAGACGCTCTGGCAGGACGCCGTGGCCCGCTCCCGCCCCCTGGTCGCGGAGGCAATGGCTGGCCCGACGGTCGGGCACCCAGCCTGCGATGGATCCTGTTCCATCTGGTCGAGGAGTACGCGCGGCACAACGGCCATGCCGACCTCCTCCGGGAGTCGGTGGACGGGCTCACCGGCGAGTAGCCGCCGGGCGGACAGCGGCCTTCCATCGTCAGGGCAGCCGTGTCACACCACAGCGTTACATTGCGGGCATGACCGAGATTGAGGGCATGATTGAGCGGATCACGCCGCGGCAGTTCCACGAGGCCGACGGTGTCCAGGACTGGCGGGTGGTGAGCGAGGGGGCATGCGCGTACTTCCGCACCGGGTCGTTGGGGGCCGGCGCCCGGCTCGTGCACGCGATCAGCCAGCTGGCTGGCCTCCATGACCACCACCCCGACGTCGACCTGCGGTACGGGGGGCGTAGTCGTGCGGCTGCTCACGATCACCCACGACTACTACGGGCTGAGCGAGCGTGACGTCGAGCTGGCCCGGCAGATCTCGGCGGTGGCGCACCAGCTGGGCGTGCCCGCCGACCCGTCCGCCGTGCAGACCGTCCAAGTCACCATCGACGCGCTCGTCGGCACCGAGGTGATGCCGTTCTGGCGTGCCGTGCTCGGCTACCAGGACCGCGGCGACAGCCCCGAGGACCTGATCGACCCGCACGGCCGCGGGGCGTCGTTCTGGTTCCAGCAGATGGACGCGCCGCGCCCGCAGCGCAACCGGATCCACATCGACGTCTGGGTGCCGCACGACCAGGCCGAGGCGTGGATCGCGGCGGCGATCGCCGCCGGCGGCCACCTGGTCAGCGACGAGCACGCGCCGGCGTGGTGGACTCTGGCCGACGCCGAGGGCAACGAGGTCGACGTGGCCACCACGATGAGCCGCGACTGAGGGCGGCAGTCAGGTGAGGCCATTACCGGGCGGGATCACTCGCGTGTTGACGCTGGTGAGCTCGGATCGCCGGATTGAGCGACTGCCCGGCGTGAGGAGCAGAACCGCTCCTCTTTGGAGCCACGGCGGATCTCGCACGAGCTTGGCTCGGCGCGGGCTGGAGCCGGTGACGCTCAGACCACCGTTTACCGGGGTTCTGGTTCGCAAGGCGCGGTGCGTCCGGCGCCCAGTAGCCTCGCCGGCGCTACCCGCGCTGGCAGGTCACGCGCAGATGTAACTGGTGGAAGCTGGCATCCTCGGCGAGGTGTTCTTGCCGGCCGGGGGAGTGCAGGCTCGTCGCCCGGCATCGACGACGATGCCGCTTCGGGGTTGCCACAGACGTTCACCGGCGCGTTGACGCTGGTGTTGCCGGTGCCGACGATGGTCCTGTTGCCGGAGGCGTTGCCGATCACGACGCTGGGGTCGTCACCGACGTCACCGTGCCGGCCGCCGCTGTACCCCGGACGCGCGCCCTTGGACACGACGGCCTTCTGCCTGTTCGCCTCGTGCTTGGGGGTGGCGGCCTTCGAGCTCCCCATCTGCGGGACGGCCATGTGGGCGGGGACGGCGGGAGCCGCCTGCGGCTGCCCGTTGCCGACCAGCGGCAGGCTGCTCACCAGCGGGAGGTCGGCGGCGTTGGCGGCGACGCTGCCGGCCACCAGAGGCCACCGATGATCGCGCCCACGCAACGGCGCGCGTGGGCGTCCCGTTGCGACAAGGCCGCGGGCACATAGAGCGGAGGCTGAGGGGTTCGAACCCTCGAGGAGGTTGCCCCCCTACACGCTTTCCAGGCGTGTGCCTTCGACCGCTCGGCCAAGCCTCCGCGCGCAGTCTACGTGAGCCGGTAAGGTCCCACCATGCGCGTGCAGGAGCTGCGGCGCCTGGCGGAGGCCAACGGGGTCGCCAGCCGCTTTCGCCTGGCCAACGGGCGCTGGAACGAGGTGCGGCCGGAAACCCTGGAGGCCGTGCTGGCCGCGATGGGCGTCGATCCCGGCGCCGCGGCTCACGGCGTCCAGCCGGCCCGGGCGGGAGCTCCGGCGCGGGCCGGAGCGTCTGGTCGGCCGGGGCCGGGAGCCACGCCCGCCCCGCCGGTGACCGTCGCGCGAAGGGGCCGCGAGATCGCCTGGGCTCCTCCGGTGGGTTCGCTGGTGGTGCTGGAGTCCGGGGAGGAGCGGGCGGCGCCGGCGCGGCTCCCTGGTGACCTCCCGCTCGGCTGGCACCGGCTGGTCCATCCCGGAGGCGAGCGCCGGCTGGTGGTCGCGCCGGACGCCTGCCACCTGCCGGACTGGCTGGCCCGCGGCGGGCGCGCGCGGGGCTGGGCGGCGCAGCTCTACGCGTTGCGGTCGCGCCGGAGCTGGGGGATCGGCGACCTCGGTGACCTGGCTCGGCTCGCCGGCGGGCCCGACCGGCCCGACTTCGTGCTCCTCAACCCGCTGCACTACGCGCCGGCGACCGCCGACAGCCCCTATTACCCGTCCAGCCGGATGTTCCACAACCCGCTCTACCTGGAGGTGGAGGCGGTCCCGGAGGTCCAGGCCCTGCGGGCGCCGGAGCGGGAGCGGCTGGCCGGACTGGCGACCGCCGCACGGGCGCTGACCGCCGAGCGCCTGCTCGACCGGGTGGCTGTATGGCGGTGCAAGGACGAGGCGCTGCGGGCCTGCTGGGACGCGCTCCGGCGGCGCCCGGAGCGGCTCGCCGCGTTCGAGCGGTGGCGCGGCGGCGCCCCGGATCTGGAGGTGTTCGCGGGCTTCTGCGCGCTCCAGGAGGAGCGCCCGGGCGATTGGCACACCTGGCCGGCCGAGCTGCGCCACCCGGGCTCTCCGGCGGTGGCCGCCTGGCGCGCGGCCAACGCTGGGGAGGTCGGCTACCACGCCTACCTGCAATGGCTGCTCAACGAGCAGCTGGAGGCGGCGGCGCTGCAGGCTGACGGTGCCGAGCGCGTCGGGATCGTCAACGACCTGGCGGTCGGGTTCGACCCCGGCGGGTTCGACGCCTGGTGGACGCAGGACCAGCTCGCCCGGGGCGTGACCGTTGGCGCCCCGCCCGACCTGCTCGGCCCGCGGGGACAGGACTGGGCGCTGCCGGCGTTCGTGCCCCGGCGGCTGGCCGAGGCGGGCTACGAGCCGTTCGCCCGCACCCTGCGGGCCGGGATGGCGCAAGCGGGCGGGCTGCGCCTGGACCATGTGATGGGCCTGTTCCGCCTCTTCTGGATCCCTCCGGGCGCCTCGCCGAGCCAGGGGACCTATGTCCGCTACCCGGCCGACGACCTGCTCGGCGTGCTTGCCCTGGAGAGCCAGCGGGCCGGGGCGCTGGTGATCGGCGAGGACCTCGGCACGGTCGAGAAGGGCGTGCGCGAGCGGCTGGCCGCCGAGCGGGTGCTGTCGTACCGGCTGGTGTGGTTCGAGCGGGAGCGCGGCGGCGGGCGGCGCCGGGCGGCGCGCTACCCGAGGCTCGCGCTGGCCGCGGTCACCACCCATGACCTGCCGACCGCGGCCGGCTGGCTGCGCGGTGACGACCTTCGCGAGCTGGCCGCCATCGGCGTGGTGCTGCCCGACCGTCTGGCCGCGCAGGCCAAGGCCCAGGAAGCCGAGCGCGAGGAGCTGTACCGGCTGCTGGAGGCCGAGGGCGTCCTTGCGAAGGGCGAGCGCTCAGTCGGCGAGGTGGTGGCCGCGCTCTACGCCTTCCTGGCGCGCACGCCCGCCATGCTGGTCGCGGCGACCCTCGAGGACGCCGTGCTTTCGTCGCGGCGGCCCAATGTCCCCGGAACCACCACCGAGCGCCCGAACTGGCGCATTCCCCTGCCGGTCCTCCTCGAAGACTTCTGGGACCTCCCCAGCGTCCGCCGCCTGCTCGCCGCCACCCAGCGCGATTAGCGCCAGGTGCGGGTCAGGCGGCGGTCGCGGGGCGGGCGGGGTAGCCCTCAGGGAGGAGGGTGTCCCCGTAGTACACCTGCCACTGGCGGTAGCCGAGGAAGGCCCGCTGGTTCGCGCGCATCTGCTCGGCGTAGGCGGTGACGGCCCGCACGTACAGGCCGCTGTGGTTGTAGGCGTAGAGGGCGCCGGCCATGTCGGCCGGCGCGCCGTTGGCGCGCAGCATCCTGGCGGCGGCGAGGATGGCGTCGTGCACGGAGTCGATGTCGCCGCCGGCTCCGTACCGCCGCCAGGTGGACGGCATGAACTGCATCGGCCCTTGCGCGCCGGCCGGGCTGGGCCCGCGGATACGACCCGTCCTGGTCTCCACCACGTTGATCGCGGCCAGGTAGCTCCATGGCACGCCGAGCTTGGCCTCGGCGTCGTGGTAGGCGGCGAGCAACTCGGCGGCCGGGCGCGGGCTGACGATGCGCCATGGCGGCAGCCGCGGCCCGGGCCTGCTCAGCTTGCGCAGGTCGATGCCGGCCGCCGCGTTGGCCCGCACCACCGGCCGCAGGGCCGCCGGCACCAGCGCCAGCACCTTCGGCAGCAGCGCCGGGTCGCGGATCACCACCCGGTAGGCAAGCTGCTGGGCACGGCCGAGCGCCGGCAGCTCCCGGCCGGGCGTCGCCGGGTCGCGGATCGCCCGCTCCGTCCTGGTGAGCGTGCCGGCCAGGCGCGCCGCGTCCATCGGCGCTGGCCCGGCCGGCGGCGCGGTGCTGGCCGAGGCTCCTCCCGACGCCGGGGCAGCGGTTGTCGCCGTCGCGCTGGTGGCGGGCGCCCGCGGCCTCGCCACCCTGGTGGGGACGACCGGCGTGGTCGGGGCCGCCGCGGGATCGGGGCCAGCCGGGGAGCGCCCGCCACCCGAGCAGGCCGCCAGACCGACCGCCACCAGCGCGATGGCGGCGAGGCGGCGGGCGTGCCGGCCTGATCCTGGGGTTTCCAACATCGGTCCAGGATGGTTGCACGGTCGAGGCCGGAGCGACCAGTCAGGAGGGATGGCCCTCGAAGGCCGGATCGCCATCGAAGGAGCAGCGGACGGCGACCACCCTCCGTTCCTGGTGAAACCGGTCGGTGTTGTCGGCGGCGTCGACCCGGCGCACCAGGACACCCCGCTGGGGCTCCCTAGGTCGGCCGCGGGGTTGTCGGGCCGGTGGGTTATCGTTCTTCGAGGTCACGGGAACGAAGAGGAGGCGGCGATGGGCCAGCGGATCGTGTATTTCGAGGTTGGCGCGCAGGACAAGCAGCAGTTGGCGGGCTTCTACGGTGAGCTGTTCGGCTGGCGGCTCCAGGAGATCGCCGACGGCTACACGATGATCGACACGGCGGCTGGCGGCGGCATCAACGGCGGCATCGGCAGGTCGAGCGATGGCACGCCGTGGGTGTCGTTCTACGTCGCGACCGACGATCCGCAGGCGACGCTCGACCAGGCGTTGTCGATGGGGGCCACCACCGTGCTCCCGGTGACAGAGATCCCCAACGTGGGCACGTTCGCCATGTTCAACGACCCCGACGGCAACGTGGTCGGCCTGGTCGAGGCCGGAGGGTCGACCGGCAGCAGCGGCCCGAGCGGCGGCGACGGCGTGGCGGTGGACTGGTTCGAGGTGCTCGGCTCCGACGCGGAGCGGACCCAGCGGTTCTACTGCGACCTGTTCGGCTGGAAGGCGAACGACGCCGGGTTCCCCGGCTACAAGCTGGTCGACACGCAGTCCGGTGAAGGGTCGATCGGCGGCGGTCTGGGCGGCGGCGGACAGGCGGGGAACTGGTCTACGGTCTATGCGAACGTCCCGGACGTGGAGACGGTCCTGTCCAAGGCGGAGACACTGGGCGGCGGCCGCGTCTACGGTCCGGAGCGGGTGGACGACCACATGCGGACCGGCGCGCTCCGCGACCCGGCCGGCAACGTCTTCGGGGTCTACGAGCACCACCACTGAAGCGGCGACCTATACGCCCGGCCCAGGCTCGGGCGGCCCGACGTCACCCGACCCGCCAGAGCCAACCCCCACCCCGCCGGCGCGCCGCGCCTATCTTGTCGGGGAGGGGGGTTGGTTGGATTTTGCCTGAGCTTCCCGACGTCGAGGGCTTCCGCCGTGCCTTCGCCGAGCATGCCACCGGACGGACGGTCCGCGAGGTCGCTTGCGTCGACCGGTCGATGCTCCGCGACACCGGACCGGCGGCGCTGGCCGCCGCGCTGCGGGAACGGCGGTTCGGCGAGCCCGGCCGGGTCGGCAAGCTGCTGATCTGCGGGACCGACGGGCCCACGCTGCTGCTCCACTTCGGCATGACCGGCTCGCTGCAATGGGACGAGCGGCCCCATCCGCACGACCGGCTGGTCCTCCGCCTCGACCAGGGAGAACTGCACTACCGCAACATGCGCAAGTTCGGTGGCATCTGGCTGGCGCGCGACCAGGCGGAGCTGGACCGGATCGTCGGGCGGCTCGGGCCGGACTGGCTGGGGGTTTCCCGCCGGCGGTTCGACGAACTGCTCGACCGCCGGCGGCGCGCGATCAAGGGCACGCTGATGGACCAGGGGATCGCCGCCGGTCTCGGCAACCTGACCGCCGACGAGGCGCTCTGGCAGGCCCGCATCGACCCGCGCCGGCCGGCCGCCTCGCTGGGTCCTCGCGAGCGCGACGTCCTCTACCGCAAGATCCAGAAGGTCCTGCGCGACTCGATCCCCTACGGCCTGGTCCCGGCCAAGCGGTCCTGGCTCACCGGAGCGCGCGAGCGCGGCCAGCGAACCTGCCCCCGCTGCGGTACGCCCCTTCAGCGCGTCACGATCGCCGGGCGGACCACGGTCTTCTGCCCCAGGGAGCAGGTCTAGCCGACGTAGTCCTCGGCGCGGACGATGCCGGTCACGGGCTCGCCCCGCAGGAAGCGCAGGACATTGGCGGCGGCGCGCCTGGTCGCCTCCTCGCCGATGCCCGGCACCAGCGCGGAGTTGTGCGGCGAACCGAGCAGATTCGGCAGCTCGAAGAACGGATGGTCCACCCGGAACTCGCCGGAGCCGAAGGGCTCCACCCACCACGCGTCGATCCCGGCCGAGAACTCCGGGTGCGTGCGGAGGTGCTCGTAGAGCGCGTCCTCGTCGATGATCGCGCCGCGGGCCACGTTCACCAGGACGGCGGTGGGCTTCATCAGGCCGAGCTGCCGAGCGCCGATCAGGCCGTGGGTGCGCTTGGTGAGGGGCAGTGCGATCACCAGCACGTCGGCCGCGGCCAGCACCGCGTCGAGGTCGTCGAGCGTCCCCACGAACTCCACCGGTTCGTCGGTGCGGCCGCTGGTGTTGATGGCGTGCAGGCAGAACCCGAGCGCCCGCATGAGGCGGCCGGTGGCCTTGCCGATGCCGCCGAAGCCGAGGATCCCGGCGACAGCCCCCCGCGCCCACCGGCTGGGGGTGGACTGGTCGAAGACGCCCGCCGCGAGCTTGGCGTGGCCTTGCGGCAGCCGCTTGAGCAGCGCCAGCCCCACGGCGAGCGCGTGCTCGGCCATCGGCTCCGCGTAGGCTCCGACGTTGCTGGCGACGACTGCCTTGAGGGGGACCTGGTCGAAGGGCAGCTGGTCAGCGCCGGCGGAGATGAGCTGCACGAACCGGGCGCCCAGCGCCGGCCCCTCCTCGGGCCAGAGCTCGCGCCGCCAGTTCCACACCAGCAGCGCGTCGGCCGCTTCGAGCGTCCGGGCGCGCTCCTCCTCGGGCATTCCAGCCACTGACTCGGCACGCACCTCGTCGCCGAACAGCTCCGCCAGCTGCTCCCCGTCCAGGTGGAAGGTGACGGCGACCAGTGGGCGGCCGTCAGCCATGAGGGCCGTCGCGGAAGGTCGTCAACTCACATCCAGGTGACCCGGTTCGAGTCGCGCCCTTGCCAGCCGCCGGGCCGGTGGTGGTGGCGGCCGAAAGCGAAGAAGAAGACCCACAGCAGCGGCCACGGGAAGAAGTAGAACCCGCGGCTGACCGCCAGCACCACCACGGCGACCACCAGCAGCAGCGGCAGCAGCGACAGCAGCCGCAGCACCGTCGGCGCGATGGCGCGGCCGCGTGGAACAGGGGGCTGCGGCTCCTGCCGGGCCCGCCATTCCGGTGGAAGGTCGGCCAGCAGCCGCTCCAGATCGTCACGGGTCCGGGCGGCCAGTGCCGCGCTCAGCCGGTCATCGATGTCGGCCAGCGTCAGATACCCAGCGACGTGCGCTTCCTTGAGCAGATCGACGGTGCGGGCCCGCTCGGTGTCGCCGACCCGGTAGCTGCCCAGCCGGCCGAGCTCGGTGCTCATGCGACATCCTCTCCCAGGGGAGCGGCTCGAGCGGCCCTCCCCCTGGGAACCAGTCTAGACCGGCAATCGAGTTGGGCAACCCAGTCAGGTCATGCGGGCGCGAACCTCTGGGCGGCGCAGGGGCGGGAGGGTCTTTGGGGGCTGGCGGCGCGGCGGCAGGTCGCTCAGCACCTCCGCGGTCACACGCGCGACCGTGGCGACCGCCCGCTCGAACGCCTCGTCGGTGGCCGCGGTCGGGCGGGTGATCCCGCTGACCTTGCGGACGTACTGGCGAGCGGCGGCCTCGATCTCTTCGCTGCTGGCGGGCGGTTCGAGGCCCCGGAGGGTGGTGATGTTTCTGCACATGCCAGCGATGGTGGACCAGGGCATGGACCTGGGCAACCGTTGCCAGCCGCCGCTCCGGGGTGCGAACATACGTTCGATGTCCAGCGAGGCAACCATCCTGCACGCCGACCTCGACGCCTTCTACGCGTCGGTCGAGCAGCGCGATAACCCTGCCCTGCGGGGCCGGCCCGTGATCGTCGGGATGGGAGTGGTCCTGGCGGCAAGTTACGAGGCCAAGGCCTGTGGCGTCCGCACCGCGATGGGCGGGACGCAGGCCCGCAGGCTGTGTCCGCGGGCGGTCGTGGTCTCCCCCCGCATGTCGGCCTACTCCGAGGCGAGCAAGGCGGTGTTCGAGGTGTTCCGCCAGACGACGCCCTTGGTCGAGGGCCTGTCGATCGACGAGGCGTTCCTGGACGTCGGCGGGCTGTGGCGGATCTCGGGCCCGCCCGCCGAGATCGCGGCGCGGTTGCGGAGCGACGTCCGCGAGCGGGTCGGCCTGCCGATCACGGTGGGGGTCGCCCGGACCAAGTTCCTCGCCAAGGTGGCCAGCGGCGTGGCCAAGCCCGACGGGCTGCTGGTGGTGCCGCCCGACGGTGAGCTGGCGTTTCTCCACCCGCTGCCGGTCGAGCGGCTCTGGGGCGTCGGGCGGGTCACCGCCGGCAAGCTTCACGACCGGGGGATCATCAGCGTCGGCCAGGTCGCCCAGCTCGCCGAAGACACCCTGGTGGCCATGCTCGGCCCGGCGTCGGGCAGGCACCTGCACGCCCTCGCCCACAACCGCGACCCCCGCCCCGTGCACGTCGGCCGCCGGCGGCGCTCGATCGGGTCCCAGCGCGCGCTCGGCCGCTCGCGACGATCCTCCGACGCGATCGACTCCGTTGTCGTCGGGCTGGTCGACCGGGTCACCCGCCGGCTGCGCACCGCCCACAGGGTCTGCCGCACGGTGATGCTGCGCTTGCGCTTCGACGACTTCACCCGGACGACCCGCTCGCACACGCTGCCGGAGGCGACCGCGGAGACCCACACCATCCTCTTCGCCGCCAGGGGGTTGCTGGCCGCCGCCATGCCGATGATCGAGCACCAGGGCCTCACGCTCGTCGGCGTGACCCTCGCCAACCTCGACGACGACAATGCGATCCAGCTCACCCTGCCGTTCGACCGTCGCAGCCGGAGCGCGCTGGACGCGGCGATCGACCACGTCCACGAGCGGTTCGGTGCCGCCGCCGTCACCCGGGCCGTCCTGCTGGGCCGCGACCAGGGCCTCCAGGTGCCTCTGCTCCCCGACTGACCGCGCCGCTCGGGGCGCCGCCAGGCCGGGTCGCGGGCAGCGCCTCGCGCCGGCTCCGGGCCGGGTCGCGGGTGGCCTGGCGCGGCGCCGCCGGGCCGGGACCGCGCGCCGGGCGGGTCACTCCCAGTCGGTCAGGACCGACTCGAGGTGGGGGCGAGCCCGCTCGCCGGCGCCGCGCCCGCCGTGCCAGGTGCAGCCCACGCCGAGCGCCGCCACCTGGCCGGTGGCGATCACCCGCCCGAGCGCCTCGGTGACCCGCGACCACCCAGGGCCGCCCGCCGCTGGGAAGCGCAGGCCGGGAAGCTCCTCGGGGTTCACCACGTCGACGTCCAGGTGCAGGTAGAGCGGCCCATCCGGCAGCCGGTCCGTGGACAGGTCGTCGACCCCGCAGCGCCGGATCGCCGCCTCCTCCAGGTAGGCGACCTCGGGCGGATCGAGGTCTCTGGCATCGACCAGCACGACCCGCTCCTCGCCCACGGCGCGCAACCCCAGGGCTGCCGCGACCAGCTCCGGCCGGTACCCCACCAGGATCCGCAGCGGGAAGCCGCCGAGATACCCGGAGCTGGTGGTCTCCAGCGTCTGCACGTCCCCGTGCGCGTCCAGCCAGACGATCGCCGGGTCCACGCCGGCCCGCTGCAGCCCGGCCACCGTGCCGATCGAGGTCGTGCAGTCCCCCGAGAGCACCGCGGGGCGCGCGCCCGCCCGGACGGCCTCCGCGACAGCCGCTGCGACCCCCTCGTACAACCGCGCCATGCGAACCCAGGGGTCTCCCTCGCCCAGGTCGACTGTGACCGTCGAATCCGCCGCCAGCGGCACGTCCAGATCGGCCAGGTGCTCGTCAAGGTGATACGGAACCAGGATCCGGGTCATACCGTGAGGTTAGCCCATCGGGACGTCGGCTCCGAGCAGATCGTGACGGACCCAGACGTTGGGCTCGACGTACAGGCCCTGGTCCAGGTCCCGGTCGATCTGGACGGGCACGAGCCCGTCGGGCACCACGTAGCTGCCGGTTGCCGGAAGGCGCAGACCCGTCCATGCCTCCCATTGCTCGACCGTCCCGGTGATCCGCATGGACTCCGGGCAGACCGCGAGGATCTCGCCGCCCAGGCGTACGTGCACCCGCAGCCACGGGTCGAGCGGCAGGCCCTCCGGTGTCCTCCAGGTCACGTAGGACTCCATGGGAATGAGTGGATAGGCGCTCTTGCGGTTGGGTCGGACGGGCAGCACCAGCGACCGGTGGCCGTGGCCGGCCGCCGCGGTGCGCAGCGCCCGAATGACCTGCCGGCTCAAGTTTCGGCCACGGTGGGTGTTGGCCACGGTCGCCGACAACCCGACCACCGCGGTCGGGGCGCGCCCCTGGTCGTGGTCCTCGATGGCCTGCTCGACGGCCGCGTCCCAGCCGGCGGGCAGCCCCTGGACGGTTCCGTCCCAGGCGAGCGGCAAACTATGGCCGGTTCCGACCACCGAGCCGCTGCTCTGGTCGACCAGGACGACCTGGTAATCGGCGAACTCCGTCAGCACCCGCGGCCAGAGCGCGACGGCGACCGGCGTGGCCAGCACGAACGCCGGCCAGCCCTCGGCGATGACCCGCTGGCTGGCATCGGTAAGTTCAGGCGCCTCGGCGAGGGTATGGGTGCTGATCAGCGCGGTCATGTCGTGATCATGACGCATTCGGCGGCGGGAACCGCGCGCGGTGGTCGATAATGGCTTGCATGCGTCGGTGGGGATGGCGGATCTGGCTCGGAGTCGGGATCGGGCTCTCTCTTACCTATTACCTGGTGCCGCCGGCACCCGCCAAGCTCGTGGTGTGGCCGGTGATCGGACTGTCCTCCGCGGGGGCGATCGTGGTCGGCACCCGCTGGCATCGCCCGGCCCCAGCGACGGCCTGGTACCTGCTGGCGGCGGCGCTGGTCGCCCTGACGACCGGCGACACCCTGTACAACGTCCGGGTGCGCCTGCTGCACAGCGGGCAGGTGTTCCCGTCGGCCGTCGACCTGTGCTACCTGCTCACCTATCCGCTGCTGATCGTGGGCCTGCTGCTGCTGATTCGCCGGCGCAGCCCAGGTCGCGACATCCCCAGCCTGATCGACGCGACCATCATCACCATCGGGGTCGGGCTGCTGTCCTGGGTCTTCTTGATCGCCCCGTACGTGCACGCACGGGAGCTTTCGCTGGCCCAGCGGTTGGTGTCGATCGCCTACCCCCTCGGGGACGTGCTCGTGCTGGCGGTGGCCACACGACTGGCGATCGGCACGGGCCGGCGCCACCCCGCCTGGTGGCTGGTCGCCACCAGCATCCTGGCCGTGCTGGTGGCGGACTCGCTGTTCCTGTTCCAGCAGCTCAACGGCACCTGGCAGGTCGGGGGCCCGGTCGACATCGGCTGGATCGCGTTCTTCGTGGGCTGGGGTGCCGCCGCGCTGCATCCCAGCATGGTCGAGCTGTCCAAGGCGGAGCCGACGACCATGCGCATGTCGCGGGCCCGGCTGCTGCTGGTGGCGGCCGCGGCGCTGCTGGCGCCGACCGTGCTGCTGATCCAGGCGGCGCGCGGGGCACCCATCGACACGACCATGCTCGCGGTGGTCACGGCGGCGCTGTTCCTGCTCAGCATGGCGCGGATGCGCGGGCTGACCAGCGAGCTCCACGCCCAGCAGGAGCACGAGCACATCATCCAGCAGGCGCTGAACGCCACCAAGAACGTCCAGGACCAGGTCGCCGCCGACCTTCAGGATGGACCGGCTCGGCGGCTGGCCATCCTGGTGGCCGAGCTGGGGCAGGTCCGCGCCTACCTCGAGCAGGGCAGCCAGCGGGATGCTGACACCACCCTGGCCAGGCTCGAGAACGACATCGCCGACCAGATCGCGAACCTGCGCCGACAGATGTCGGAATTGCGCCCGCCGGTCGAGCAGTTCGGGATCGTCCAGGCGGTCCGCAGCCAGGTCGACGCGTTCACCAGCGCGACCGGGATGACGTGCACCGTCGAGGCCATCGACAGCTACAGCGCCGAGCTGCCCTCCGACGTGGAGACCGCGCTGCTCCGGGTCACCCAGGAGGCGCTGACCAACGTGCGCAAGCACGCTCGCGCTACCCAAGTGTTCGTCTCCCTCGAGGTCGACGAGGAGCTGATCCGGCTCCAGATCCACGACAACGGCGCCGGCTTCGAGGCCACCGCCGACGCCTCGCGTCTGGTCCAGCTCGGCCACTACGGCCTTGCCAACCTCCACGAATGGGTCGAGATGGCCGGCGGCCAGTTCACCGTCCACTCCGCGCTCGGCCACGGCACCACCGTGACCGCCACCGTCGAGCCGGTCGCCCAACCAGCACGTCCCTGATCGCACCCGGCCGCGGGGACGCACGCCGGGTCTCCGTGGGCGCGCACGTTGGCGCGCACGCTCAAGGGCGTGGGCCGATGGGCTGCGCGCCCGCGGGCACGGACGCCGTCCAGGCGTCTCGTGCCTGCTGTTCGGTCGTGGTCACCTGCCGGCCGCCTGAGCAGAACATGCCCATCCAGCACGGGAACTGGCTGGCGGTCGGATCGCGGCGCCAGTTGTAGCGGTTGTTGGTGGCGTCCGACGCCGTCGAGTCGTGGATGGAAACGGCTTGGCCGAATTGCGAGTAGAAGCGCGTCGAACCGTCCGAGCCCAGGGTGTCGTTCACCAGCAGGTTGTCGAACAGGTGAACGTCGGTCCCTCCGGCGGCGCCGACGCCGTAGTTGGTGGTCGAGACGACGGTGTTGTCGTGCGCTGCGGTATGGCCGAAGGAGCCCGTGCCGTCGCTGGCGAGGATGCCGCCGCCCGTGAAGGTTGTGGTGGACGGGCTCAAGGGGTAGGCGCCATCGATCAGGTTTTCGTGGATATCGAGCTTGTGCGCCGAATCCGAACCTCCAGACCGGAAAAGGTTGATATTGTCCTCGACGCCCGACCGGCCGGAGGTGTTCCGCGTGTGGTTCCACGCGATCTCACCGGCCCCAGTGGTCACGCTGTCGAGCTGCAGGAATTGCACGCAGCAATTTGACCCGGTGGGATGCGGGTAGCGGCCGATGTCGATTGCCTGGTTGTACCGCACCGTCAGCGGATCGACGTTGCCACCGCCGATCCAGATACCGTCGCCATCGGTGAAGCGGTTGTGCTCGGCCACGAACGACGACGGCTGTTGCAGTTCGATCGCGCGATGCGCCACCACGGCGCCGGGGTCGGTCTGCTCGAAGGTCGTATCCACGACTCGCAGGCGCGTTCCGGTAACCGTGTCCTGCAGGCCAGCGCCCTTCGCGACCACGCGTGCGTGGTCGAGCGTCACCGGCTGGCCCGTCGCCAGGGTGACCGCCGGCGTCCCGGTGGAGGTCGACGCGTAGCAGCCCGAGTAGGTGCCGCCGCTCGTGATCCTGACCGGCGCGCAGGATCCTGGCGCGGTGCTCGAAGGAGCGCTGGTAGGAGGCGTGCTGGTAGAAGGCGTGCTGGTCGGGGCGGTCGTGAGTGGTGGCGCGGTGGTCGGGGGAGTGGTGGTCGGCCGGGTGGTCGTCGTGGCGGCGGCGACGTGCCGGCACCACCCTCCGCGCCTGCCGCTGAAGCCGCTGGTGCAGGGGACCGCCACCTGGTGGTCCCTCCACTGTCTCGCGGCGCCGATCTGGGCGGCGTGCTGGGCGGCGCGCACCCCGCGGGCGCCGCTGACCTGCGTGGACAGGACGATGGTCGTGACGGCGAGCAGGCTCCCGAGCGCGACGGCGGTGATCGGGGCTCGCCGCAGGCGCCCGGAGCCGCGTGCGGCGGCTCGACGGCGCCGGCCGGGGATGTCGGAGGATCGATTTCGGGACATGCGTGTGGCCACCCTTTTCGTCTCGCGTCCCGCGGCGTCACCCACGGCGTCCGCTCGGAGCGAGACCCGCCAGCAATTACCGCATCGACGGCCCCGGAGGCTTGAAGACCCGTCCAGGAAAATTGCGGTCAGAAACTGCGGCGGGATGACGTGTTCCGTTTCCGTCCCAGCGCGTCGCCCGGGGGAGTCGCACTGTACCGAGATGGGTTGAACTGGATTGCTCGCTTGATGCCTCGAACTGGGGGATGTGAACCCTAGGAGATGCGCCCAGGACTGTCAAATCCCGATGGCTACGTGATTAATTGGCACGTTCCGTCCAGGCCTGGCCGACGTCGCTGACCGTCCCGGCTCATCCTCGCCGGAGGACCTGGTGGACGAGGTCGCGCAGCTTCCAGAAGACGCTCGCCTCCATGTTGGCGATGTGCCGCGACCGGTCGTCCAACTCGTCGCGGGTGGAGGCCAGCTCGTCGTGGGTCGAGGCGAGCTCGTCACGGGCGGAGGCCAACTCGCGCTCCAGTCGGCCCGCGCGCTCGCGCAGGTCCTCCACCCACGTGGTCGGCACCGGCTGCGGCTTCATGGCGTCGAGTTGCCCCATCCTGCCGTGAAGTGGCCGGACGTCCGGCCATTTGGCGAGGAGCCGCTCGCGTGCCGAATGGAAGACCGCTGGGAGATAGGCGAACAGCGAGTTGTGCAGGCAGGGCGCGTCCAGTACGGCCACGGGCAGGCCGAGGCGCCGAGCGCTGAGGCACAGGTCGGCGCCGTACAGGTCGAAGCCCAGCGCTGGGTCGAACCGCAGCGGCGTGTCCCGCCGCACGGCCAGGACGATCTCGTCGAGCCCCTCAGCCGTAGCCGGCAGCGGGGCGGGCATGTCGTCGAGCGTCTGCCGGTCGAGCACCCGCCCCAGAGCGATCTTGCCCTCCGGTCCGGAGGTATAGCCGAAGACTCCGGCCACGCCGACCGACCCGAACCGCCCCTCGGCCTCCAGGAACTGCTCGAGGAAGCGGCTATCCCAGCCGCGTGGCAGGTAGATGTCCTGCTGCACGAAGACGACCAGGCTGTGTCGCGCCTTCTCGAGCGCGCTGTTGAACCCATCCGCGGCGGAAGTCTGGCCGCGCATGAGGATGAGCTCGTGCGGCGTGCCAGGGTCCAGGCACGGTGATCGCAGCAGGTTCGACTCGAGCTGGTCATCGTCGTTGACGCAGGCCACGAACGTGATCGGCGCGGTGGCGAACCCAGGGGATGCGTCGGGCAGCTTGGTGCCGCTGACGATGTACTGGAAGGTGTCGAGCGGCTCCAGCGCCCTATCGGGGTGAACGCGGCAGTGCGTGAGCAGCGGAGCGGCCGGCTCAACGAAGTGTTGGGCCTGGCCGGAGCGTATCCGGTCCTCGATCCTGGGCAGCAACCCCGCGTCGAGCATGAGCTTTGCGAAGCTCATGAAGGTGAAGAACCGGAGGTGGGTGCTGTCCAGCAGCCCGAACGGCTGGTACATGAAGTCACCGCGCAGCAGGTTCTTGATGACCGAGAAGTGCTGGACGTTGGGGACGCTGCACAGCACGATCCCGTCGGGGGCGAGCAGGTCCCGGTAGCGGTGGAGCACGTCCTCGGGGTTGACCAGGTGCTCGAGCACGTCGCCGAAGAGAATGCAGTCCAGGGAGCCGGGTTCGATCGGCGGGGTGCCGGCCTGGACGTCGAGCACGAACACCTCGTCGAGTCGCTTCTTGGCGACCTGGCCGGCGTCCGAGTCCAGCTCGACGCCGGCGACGTAGCGGCTGGGGTCCTGCCGCTTCAGCTCCTGACCGAGCCGGCCGCGGGCGCAGCCGACCTCGAGGATCCGGCCGGCGCGCGACGGCACCGCGCCGAACAGGCGTTCGTTGAACCCGTCGTAGTAGGCGTCAGGCTGAGGCTGGGGGAGCATAATGTCGCACCGTACCAGGTCGCGTCCTTACCAGAATAATTTCCTGGATAGGCAGCCCACGGCGACGGCGCCCAGCCAGGACCATGCACCCGTCAGTGCGGCATGGTCTGCCGGGGTGAACTGTTCCGGGTCGAACTCGGTGGACGCCAGGTGCTCCTCGAGCGCCGCGCGTCCCCGGGCGGCGGCGCGCAGTTCCGCCGCCCCGGCGGCCGCCATACCCGCGAACCAGTCAAGCCCCTGCGGCCCGGGTGCCGCTGTGCGACGGGTCAGAGGATCCCGCGGTCGGCGAAGGCCTTGCTGACGACCTTGGCGGCGGCGGTGCCGTAGAGCTGCTGCGCGGCCGCAACCGTCCGGTTCGCCAGGTCCGGCATGCTCGTGCCGGGGAAGTCGAAGGAGCCCTGCAGGATGATCGTGTCGGCCTGCACGTTGCCGAGCGTTTGGCGGATGTCCCACAGCGCCCGCGACCAGATCTGACCGTCGTGGTGCACTTCGCCGTTCAGGTCGGCTGGGTAGTGCAGGTCGGTGTCGACGCGCCGCAGGCAGTGCGGGACCGTGCTCGTATAGGAGACCGAGTCCCAGTCGGCCACGCACGGCAGCGGCTCGAGCTCCGGGACGCCGAGCGCCTTGGAGACCACGTCTCCGACGGTCACGGCCCAGTAGTCGGCAAAGCCCTCGCTGATCGCGCCCGCCTGCTCGGAGCCGAAGACGAAGTTCTGCGAGAAATGGATGGCGTGACCGTACTCGTGCAGGATCACCTCGGCGTCCTCGGCGTCGTCCACGCCGCCCTTGCCGAAGCGCAGCTCGTTCTTGGGGTGGTCGGTGGCGAACGAGTTATCCTGCCCAAACTGGTTGATCCGCACCGCCTGCGGCTGGTTGTCGATCGGCCGCCGGGATTCACCGAAGCCGAGGGTGTGGATGTACTTCTGCGCTTCGGTGATCCAGTAGTACGCCATGACCTGCTCGAACTCGTCCTGGTGGCGCGTGTAGCGGAACGTGTTCGTGGGCGAGTAGGCGGGATTGCCGGTCTCGCTGACGACGGTCGCGTAGTCCCCGCTGAGGTGCCCGCTCCCGTCGAGGTTGGTAAGGGTGACGTCGTGATAGGCGGCCGCTGGCACGGCCGCATCGGCGTCCTTCTGGTCGGTCAGCGACTCGTCACCCAGCGACTGGACGGGGTTGGGGACAAAGACCGCGCCGACGCCGGTGCTGCTACCCGGGCCTGGGTCGGCTGCCGTGGCGCTGGTTGCCGTCGCGATCGCCAGCGCGGCCACGGCCAGGAGCAAGAACAGCTTCCGCACGACCCAACCTCCCCTTCGAGAACCGAAACCGGTTCACCGTCGCCCCAACGCAAGGGACGTCCACGCCTGGCCGGCGAACGCCGAGGCGATCGCGTCCGCGGTCAGGCGGTGCTCTTGCGCTCACTGACCGGCGGAGATCGCGGGAGTCCCCGGCGCGGATTCTAGGCATCCTGCGAGAAGCTGCACAAGGCTGTAAGGCTTCTACCAATAATCGCATTTACCGCAAAAGCGGCGCAACCGTAGAATACGCTATGGCGTACAACTTCCTGCGGCGGCAGGGAAATTGGCGACCATTCGGTGGAGCGGTTGCTTGGGCGTACAGGCGTGCCGGTCGGCGGTGGCTGCCGCGGATCACATGGCAGCGGGGGTCCAGGCGCAGCAGCGCGCCGGCGGCCGGCCGTAGCAGCCATAAGGCACCGAACCCGGCGGCCAGCGCGGCGGGGCTGAGGTCGCCGGTCTCGATCGTGCCGATCAGCTCGGTCACGATACCGCAACGCCACCGGCCCGGCAGACCGCCCGGGCCGGTGAGTGTGCGTTGTTGGTTAGTGCGCCATGCGAGAGCGCCCCTGCCGGCTGGAGCCGGCTGGGTGCCGCCGCCGGTACAGCAGCAACACGCCCAGCGCGGCCAGCGTGCCGCTGCCAAGCGCTGCCAGTCCAGGGCCGATCCAGCGGCTCGCCGGTTGGGCTGCCGCCGTGGCGGCCGGCTGGGCGGATGGCCCGGCGACCGCGGGCACGGGCACCTGCGGCTGGGTCACGGGCGGGGTCGTGGCGGTCGGCGCCGCGGGAGCGGGCGTGGTGGTCGTGACTGCCGCCCGGACCACCAGCCTCGCCGAGACGCCGAGGTTCCCCCCGCCGCAACGGCCGGTGATCGTGTAGGTCCCGGCCGGCTTGGAGCGCGGGATCGTGGTGGTTGCCGTGAAGGCCCCGGCCGAATTGACGGCCGCGCCCACTGCCGGCACCCCGGCGAAGTCGCGGGTGTGGACGAACGCCCTGGAGAGCAGGGTGACGCCACCTGCACATTCCGAGCCCGCCGAGGGGCCGGCCGATCCTGACACGGTGACGGTGTCCCCGGCGGCGACCGAGCCTGGGCTGACACGGACGTTGACGGTTGGTGTCGTGGGTGCGGCCCGCACCACCAGCGTCGCCCCGCCGAGGGTCGCCCCACCGCAGCGCAGGTGAATCGGGTAGGTCCCGGCCGCCTTGGAGTGGGAGATCATGGTCGTTGCCGTGAAGGTCCCGTCCGGCTTGGCGGTCGTGTACACCGCGATCATGTACCCCAAGTCGTTGGTGGGGGCGAACGCGTCGGAGTACAGGATGATGCTTGCACAGTCCGAGCCCGCGTTGTCCGGGCCGACTGACCCTGACACGGTGACGGTGTGTCCCGCGACGACCGGACTCGGGCTGACATGGACGACGACGGGTGTTGTCGTGGACGCGGCCCATGCGGGCGCGGCAAGCGGTGTGAGCATGGCGACTGTGACGGCGAACAGAAGAGCGGCGATGATGCGGACTGGTCGCATAGCGACCTCCCCCGATAAATGCGCGACCCTGGTGGGTGCAGCGCATTCAGCTTGGCTGGGGCCGGTCACGGCAGAGCGACCAGCGAGCGTCGCGGCAGGAGCGAATCGGACTCGAGCCGGTCGCGATCGTGGATCAGAACAAGCACTTCTACCTGCTGGTGCTGTTTCCCGACGGCCACCTGCCGAGCCGCCGCTGGCGGGTTGTCGCGTGGCTGTCCGGCGGTGCACTGGCGGTCGGGCTCGCCACGGCGGCGGTGCAGCCGGGTACGACCGTGGTCCTCATCGGTGATCTCGGGCCGATCCGCAACCCGCTCGGCTGGCAACAGGCGGCCGAGGCGCTCGGGGTGGTCAACGGCGCCGCGCGCGGGGGGTGGCCCGGCAGCAGCTGAAGTGGCTCGCTCGAACCTACCGGCTCGACCCCCGCGGGTCAGTGGGCCGACCAGACGGAACCATCCGGGTAGCGGTGCTGGTCGAGTGCTCGCCGGGTCATGGCGGCGTAGCCGGGGGAGCGTGGCAGGCGGTAGCGGCCGCCGACGACGCGTACAGGCTCCACGAAATGCTCGTGCAGGTGGTCGACGTACTCGATCATCCGCCCCTCCAGCGACCCGCTCACCGCCACGTAGTCGAACGCCGACAGGTGCACGACCAGCTCGCACAGACCGACCCCACCGGCGTGCGGGCAGACCGGCACGCCGAACTTGGCCGCCAGCAGCAACACGGCCACGACCTCGTTGACCCCGGCCAGGCGGCAGGCATCCACCTGGCAGACCGCGACCGCTCCTGCTTGCAGGAACTGCTTGAACATCACCCGGTTGTGGGCGTGCTCGCCGGTCACCACCCGGATCGGCGCGATCGAGCGGGCGATGGCCGCGTGGCCGAGGATGTCGTCGGGGCTGGTCGGCTCCTCGATCCACCACGGCTGGAACGAGGCCAGCTCCCGCATCCAGGCGATCGCCTCGGGGACGCTCCACACCTGGTTGGCGTCCAGCATCAGCCCGCGGTCGGAGCCCAGGACCTCGCGGGCGATGCGCAGGCGTCGCAGGTCGTCCTGGATATTGGCGCCGACCTTCACCTTGACGTGGGTGAACCCGGCGGCGACCGCCTCGCGGCAGCGGCGCCGGAGCTTGTCGTCGTCGTAGCCGAGCCACCCGGGCGAGGTGTCGTAGGCCGGGTAGCCGCCGTCGGCCAGGTGCGCCTCTCGCTCAGCTCTGCTGGCCGTACGGGCACGCAGCAGCTCGAGCGCGTCGTCGGGGGTGAGCGCGTCGGTCAAGTAGCGGAAGTCGACCATCGCGACGATCTGCTCTGGGTCCAGGTCGGCGAGCAACTTCCAGAGTGGCTTGCCGCGCGTCTTGGCGTACAGGTCCCACACCGCGTTGACGACGGCGGCGGTGGCCATGTGGATGACGCCCTTCTCCGGGCCGAGCCAGCGCAGCTGGCTGTCGCCGACCAGCCGGCGCCACAGGCCCCCCATGTCCGCGAACAGGTCCTCGGCCTTTTCGCCGACGACCATCGGCGCCAGCGCGCGGATGGCCTGGACGCACAACTCGGTGCCACGACCGATGGTGAAGCAGAACCCGTGGCCCTCCAGGTCCGTGTCGCTGGTGCTGAGTATCAGGTAGGCGGCGGAGTAGTCGGGCGCCGGGTTCATCGCGTCGGAGCCGTCGAGCTGCAGGGAGGTCGGGAAGCGGACGTCGACGGCGTCGAATCCGGTGACGACGACCTCGGGGATGGCGTTCACCTCAGCGCGCACCACTCACCCCTTGACTGCCCCGACGAGCAGGCCGCGCGAGATGACCCGCTCGAGCCCGATCGCCAGCGCGATAACCGGAAGGATCATGATCTGGATCAGCACGGACATGTACCACCACTGCGGGCCCCGGGTCGCGTTCTGGGCAGCCACGGTGAGCGGCATCGTCTGGGCGTTCGCGCTCGACAGGAACAGCGCGAGCAGGTACTCGTTCCAGGCGAAGACGAAGACGATCAGGAAGGTCGCAACCAGGCCGGGCCTCGACAGCGGCAAGGTGATCGACCGGAAGACCCGGAAGGTCGAAGCGCCGTCGACGAGCGCGGCCTCTTCGAGCTCCCAGGGAAGCCGGTTGAAATAGTCGCGCATCAGCCAGACGACGATCGGCAGGTTCGTCGCCGCGTAGGTAATGATCAGCGCGGTCCGCGTGTCGAGCAGGCCGACGTGCTGAAACAGGACGTAGATCGGGATGACCACAGCGACCGGAGGCAGGATCCGCTGAGAGATCATCCAGAAGGCGATGTCGCGGTTCGACAGGGCCCGCTTGAACCGATGCCCGACCGTGCGCGCGAGCAGGGCGAAGCAGGCCCCGGCCACGACGATCGCCAGCGGCGGCGACACGCCGAACCCGATGAGGACGGCGGCGAGGACCAGACAGCCGACGAACAGCGCGATCACGCCAACGCGCGGTCGGTACGGGAAACGGATGAGAGCGTAGGCGGCGGCGGATCCGAACAGCATCGCGACCACCGAGCTGCCCACGGCGACGACGACCGAGTTCACATACGGCCGCAGGGTGTCGTCCCTGAGGTCCACGAAGATGTAGTGCCAGGCGTCCAGGGACGGGTGGAAGTCGACGAAGGGCAGGTAGACGGGCCCCTTGTTGACCTGGATCGGCAGCTTGAACGAGGTGATCGCCAGCCAGTACAGCGGGAAGAGCACCACCAGGGCCCACAACCCGAGGATCAGGTAGGCGACCACCTTGCCGAGCGGAGACAGGTCCCTGACCGAGCGGCGCCGGAACGGGTGCCGAACCCCCAGCTTCCCCGGCCGCCGCGCTGCTTGGCTGCTCATCGCTTCATTCCTCCGCGAACCGCCGGCGCAGGAGGCTGACATAGGCCACTGCGACGAGGGTCACGATGAACAAGAGGGAATAGGCGACCGCCGCCGACTGGCCGAGGTCGAGCGTCCGCCAGCGGACATAGGCATGGAGGCTCAACGATTCGGTCGCCGTTCCAGGGCCGCCGTTGGTCAGCACGTTGGGGAGATCGATGATCTTGAAGGCCTCGATCAGCCGGATGAGGATGACGGTCGTACACACCGGCAGGATCCCCGGCAGGGTCACGTGGCGGAAGGTCTGCCAGCGGTTGGCCCCGTCCACCATCGCCGCCTCGACGGTCTCGACGTCCTGGCTCTCCAGCGCGGCCAGCAGGACGATGAACATGAACGGGGTCCACTGCCAGATATCCCCGACCATCACCGCGACCCTGGCGCCCCACGGGCTGGTCACCCATGAGAAGTCGGTGAGCCCGAAGGCCGCCCAGAGCGGCTCCAGGGGGCCCTTGCTGGTGTCGGTGAGCATGCGGAACATGTAGGCGACGCCCACCGGGGTGATCATCATCGGCAGCAGGAACACGACCCGGAGGAAGCGCTGCCCGGGGAGCCCCTGGGTGAGCAGGTGCGCGAGCCCGAGGCCGAGCAGGAACTGCGCCGCGATGCCCACGGCGACGTAGACCAGGGTCACCACGACGGTTCCCGGCCGTCCCGCATGGGACAGCAGCGTGTGGGTCACCAGCCAGAGGCCGGCCGCCCCGATGAGCGCGCCGGCGAGGCGGAAGGCCATGCCGACGAGCGAGACGCCACCCCGCCAGGCTCTGGCCAACCCCCAGCAGAGCAGGGCGAGACCGGCCACCAGCACCGCCCATCCCAACGGCGTCAGGGGCCGGCTCACCCCGAGGAAGTGCGTCCGCTCGCCGCCGAAGAGCAGCTCGCGGAAGTTGGCCAGGCCGATGAAATGGAATGTGAAGCCACCCCGCGCGAGCTCCAGCCGGGACAGGCTGATGTACAGCGAGGCGAACAGCGGAAAGATGGAGACGAACAGGATCACCAGCAACGCCGGCCAGATGAACGAGGCCCGGACCGCGAAGTTCGGGCCGAACGCCGACCGCGCTCTGGTGGTCCGCACCTCGAGGACGCCCCGCGTGGCGACGGGGCGGCCTCGAGTCAGCCTGCCAGCATCCATCGGCGCTACCGCTGGACGTTCAGGCTCGCGGCATACGACTGCTTCTGCTTGTCACGCCCCTGCTCGTTGGTGATCTTCTCCCAGCCCGATTCGATCTGCTGCATGGTCTGCTGGGTGTTGAGCTCCCCGGCCAGGAACTGCGCGAGGCCGGTGTCGAGCACCACCCCCTCGTAGTCCGCCGACTTCGGCACCCGCAGGTCGAGGATCATGTTGGGGCTCTGGAGACTGTCGCGGATGGCGCCGAGGTAGTTCTTCGCCATGGCCTCGCTCATGCCGGCCTTCACCCAGGTGTCGATGTTGTCGAACTGCGAGACCCGGTACGGGTTGAAGCCGGTCTTGCCGAGGGTCACGTCGACGTTCGACTCCCCCGGCGCGCTCATGTACGCCAGGAAGTCGAAGGCGGCGTCCTTGACGTCCTTTTTGGCCGAGGCGTTGATGGCGCCGGACCAGCCGCCGAACGCGGCGAACGGCGCGTGGTTGACGCCGTCGACCGCCCGCGGGCACGTCGTCGCGTTGCAGTCGACCAGTTGCCCCGTCCCCCGGTCGAGCACGCGGCGGGACCCGGGAAGGATCGCGGTCCCGACTTTGTCCTGAACGGTCGACGTCTTGGGGTCGATGGAGAGCGTTCCGATGTCGCCCCAGTCCATCGAGAGGGCGCAGCGCCCCGAGGTGAACAGCCCGCGCGTGTCGCCGACGTCGAGGTTCAGCTCGCCCGGCGGCCCATACTGCGTGGTCTGCTTGTAGACGTCGAGCGCGGCCGCGAACGCCGGGTTGTTCACCAGCGGCTTCATGGTCTCGTTGTCGAAGAACGAGCCCTGGCTGGTGCCCTGGGTCTGCAGGAAGGAGCCGGCGATCGCCAGGAACATCCAGTAGGACTGGGCGGAGCGCTTCTTGGCGATGCAGGAGCCGTAGTCGGCCTTGCCATCGCCGTTCAGGTCCTTCTTGTTGTACCGCTGGGCGATCGACAGGTAGTCATCCCAGGTGGCCGGCGGCTGGATCCCGTCCTTCTTCAGCAGGTCGCTGCGGTAATAGACCATCTCGAAGTCGCCGTCCAGCGGGACGGTATAGGTGTGGCCCTGGTACGAGGCGCTGAAGTCGCGGAAGAACGGCGCGATGTCATTCCATTTCAGGGCCTGGTCGCCCTGCACGCGATTGCCGATGTCCTCCAGATAACCGGGTGGGACGAAGTCACCCATCCACTGGGGATCGAAGACGAATGCGTCGTAGCTGTTGGTCCTCGTCGCCATGTCGGTGAGGATCTTGTCGTACAGGTCGCTGAAGGGGACGGTCACCACCTTGATCTTCGCGCCGGTGAGACGCTGGAAATCGGGCGCGCGCCGCTGGAGTGGCTCGGCGATTTGCGGCCCGGTGAAGGTAAGGACGTTGACCGAGACGCCTTCGTGCGCCTTCGCGCCTGCCTTCTTCGTGGATTGCGAACTGCCACTGCTGCAAGCGGCGACCATCAGCGCCAGCACGGCGATGGACGCGGCCCACCCGCGGAATCGACGGTTGGTCATGCTGTCCTCCTCTCACGTCACGCTCGCTCCGCCTCCCGCGCACAGTTCGCGGATGGAGCCGGAATTCACGGGTAGTTCGCTGCAGGCCTCGCACGGATAGTCCGCTGCGGGCCTTGCACGGGCGTCTCCTGCGCCACCTCGTCGTTAGAGCGCGGGCGGCGGATATGACGCCACCTGGCGCAACCTCGCCCAGGCCGCATCGTCGCTCCTCCCCGACGCCATTCACCCTCGGCCGCGGGCGCCATCCTCGAGAGGGCCTTACCGTAGGGCAACATACATCCAATGTCTACCTGGATATCTGCCGCAAAAGGCCTAAATCCTAACCCCAACAGGCCGGATCGTCGGATGACACCAGAGAGCTCGTTGCCGCCGGCACGTCAACGAGGCGATCGGCGCCCGGACCGCCGCGAGGGGCCGGTGCCCTCGTCCCGGGAGGTGAGGACGCGGCGGAACCAGGTCTCGGTGGTGAGGACGTGGACGACCGCGGCGGCCTGGGCCAGGTTCGGGTCGCCGGCGAGCAGAGCGGTGTAGATGTCGGTGTGCTGGGCGACCGTCTGCTCGGCTGCCTCGCCGTCGATGATGCCCCGCCAGACCCGCGCACGCAGGGTCTTGCTGGAGAGGCCGTCCAGCATCGCGGCAAGGGTCTGGTTGCCCCCGGCCGCGGCCACGCGGTTGTGGAATTCCGCGTCGTGGACCACCAGCTGCTCGAGCCCGTCGGCTCCACGCATCCGTTCGAGGCACTCCTCCAGCGCCCGCAGGGCGGTCTGGTCGATGCGGGTGGCGGCCAGAGCGACAGCGGCCGGCTCGAGGTAGCGGCGCACCTCGAGCACCTCGAGCCAGGTGTCGTCCTGCATCAGGTCGACGGCGAAGCCGATCCCCTCCAGCAGCATGTCTGGTTTGAGGCTGGTGACATAGGTGCCGTCGCCGCGGCGCACGTCCAGCACGCGCGCCGTGACCAGCGCCCGTACCGCCTCGCGCGCGGTGTTGCGCGACAGATCCAGCTGCGCGGCCAGCTCGTGCTCTGGTGGCAGCCTCGACCCGGGACGCAACTCCCCGGCGAGGATCAGGTCGCGGATCTTGGCGATCCCCCGCTCGGTGATCGGTGCGGCCACAGACCCTCCCCATCATCGAGACATCCGATGTCTGCAGCATAGTCTTTCCCGAGGCGGATGGTACGAAGCTTTGGGTCGCCGCTGGACCGCCATATGGTCAGATGTTGACCGACAGCAAGGCACGGTCTGCATCGGCCGGCCCATGGGCGTGGCCCGGCCTACGCCAACCTGCCTCGGCTCGGGATGGAGCCGCTGCGGTTCGGGCCCGGGTGGTCGGTTGGCGGTTGGTTCGTGCCCTTCCTCAACCTGGTCCGCCCGACGCCAGCAGGCCCGCGCCAGCCGCCTGGCCGCAGGCAGCGCCTGAGCGGCCCCGCAGAAGTTCTGCATGGAAGGTCTGGGTAGCCGCGTATCGCCAGCACCGCTCAGAGGGCTTGACCTGGCCGGTTGTGCCACGCAGCATCAGGCGATGAGGCGCCTGCAGGATCCGGTGGTGCGCCGTCGTCGCTGGTGGCTGACACCTGGCGTCGTCGCATTGCTGGTCGTTGTTCTCCTGGCGGTCGCACTGCTTGGAGCGCTCCGGCCCAAGAACCGGCTCTCTCCCGACAGCGAGACTACCTTCTGGGTGTCGCTGTTGCCGGATGTCGTCCCGATCTCCGCGGCGGCGGCGCGGGCGCCAACGGTTTGGTGACTGTCATGGTGCCGCGCGGCCGGGTCGCCGATCCGGGCTCGTTGGGTGAGCGTGTGGCCGCGCTGGTCGCGCCAGCCGCCGACCGGTCATCAGCCGCTGTCTTCAAGTATCTGGACGGTAGCCGCCAGATGGTCGACGTGCACCTTGCGGAGCCGCTGGTGCCGCGACGGCTGGACACCCAGGCGGTCCAGCAGGCGCTGGCTGCGGCGGGGTTCCGGCGGCTGGTGGTGGGTTTGTACGTGGAGGAGCACTCGCAGGTGCTGCCCCACAGCGTGGCAGCGGCCGGGGAGTGCTGGGGCTACAACGGATTGTCGTGTGAGTGGCGGCTTGCGACCGAAGGGCCGCCGCTCAGCTTCGAGGTGCGCCCCGGCTCCCCACCCAAAGGCCAGCCGTAGACGGGGAGCGAGGGTCGTAACCAGCACGGGGCGAGCTTCCAGGCAACTGCCTGAGCATCATCAGGCCATGGTTCAGTGGGCGATGATCGCCATCATGACCCGACGGCTGGCTTGCCGGCAGCGCCCCGCACGCCCAGCCCAGCCCTGGCCACAGCCGCACAACATTAGGGTGCAGACGGTCACCTACTCACCGGGTCCGGACCGGCCGCGGCACCACGCGTGGCGGCGGCCGGGCCGGGTGACGCCCGTCTGGGTCAGGGCCGCTGCTCGAGGGCGTAGCGGGTGCCGTCGTCGTCCTCGAACAGCGACCACCAGCCGAAGGGCATCTTGGTCGGCGGCGTCGGGAACCTGACGCCGCGCCCGGTCAGCTCCTGGTAGGTCTGCTCGATGTCGTGGCAGGTGAACAAGACCGGCGAGTGCGGCAGCATCTCGGGGACCTCCGGCCGCACCTCGCCGGGGTCGCTCCGCGAAAGTACCAGGACCACGCCCCTGTCCGGCGGGACGACCTCGATCCAGCGCCCCTGGTCACCGTAGGGCTCGTCGACCCCGACCGCAAAGCCCATCCGCTGGGTCCAGAATTGCTTGGCACGCTCCTGGTCCGCCACCGGCACGACGACCTTGCTCACCCCTTGGATCATGACGGCCTCCTTCGACGCCGCTCGGGTGCCCACCGACGGGACCACTGTGCCCGCCGTGGCGCAACAGTAGCGCATGACACGGCGCAGATGGTGCCAAAGATTGCTGTCAGATGGCGATCTGTTAGCATCCAATGCCATGGACGAGATCGATCGAGCAATCCTCGCCCAACTCCAGGAGGACGGCCGCCTCTCCAACGTCGAGCTGGCCGAGCGGGTGGGCCTGAGCCCCTCGCCCTGCCTGCGCCGCGTCCGCGCCCTCGAGGCCGCCGGCGTGATCACCGGCTACCGGGCCGTCCTGGACCCCGCCAAGGTCGACCGCGCCTTCCAGGTCCTGGTCCACGTCACCATGGCGGTCGGCGACCGCAAGGCCACCATGGAGGCCTTCGAGGCCGGCGTCGCCACCATCGACGAGGTCATCGAGTGCCGGCGCATGTTCGGCGACCCCGACTACCTGCTGTGGATCGCGGTCCAGGACCTACAGGCCTACGAGCGGCTGTACATGGGCAAGCTGGTCGGCCTGCCCGGCGTGGCCCGCACCACCTCCCAGCTCACCCTGAAGACGGTCAAGCCCGGCGGGCGACTCCCCCTGCAACCACACTGAACCGCCACGGTCATGCCGCTCACGACGATCACTCACCACGGTCGAGCGACACTCCTCAACCACGCACTGAGCCCACGCCGATAACTCAGGTTGGCTCGGCTGGTTCGGTGCTGGATCGGGAGGCCTATGTTGGGTGCTGACCGATCCCAGAGCCCGGCGTGGCAGGCGACACGCGCTGGTGGGGTCGTTGGCGATCGCGGCGGCGGTGTGTTCGGGTGCGCGCAGCTACACCGCGGTCGCCGAGTTCGCCCGCGAGCTTGAAGCGGCGACGCTGGCGCGGCTGGGGTGCTGGCGGCGGCCGTACTCGGACTGCTATGTGGCTCCCACTCAGGCACGAAGCGGTACGCCTCTTCCTGCGTGGAATCGTGGGATCACAGCATGGTCAGTCGCCGGAAAACTTCTGGATGCCGGCCGAGAACCAGCCCCCACCGGGCGCATTCCGGATGAGCAGTACGGGCGTTGCGCAGGAGGCGGGCGGTGGAGGCGACAGCACGTCGTCGATGGTGAAGTCCCCATTCGCGGCCAGGGGAACACCCTCAGCGGCTGTATTGCGTTGGACGAACGGAGCGACGTTTTCACAAATGAGTGTCGCGAAAACTCTAAGGCTGGCTGTGGCAACACCGTTGGTAATCACAAGCGCAGTCCCGACGGTGTCGCCCCCGGCGAACACAAGGCCCCTCCCGTGGGCCGTGATGCGCCCGTCGGCCTTCACCTTGGCGTTGAAATCAGCGATCGCCCATGGCTGGCCGGGGGGTTGCACCCCTCTGACGATGTTGCGGTTGACGGTCTCCGCGACAAGCGCTTGCCCGTTGCCAGTGGAGACTGGTTGCACCCCGATTCCGCCTTGGAACGTGACGAGCGTGTGGTCGGTTCCGGCATTTGCCTGAGTTCTGCCGAAGGCGCCAACACTTGTCGCCGTCGCTCCAAGCGCGACGGCCAGCGTCACACCGACCGCCGTTAGCCTTCGACCAAGTCTGATATGCCGCATTCCCCCCCCTTGTCTTTTCCTGCTCTTATTTGCTCGCCTCGTCTGCTCTGCTTGTACAGACTATTTGCTCTCCTTTCTGCTCTGCTTATAGCGACCATAAGACTGAGCCACATGAGCTGTCAATTATGCCGTCGCTGGCGCCGCTCGCTTGGCCCGCTGCAGCTCGACGGTGAATCTCGCGAGGTTTCCCTGAAACTGTTTCCCTGAAACTGTGGAGACTCTTGTACGGTAACAGCCCGTTGCTGAAAGGACTCGTCTCGATGCCACAGCCAGCCACTTGGACTACTGATCGGCTCACGGTCGGAGGCCTCGTCCGGAGCGGGCAGGCGCAGGAGCCAGTAGGTGCGTGCGGTGAGGTCGCCGTACCTCTCGGCTCAGGCGACAAGCCGCACAGCTCCGGACTGGCGGCGGGTGTGGCGCCACAGCTTGAGCAGGTTGTGGGTGCCGCACAGCAGCTTCCACTCCGCGTCGCAGGCGGCCAGCCCGCGGCGCGGCAGCCGCCGGGCACCACGGACGTCCTTGATCTGCCCGAACACCGGCTCGACGGTTTGCTTGCGCTTGGCGTAGCAGGCCTTGCCCTGCTCGCTGTTGAGCTTGGCGAACATCGCCGCGCGCAACCCGTCGCTCTTCGACTCAGAGGGTTGGCCGTCCTTGCGGGGCTTGCCGGTGCGGCCGGTCTTGGCCGGCCAGACCAGCAGCTCGGTCGCATCCGGGATCGCGGTGAGGTTGGCGATCGACCAGTAGCCGGAGTCGGCCAGCACTGTCCCCGGCCGGTCGAGGATCGCGGCGGCGGCCAGGGTCTGGTCGACGGCGGCCAGCATCGGATGGAGCTGTTGCACGTCGTTGGCGTCCTGGGTGAGCTCGGCGGCGACCACGATCTGGTGCTCGGTAACCACCGCTTGGGCGTTGTAGCCCTGGACGGTGCCGGTGCGGGTGCGCAGGAAGCGGCTGTCGGGGTCGGTGGTGTTGGCGGTCGCTTTGGGGTTGGGGGCCTCGTAGCGTGGCCGGGGCTTGAGCTGCCGCGGTGGGCGGCTCTTGGCGCGGGCGGTGGCGGTAGCCGCGGCGACCCGCTCGGCGAAGCGCTGCTGGCGTTCGGCTGCCTCCGCCTCCAGCCGGGCCTTGGCCTGGCGCAGCCGGGCCAGCCGGCCGGCCTTGCTGGCCAGGGCTTGGGGCAGCTCGTCGCCACGGGCATCCCCGAACAGGCGATCCTCGTGCTGGTCGGTCTCGGCGGCCTGCCGCAGGATCTCGGCGACCTCGCACTCGAGCTGGTCGTGGGTGCGGTTGGCCTTGTCGGCGGCGTTGCCGGCCAGCTTGGTGCCGTCCAGGGCCACGGTCCCGACGCGGACCATGCCGGCGGCGGCGCACAGCCGCAAGGACTCGACCGGAAGCCGGCAAGGG